>Ga0315320_10003405_pt1 | contig 13046 bp, 12 predicted proteins | sample M140m21515metaG_FD_203458 | JGI IMG/M metagenome (GOLD analysis project Ga0315320, IMG submission 203458) | Ammonia-oxidizing marine archaeal communities from Monterey Bay, California, United States - M1 40m 21515 | ecosystem: Environmental > Aquatic > Marine > Coastal | place: USA: California...
TGGAACCAGCGAAACGGACGATGCCGGCGGAGCGGAGGCCACGGATCCTGAAAAGACGATCGAGGCACTGACCGACTACGAGCACTGGAATTTCGTTGTGGGTGCCGCATTCGGCTTCGTTGAAAACGTGAATACCGAATTCAACGTCCGCTTGAGCGCCCAGGCCGAACACAACAGCGAGTTCGCTCGTCTCAGAATCAACGGCGCGTATTTCCTCAACAGTGCGAATGATGAGATCATCGACAACGACATCACCCTTGGCACCACCCAGGATTGGTTCTTCCCCGAAAGCGACTGGAGCGTCTTCGCACGAGGCAGCTACCAATGGGATGAATTCGAACTCTGGGAACACAGGGTCAGTGGATACGTGGGTCCCGGTTACCGGCTCATCAATTCCGAGACACTGACCATAGATACCCGCTTCGGTGGTGGTCTGACCTATGAATACGGCCTCCCACAGACGCTTCCGGAACTTCTCGCCGCGGTCGAATGGTCATGGCAGATCAACGACCGACAGAAATTCGCAGGCACGCTGTCATATGCACCAGAGGTCACGGACTTCGATCAATTCCGCCTGTCACTGAATGCTGAATGGAACTTCCAGCTGCAGGAGTCGGAGGGACTGAGCTTCTACATCGGTGTTCGAGATGAATTTCAGTCGATCGTCCCGGCAGGATCCACGAGAAACGATCTGCGTCTCTTCGGTGGCATCAAATACGACTTCTGATCAGAAGCGGAGCCTGATCACTCGGCGGGCTTCGTTCGACCTTCATCCTGGAAGATCGCGCTGCCCACACGGATGCAGTTGGCGCCACACTCGATGGCCGCCTCGAAATCATTGCTCATGCCCATCGAAAGAATGTTGAAACGACCGCCGAGGTTGCCACGCCGTTGAATCTCGTCGAACAACTCGCTGCACTGTTGGAAGTTCTGACGGATGGCGTTCTGATCCTCGGTGTTCTCGGCCATGCACATCAGCCCACGAACCTGAACGTTGATCATCGTCTCGATCTGATCGATGATGTGCGGCACGGCAGGAGGCGTGATGCCCGTCTTCTTGGGCTCGCCACTCACGTTCACTTGGACGAGGACATCGACCGGCTCATCCCCCTTGGAAGCGATCGCCTGAATCTCTTCGGCGAGACGAAGCGAATCGACGGTCTGAATCAATCGAGCGGACTTGATCGTCTTGCGGGCCTTGTTCCGCTGAAGATGACCGATCATGTGCCAGTTCACCCCTTCGGGAAGGGCGGATGATCCGGGTCCGGAGATCTCCCCCATTCGTTCGATCCAATCACTGATCTGAGCGGAACGTTGTTCCAGCTGCTGGGCCCGGCTTTCACCGAAGTGAAGGTGCCCAGCGGCGATCAATTCACGTATCTGCTCGAGTGTTCCATATTTCGACACGAGCACGACGATGATGTCGCGGGCGTTGCGGCCGGATCGTTTCGCGGCGGCCTCGACTCGTTCAAGCAGAGCGTTGTAGCGGCTGATGATCCCGAGGTCGTCCACGGGGGGCTTCGACTCGGACGAGGGATTGGGTGTCGTGACCATACAGTGAGGATAGAGAGGGGGATGACATTCTGGCAAGCCGAAACACGCATGAAGTTCTGTTCCGAGCTAACCTTCCGTCATGGAAAACACCGAAGCAATCAGGAACGCCGGATCCACGGGACCGTGCGTCCTGATCATCCGGGATGGTTGGGGTGAGAATCCGAATGAGGATGAAGCCGCTTCCAACGCGGTTTTGACTGCGAAAACACCTGTCGCGGACGCCCTCAAAAAGCAATGGCCCAGCACGCTCATTCGAACCAGCGGGCCGGATGTGGGGCTGCCGCTTTCAGCTGATGGACCGGTGATGGGCAATTCAGAGGTCGGACACCAGAACATCGGCGCGGGAAGAATCGTCGACCAGGAACTCCAACGGATCAGTCGGGCCATCGAGGTCGGTGATTTCTTCGAAAAGCCGGGCCTCGAGGAGGCATTCGAACATGCCAGAGAGACGGGTGGCTCGGTTCATCTGCTGGGACTCGTGAGTGACGGCCATGTCCACAGCGACATGGGTCATCTGTTCGCGCTGATCGATCATGCACGAGAAACGAAATGGCCGAAAGAACGCCTCCAGGTTCATGCGATCACGGACGGTCGAGACACCGTCCCAACGAGTGGCCTCCAATTTCTGGCCGAGCTCCACGACAAGCTTGCGGAGTCCGGCTTCAATCCGATTGCCTCGATCATGGGCAGGTACTGGGCCATGGACAGGGACAATCGATGGGATCGAATCGAGCGAGCGTATCGATGTCTGGTGGAACAACCGACCGAATTTCTCGGAGATGCGGGAAGTGCGCTGAAACAGCACTACGAATCTCCGGAATCCCCGGCTCTGCTGGGCGATGAATTCATGCCGCCGACCGTTCTCGGTTCCTCGCGAACCGAAGCTGAGGACTCACGGATCGGTGATGGCGACTCCGTCATCTTCTTCAATTTCAGAGGTGACCGCCCCCGGGAGATGGCCAAGGCCATGGTTCTCGACGATGCCTCGCTCCAAGAGCAACCTCGTGGTGGCTTTGAGCGCACGCGCAGACTGCACGATCTCCGATTCACAGGTCTCACTCGGTACCAGGAGGGACTCCCGATTTCGGTCATCTTTGAAAGGACCGAAAGACTGCCTGATATTCTTGGAGAGGTGATCGCGAAGGAGGGACGAACGCAGCTCCGGTGCGCTGAGACCGAGAAGTTTCCGCACGTGACCTTCTTCTTCAATGACTACCGGGAAGAACCATTCGTGGGGGAAGAGCGGATTCTTCTGCAAAGTCCGACCGACGTCACCACGTACGACCAGAAGCCGGAGATGAGCGCCCGCGAAGTCTGCGCTGCGGTTCTCGATCGAATCGGCAGGGAGGAATGCGAAGATCTGATCATCGTCAATTTCGCGAACGGTGACATGGTAGGACACACGGGGGTGTTCGCAGCGGCCTGTGCCGCGTGCGAAGTGGTGGATGAATGCGTGGGTCGTCTGATCGATGCCACGCTTGCTGCAGGAGGTTCCCTCCTGATCACGGCCGATCATGGGAATGCAGAGCGAATGTGGAACACCGAAGGGCGGTGCCCGCACACGGCGCATACGAACTTCGATGTTCCGTTGCACCTCGTCGGTCACCACGTGAAAGACGTCGCGCTGAAAGATGGAGGCCGGCTGGCCGACATAGGACCCACCATTCTCGAATTGATGGGCCTCCCGGCCCCTGAGGCGATGACCGGGCAAAGCCTGATCAGGCGTTGATTCGTTAGAATGGGATCAGATGACGTTACCCAGTTCACCAAAGTGGAACGAACGCTTTCTCAGCCTCTCCGATGAGATCGCCTCATGGAGCAAGGACCCGAGCCGAGGTGTCGGTGCGGTCATCGTCAGCCAGAATCATCAGATCGTCGCGACGGGTTTCAACGGACTGCCTCGAGGCATCGAAGACACGCCCCAGAGGCTTCAAAGACCGGTGAAATACGATCTCGTCGTTCACGCCGAACTCAACGCGATCATTCAATGTGCCAGAAACGGCGTGACACCGATCGGGTGCACGATCTATTCCTCGTTCAGTCCGTGTGTCCACTGCGCCATCGCGATCGCACAGGCGGGACTGAGCAGAGTGATCACCTATCGGCTCGACGAGGATGATGAAAGATGGGTTGAGAGCATCAGCAAGGCCATGGCGGTCTTCGAGGAAGCCGGAATCGAATACCTTCAGATTCCTCGCCAGGGCGACTGACCAACCCTGTCGCGACAAGTGGAATCCAGCGCCATCAGTCCGTGATAGGTCGAAGTTCGATCCGGTGAAGCAACATGATGGATTGATCTGAATCCTGCATCGACTTGAAGGTGACCACGGGGTCCTCCTGGCCGAGCTCGAGCTCCCCGATCATGATGGGACGGGATTCCAGCCAGTTCGCGGTGGGCAGAGCGACCGATTCGATTGAACCCCGAGAGGTTCCGAGCTCGTAGGGCTTGCCAGCCGCCTCGTTTCCGCAGGACTGTTCAACCCATATTTCATACGCGCCGGGACTGGGATCATCGAGAACCCAGAGCACTTCATCTCGGCTGGAGCGCAGTTCACCGATGCAGATCCGTGAGCGGTCCATGCGACGACCCGGCAGGTACTGGAATTGGACGGACGGACCGAAGAGCTGGGCCGAAGAGGCATCGAGTCGATAGACCCCCTTGGGATCCGGCTTGATCGGAAGCTGAAGAGAACGAGGATCCTGAGGCTTCCAGGCCTTGATCATCTCTCCCCCCTTGCGCATTCGCTTGACTGCGGAACGAATCACCGGTCCGGTGAGAGCGAAGGTCTTGGTGCGATCACTGCGAGCGATGTTCATGCCGATGAATCGTCCACTCAAGTCGACAAGAGGGCCGCCGCACTCATTGGGCAACAGCATTCCGTCATGCTGAATGACCTCGCCGAATCCGGTGTCGTGGCGGTTCACTCCCGAACCAAAGTTTCCGACTTCATTTTCGAATGCTGAAAACGTGCGGTACCCAAGTCTGGTTCGAATCACGTCACGACGATCGCCTCGAAGTCGGGCGATCTCGATCGTGTCACCTGCCCGATATCCTGAAAGCGTGGAGATCAAGGCATCACGCCCTCGGAGTGATTTTTCATCGATCGAGAGCAGGACGTCACCGGTTCTGATGCCGGATCGAGCGGCGGCGGATCCAGGAACCACCTGCTGGATCACTGCGCCCCCTTCCTCCGAGTCGAGAGGAACGGAACCCACTCCGAGAAAGGCACGGTCGTACCCGCTCAGATCGGATCTGTACGTGTCCAGTTGGCAGATCCCGAAAGAAATGGGTTGTGAATCGGGGCCTGCGGAGATCAGGATCGTACCAGCTTCAATGCCGTGATCCTCGCTGATCGGAGCAGGTGTCCAGTCTCCAGGTGGAAGTTGAAGCAACAACAGATCGAGTTTCCGATCCTTGGCCAGGGGTCTGGCCGTGACGGTGAGACCGGACGCAGTGGCCACTTCGATGGACTCGTTTCGGGGATCTATTTCGGATGCCTTCGTGAGAACGAGACCACTTTGGTCGACGATCAGTCCAAGTGAGATCTGCTCGTCATCACTGAGGATTCGGACGACCCAGTCACCTGCATCCCAGGTCACGGAACTCAGAACGTTCAGCATGGCGGGTTCATCACGTCCCGAGCCGGCATCGTAGGGATCGAAGATGATCGGCGAGGTGGAAGGCACGTCACTCAAGAGCTGGAAGTCATCCTCCAGTCGCGGCAGGGTCGCACCTCCCGACACGCAGAAGAGCATCTGATCGAAACGATCGAGCGCGACTTCGATCGCGGTCGCCGCGTTTTCATGCGGGTGACGTGCAACTGATTCGTTGATCCCCACGATCACGCCGTCCAGGGTGAACAACGGACCGCCGGAATCACCGACGTTCAAAGGGGAATCCATGGTCAACACGTAATCATGATTTCCTGTGATCCGTCCGATTCGGGCGGGTGGTGGACGCCATGGCTGGGTTTCGACGCCGTGCGTGTGTCCGAATGCCAGAACCCAGTCACCAACTTCCACCTCGGTCGAATCACCAAGACGGGCTTCGGCCAGAGGCGCATGATCGATGGCTTCCAGTTGCTTGGGATCGAATGCGATGAGGCCGCAGTCCTCCTGACCGTCGAGGTACTGACCGAGAGTCTCACCATTGATTCGAGTGCCATCATGCAGAAAGATCTTCACAGGGAGGTGCGCGGCACGTCCCACATGACCGGCGGTGAGAATCAGACCGTTTTCCAGATCGATGATCGAACCGGAACCACCAGCGATCGCCGGAGGCCGGCCACGGCCCTGTGCGAATGCGATTTCGACTCCGACCACAGATGGTCTGAGTTCATCGATGAGCGCGATGACCTTCTTCTCGATCTCGCGGGCTTCGGAGATCGTTTCGAAGGATTCCTCATCGGCGGAGGTTGCTGAGGCATGAGCCGGGAGGAAGGTGCAAAGCGCAAGCGAAGAGGCCAGTACTCGAGAGGATCTCAGAGGACGCCAGGGACTTCTCAACTTCAGGGCGTCGGACATCACACGGTTCCTTTCCTCCGATCACGAAGACATGGATCGGTACAGGTCTTATGAAGACAATGCTCGAGGGTTGCTGAGCATTTCGACCGGATTCCCATCGGCCTGAAGGAGAGAATCGAGGGTTTCGAGCACCATCACCGGAGGTCCCGAGAGATCTTCGAGACGACCGGAATGACCGTACCCTCCCTCGACGACGATGAACTGTATCCCTGCCGCGTGGCTGGATCGAGCATCTGTCTCAGAATCACCGACCATCCAGGCTCCCCGTGAACCAAGAACCCGAATCGCATGGAAAAGTGGTTCCGGATGCGGCTTTTTGACGGGCAAGGTGTCACCACACACCAATACGTCGAAAAAGCCCCGGAGTTCGAGCTGTTTGAGAACCGCTTCGGTGGGAATGGTGTCCTTGTTCGTCACAAGGCCGATTCCGTACCCGGTGTTGCGAAGTGACTGCAGAAGGTCTTGAGCCCCGGGAAGGAGCCTTGTTTCCGTGAATTCCGTGTTCAGATAGGCCTCGCGAAACAGAGCGATCCCCTGCTCGAATTCCTGATCGGAACCCACTCCATCGAATGATCCTGTCAGACATCGATGAATGAGCTGTGGCAGGCCGTGTCCGATCCAGCCTTCGACCTCGGCCAGGGTCACCGAAGCGCGACCCATGGCGGAAAGCATTTCATTCGCAGCCCGGGCGAGGTCACGAGATGAGTCGATCAAGGTGCCATCGAGATCAAAGAGAACCGAGATCTGATCTGGCCTCATCGATGAAACTTTCTGATGTATGGGCTCAGGGCTCGAGATGGGATTCGAGACGTTCGATCGGAAACAGGCGACCGGGACTGGCGACATCCGGATTCAGATCCGAGTGCAGGACCACACGGGATGCGGGAATGTCGAGTCGGATTTGAAGCGCTCGTACGAGATCGACGAGTGCGCGCATCTGCGCCTCGGTGAATTCGGATCGATCCCCGTTGCCGATCAGGCAGATGCCGATGGCTGTTCGGTTGACCTGATCCGCTCGAAGTTGTTCTGAAGTGTCAGGATTGGGTGCTGCCGCGACATGCGCACCAGCAAGCTGACCATTCCATCTGTAGGAAGCTTCGACCACGCCGTCGCTGAGGCCAGCTCCATTTCCGATCACGAAGTGGTACCCGAGCCCGTTCAGGCCGGCGGCACGTGCTTCGGCATCAAGTTCTCGGACGGTACCTGAGAGCGAACCTGAATCGTGGATCACGATCATTTCCCAGCGAGAATCGATTTCTCCACCTGCTGGGTTCTGAGATTGCGGCTGAGAGCTGTCGGAGGAGGCGATCATCACCGGCTTGGTGGCTGCGAATTTATTGACCGGCCCGAAATCCTGTCCACTGATCAGGAGCATGCCGGTGACCGCGGTCATCGAAGAGACGAATGCAGCAAGAACGACCTTGGTTCGGGTGGACGTTCGTGTCCTGATGGAGTTGTTGCGTCCGCTTCTGCTCACTGAGTCCGTCCCTGGGTCAGTCCTTGGATCAATCCGTTCGTTCTTCGAGGATACATAGTCCATCGGACTCACACCGACAAACGCTTCAGCAATGGGGAAAAATTGACGGCGTTTCTATCAGCTGGGGCTGAGCCGCGCCCTCAGTGCCGGTTTCGGTTCACCGAAGACATCGGGAACGACGAGCGGCACGAACTTCTGACGCATCTGGTCATAGGTCTCGAACTGGTTCCGTGGAGAGTCCTCTGGGAACAGTGCGCGCTGACACCCGACCGCACACATCGACGAGAGAAGAAGACCGATGAGGCCTGCACGAACCATTCGACTGGATCTTCGAGAGGTCATGCCACCATGATAACCAAGCTGGACGTCTGCCATCAGTCCAGGGCCCTTCGAACTCGGACCGGACGCTCGTCCCGAAGCCCGGGCCGATCAACCCCAGCCACCTCGAAAAGAGTCACCACGTCGACCGAATCAGGCAATGCTTCATGGAGCGCACCGCTCAAGGGAAGCCTGAAGACGTATCCGGAACCCATGACTCCGCCTCGCCAGGCATCACGGACCTCACCGGGAGTGAAGGTGTGCTGGCCCAGGAGGACCGGATCGTCCTCGAGAGAGACACCCACCACTGTCACCGAAAGAGCACCCACCACTTGGACAAACCGGCCGCGATCGTCGGAAGGAGACATTCTGAGGACGAGCTGCGACGTACCGGTCCCCTTGTCGAGGGGTTCGATGAGGCTTGAATCCTCGATGGCCATGGAAATCAGCCGTGGAGTCGCCTGCGAGACTTCGAGCGAGCCGGGATCGAGATCCGCCTCTGCCTGAGAGACTCTGACCTTCAGACCTTCGTTCTCACGTTTCAAGGTCTCGTTCTCTTCACGGAGAATCGCATTTCGATCACGAGCGGTGTCATCGCTGGATGGCGGCAGAACCGTCACACGACATCCGATCATGAGCGACATGACGAGAAAAGTGCAGGTGAACGGCAGGAGTCGGCCCGGTCGAATGTCAGCGTGAGAGATCATCATGTTCCTTCTCGGAAGAGAGGTGGCCGGCCTGGGCGACCTGGAAGGCGAGCTGTTCCAAGCTCAAGGTGAAATCGACATTGGAAACAATCACGCTTGGGTCCAGCTCGAGACGGCGTGGGGCGAAGTTGAGAATTCCGTCGATGCCATAGGCGACGAGTCGATCGGCCACGCCCTGTGCGGCATCGGACGGAACGGCGATGATACCCAGCCTGACCCCACTGTCCTCGAGCGTGGTTTCGAGTTCGGAGATCGGCTGTACGGTTCGTTTGTTGAGAACGAGGCCCCAGGATGCGGGATCCGAATCGAATACGGAGGTGATGTGAAAATTGAGCTCGTCGAACGGACGATAGGAAAGCAAGGCACGCCCGATGTTGCCTGCTCCGATCAATGCGGCATTCCAGACCAGATCGCGACCCAGTATCCGACGCAGATTCTCATGCAGCTTTCGCACGTCGTACCCGACACCGGAATGCCCGAACTGGCCGACGAAGGTGAGGTCCTTGCGGACCTGCGCGTCCGTCAACCCGAGCAACGCTCCAATCTGCTTGGAACTGATCATGGTTCGATTCGCGTCCAGAAGAACCACGAGCTCTCTCAGATAGAGGCTGAGCCGTCTGGCGGTGGGTCGGGGAATGTTCTGCTTGATGTCCACGTGAAGAGTTTATCACGGACCTCTCAGCTACAATGACCCCATGCACATGTCCGATGTCATCAAACGAGACACGACCACCTTCAGCTTCGAGTTTTTTCCTCCCAGCTCGGAAAAAGGCTGGGATCGGCTTGAGGCCACCATCAGTGAGCTGACCAGACTCGGTCCGAGCTTCGTCTCGGTGACCTACGGTGCTGGGGGCTCGACGAGGACCAAGACACACGAACTGGTGAGCAGGTTGAAGGAGACTTCGAGCCTGGATCCGGTCCCGCACCTGACATGCGTGGGACATGACACGACCCAGATTCATGAAATCCTGACCACCTACGCCAAGGCGGGAATCTCGAACATTCTTGCCCTCAGGGGGGATGCACCTTCGGACAGTGCGAGGAACGACCTCTTCAAGGACTTTCCGTACGCAGCCGATCTCATTCACACCGTGGCCGAATTCAACCGAAGCGGGGTGCATCCTGATCCGCGTGGTTTTTCAATAGGCGCGGCAGGCTTTCCCGAAGGCCACCCTGAAACTCCGAACACGCTCGTTCAGATGGACCACCTCAAGAGAAAGGTCGACGAAGGTGTGGATTGGATCTGCAGTCAGATGTTCTTCGACAACAGGGCCTTTCTCGACTGGCAGGAACGATGCCGTTTGAAGGGAATCGAAGTTCCCATCTTCGCGGGAATCATGCCGGTGACGTCTTTGTCAGGATTGAAGCGCATGGCCGAACTCGCGGCGGGAACCAATTTCCCCGCTCCACTGCTTCGCGCACTCGACCGTGCGGACCCTGATCCGGAGAACATCGAACGCGTGGGCATTCACTGGGCGACCGAGCAATGCCTTCAATTGATGGACGAAGGTGTCCAGGGCATTCATTTCTACACATTGAACAAGTCGAATGCGACGGTCGAGATCTACAAGTCTCTGGGCGTGAAAGATTCGGAACAACTGCGCGGAAGACGCGAGCGTTCGGAAGTCACGCAGTGAGATCGATGCCGGGATGATCCGTGAGGTCGTCGGAGTGGGCATGATCCGCCGACTCATCGGAGGGCTGCTCCTCGTGATCGCGTTCCTCGGGCTGGGAATCCTGGTCGTCACGTCCCGATCTTCGGACCGCGTCGGCTTCTTCGACTCCAGCGACTTTCAGATGGACCGAATCGGAGATCCGTCGGGATGACTCGCTCGCTGCACGCTCCCGATCCTTGCTCTTGGCGACAGACTGCTGTGCCTGGGCCAGCTGAGCGAGCGCGTTTTCGAGTCCTCCACCGATCATACTCATGTCTCTTTCATCGGCAGATGATGAGGTCCGTCATGAGACGCCGGAAGGCTGTCGACGGCTGCGAGGCCCGAACTCCGGTGCAGAACGGACAGAGTGCGCGTGAACCGGTGAAAGATGCCGGATGTACGACCGGTAACCCGCTTCGATGCCGTCGTATGCTCATCAATCCGTGACAGATGAATCGGTGCCGAGCCAGATCTTCCCGAGAAAACCGGAGAGGAACCGATCACCGTCGGTCTCATCCATGAGCGCAAGACCATCTTGAATGATCTCAGGTTCCTTGAGCAGCTTCCCGATGTAGGCCAGGCACAATCCATATGAAGGAAGATCCGTCTGGCGCTCGATCCTCTTTCGAATCTTCTGCTCCGCGATCCTGAGTCGAAGTTCGTTGGGCTGGAACTGATCATCAAGAGCCATTCCCGCCATCTCCGGATAGTTGGTGAACAGTTTTCTCAGAGAGAAGGCGGTGGAGAGGTAGAGACCAGCACCAAGCTGACTCGTCGCCCGGCCCAGGAGTGCGAGTGGGTTTCCGGGATTGATGGTGAGTATCTCATCGAAGCGCTCCTCGGCATCGAAGAACGAACTCCGTCGAAGAAGCATCTCGCCCTTTTCCATCAACGTACGGATGCGTCCCTCCTGCCCCTCGAGAAAAGAATCGATCGAACCCCCGTTTTGGATCATCTCCAATGATCGTTCGATGAACAACTCGCGATCCTCGCGCTCGAGACGTTCATCACGCTCTTCGGAAGTCTCGTTTTCGGGAACTTCCGGATCGACTTCGGTTTGGGAGTTGTCGCTCTCTTCAAGACTTTCAATGTAGGAATCGAGATCGAAGCCGGCTGAATCCATTTCGTCGGGATCGATCTCCATGGCGATGCGACGGAGCCTGTCCATGTCGTTTCGGATTTCGTCAAGCAGAACGGGATCGACTCCGAGCGTCACGTCATCGCGATCGGCATAGGTGTTGATCATCTGCCGGATCGCCTTCTCGTAGGCATCGAGGTTCTCATTCTGCTCGAAGGCTCCGTCTCTCTGCTGAGCCTTCATGTTCCCAAAATTGGGATTGAGCAGAAGCTCGGTTGGAATGGCGCTCAAGGGAGACAGGTACGGAGAGCCCACATCTTCGGTGGCGAGCTCTCCGCGTGCGACACTTCCAAGCAGCGATGCGCGCTGGAACGTGTCCAGGGTTCCATAGCTGATGCGAGGGAACATCAGTCTTCTCTGGTAGACGCCTTGAAGATCGTTCGATTCGATGACGACGGGAATCGTGTTTCCACTGTCGTTCTCCAGCTCAGTGAATCGGATCGAACTCGGAGTGCCCGACGTGTCGTAGAGGCTGGCGGATCCCATCGTGGAATAGGTGCGGTCGAGTCTGATCCTATCCTGATTGATCCGGCTGCCCTGAAACGAGTTGTAGATGCCCTCGGACTGGGTGTGGTCCCTTCGGTACTCGAACATTCCGAGTCCCGAGGCATTCATGTAGCTCTGATTCGCCAGCCCTGATGTCACGAAATCGATCTGCGAGAGAGCGGACCCTTGGAGCTCGCTGAAGATGTCGTCGCTTCCGAGTCGTCCTCGGAAGTCGTTCACTCCGCTGTAGCCGTCCTCCAAGCCGGCCTGCCGCGCTTCGGCATCGACTCGGAAGTTTCGACCACCGGCAAGGCCACCGGTGACGGCCAGGTTGCCGAGGCGATAGTCCTGCTGATAGTTCCTAATGTTCTGACGCATGCGCTGGCCCGAGGAATTTCTCTGAAGATTGTTGTCCAGAATGTTCCCATTTGAACCACCCAGATCGTTCTGCAGTGAATTCTGAGCGTGCCCCGCCGAGGCGAATGACGCCCAAAGGGCGATCATGACCAGGGTGTTTCTCGTGCGTGTGAACGAATGATGAGGCTGTGAACGAAACTGTGACATTAGGGAGCTCCAAAGGGTGTCGACAGTACTTTATCGGTTCGTCGCAAAGGGAAAAGAACAAACATCCGATGTCCACTCTCAGACGCTTGAAACAGGGTCCTCGATCAAGGGATTGAGGTCGAGCGATCCCAGATAGGCATCGAGAAGGTCTTGATCGCTTGCCGCGAGCACGTAGAAGAACCCATTCATCGACCAGAAGATGAGACTCAACTGGGAACGGCCGCCATCCATCAGGTCTCGATGGATCGACCCCTCTTCAATCGCTTTCGGAACACCGAATTCATTGCGCTGGTAGATCATCTGGGCGTTTGGACCCAGCCTTTGAACCAGCAGGACAACTCCCTCATCACGACCGGTGAGAGGTTGATCGGGCAGGTACAGGAGGGAGAATCCCGGCTCGGAATCCGTGTCACTCTCCTGAAAAGGGAGGAGATCGACCTCCTCGTCGACGCCGACAATGTTGAACACCGAAGGGGCGGGGAGAAACGGCGGGTCGCGCGATCCGAAACGATCAATGAGAAGCCGTTGAACTTCTGTCTTCGAAACAATGGCTGGAGCGGAACCGGAGCGCCTCGTACTTCTGGACATCTCCTGCAGCACACGGAAGTAGACGGAAGGCATAC
>Ga0315320_10003411_pt1 | contig 13028 bp, 12 predicted proteins | sample M140m21515metaG_FD_203458 | JGI IMG/M metagenome (GOLD analysis project Ga0315320, IMG submission 203458) | Ammonia-oxidizing marine archaeal communities from Monterey Bay, California, United States - M1 40m 21515 | ecosystem: Environmental > Aquatic > Marine > Coastal | place: USA: California...
TGTTCAAGATGAAGATGTTTTTATTATTGAAGTTAATCCCAGGGCCTCAAGAACCGTACCATTTATATCTAAGTGTTTAGGAGAGTCATTGGTAAAATCTGCAACTAAAGCCATGGTTGGAAAAACATTAAAAGAGATAGGTTTTTCTAATGAGCTACCTAAAAATTATTTTTTTGTAAAAGAAGCTGTTTTACCTTTTGATAAGTTTCCTGCTGTTGATCCTATTCTTGGCCCAGAAATGAAATCTACTGGAGAGGTAATGGGAATTGGTTCAAGTTTTGGAGAAGCATATGCAAAAGCTCAACGAGCAGCAAATAAAATTTTTCCTGATTCTGGCCTAGCCTTTATAAGTGTTAAAGAATCTGATAAAAAATATTTACCTAATTTAGTTCCTTTGCTTCTTGAGCAAGGATTTTCATTAATTGCTACAAAAGGAACAGCAGATTCCATAAAAGCGCTTGGATATGATGCACAAATTATAAATAAAGTAACCGAAGGAAGGCCGCATATTGTTGATGAGCTTTTGAATAACAAGGTAAATTTATTGATCAATACTACTGAGGGACGTCAATCTATTGAGGACTCTGCATCTATTAGAAGAACTGCACTACAAAACAAACTATTTTGTGTCACTACAATTTTTGGCGCATTTGCAATCTTGGAAGCAATGGGCACTAATTCAGATGACTGGATTTATAATTCTCTTCAAGAAATCAATTAATTTCTTTCATTTGATATAATCAATTTATGGATAAACTTCCCATAACAAAAGCTGGAGAGCAAGATCTCGCTGAAAAGCTTCGTAAGCTAAAAACAAAAGATAGGCCTGAAATATCTCAAGCTATTGCAGAGGCTCGTGCTCATGGAGATCTTAAGGAAAATGCTGAGTACCACGCTGCAAAAGAACAGCAAGGTTTTATCGAGGCAAAAATTCAAGAAATAGAGCACGCACTTGCAAATGCTCAGGTCATCGATGTGAAGGATATACCTGAGACCGGCAGGGTTGTTTTTGGTGCTACGATAGATTTATATGACTTAACTAATAATAAATCTATTACTTACAAAATTGTTGGCAATTTAGAATCTGATCCTGAAATAGGATTAATATCTATTCAGACACCAATTGCGCAAGGTTTAATGGGAAAAAACGTTGGTGATGAGGTCTCTATATCAACTCCATCTGGAACTATTGATCTTGAAATTGAAAAAGTGCAGCATTTGTAAAATTTATGCATGCTGATTCCTGGGCGTTAAAAGCAAAAAAGCTGGGTTTTAGGTCTCGAGCTGTTTTTAAATTAGAAGAAATTTTAACTAAAACCAAAACTGTTAAAAAAAATAGTTTAGTGCTGGATATAGGTTCTGCTCCAGGAGGCTGGTCGGAGTTGATAAAAGCTTTGATTCCCTCATCAAAAGTTTATGCAATAGACCTTTTACCAATGAACCCAATTAAGGGCGTAATGTTCTTTCAAGAAGATATTGCAAACATTGATGAAATTGAAAAAATTTTCCTACTTAAATCAAAATTTGATCTTGTTATTTCAGATTTAGCCCCCAATTTAACTGGTATAAGAGCTGTTGATGAAGAAAACATATTTGAATTAAATATTACTACTCTTAAAACAGCTGTGAACTATTTAAGCAAAAGTAATGGAGCATTCATTATTAAAACGTTTCAAAATAGTTTATTAAAAAAATTAAGAACTGAAATGGAAAAGAGCTTCCATTTAGTTCAAACTTATAAACCTGCTGCTTCAAAGAGCAAGTCAGCAGAAATTTATTTATATGGAGAAAGGCCACTATGAATTCAGTATTTAAAAATGCACTAGTTTGGGTGTTATTAGGTTCAGCTTTAATATTTATATTTAATAATGTTGAAAATGCATCATCTGCAAAAAGGGAGATGATTTCATACAGTCAGTTTAAACAAGAGGTCCTTTCAGATCGGATTGCTAAGGTAGTTTATAAAGGTGATCAGATGACCATCTTTGGTGAGCGTCTTGATGGCACAAGATTTGAAACTCGTCACCCAATATACAAAAGAGATGAATCTGTTGATAATGCAATAGAAGAGCATGGAGTCATTACTGTTTTTGAAAGTGTGGAGCAACCTTCTATATGGTCCCAACTTTTAGTAGGAGCTTTCCCCATTTTGTTGCTCTTAGGTATCTTCTTCTTTTTTATGCGACAAATGCAAGGCGGCATGTCAGGGAGAGGCGGACCAATGGCATTTGGTAAGAGTAAAGCAAAGTTGATGGAAGGTGGAAAAGTTACTACCACCTTTGAGGATGTTGCGGGCTGTGAAGAAGCTAAGCAAGATGTTCAAGAGTTGGTAGATTTTTTAAGAGATCCGACTAAATTTCAAAAATTAGGCGGTAAAATTCCAAGAGGCGTCTTAATGGTAGGTCCTCCAGGTACTGGTAAAACCCTTTTAGCAAGAGCTATTGCTGGAGAAGCTAAGGTTCCATTTTTCTCTATTTCTGGTTCAGACTTTGTCGAAATGTTTGTTGGTGTTGGCGCATCAAGAGTAAGAGATATGTTTGATCAAGCCCAGAAGAACTCACCATGTATCGTTTTCATAGACGAAATTGATGCAGTTGGCCGCCACAGAGGCGCAGGCATGGGAGGGGGACATGATGAAAGAGAGCAAACACTTAACCAGTTACTTGTTGAAATGGATGGTTTCGATGGTAATGACGGTGTGATTGTTGTTGCGGCAACTAATAGACCTGATGTTTTAGATCCTGCTTTGCTAAGACCAGGACGTTTTGATAGACAGGTTGTTGTTGATTTGCCCGATCTAAGGGGTAGAGAACAAATCCTCAAAGTTCACATGAAGAAAGTTCCACTCTCAAAAGACGTTGATGCATTAGTAATAGCTAGAGGAACGCCAGGCTTTTCTGGGGCAGACCTTGCAAATTTAATAAATGAAGCTGCTTTATTTGCCGCGAGATACGGCGATAAGAAAGTTGATCAAAATCACCTAGACTTAGCCAAGGATAAAATCATGATGGGCCCAGAGCGTAAATCGATGATTATGACTGATGATCAAAAAAGGATTACCGCATATCATGAAGCCGGGCATGCCATAGTTGGACGCCTCAGTCCTGAGCATGATCCAGTGTATAAAGTCACAATTATCCCAAGAGGAAGAGCCCTCGGCGTAACAATGTTTTTACCAGAAGAAGATAGATATATGCAAAGTAAGCAATATCTTCATAGTAGAATTGCTGCTCTATTCGGTGGAAGAATTGCTGAAGAAATTATTAATGGTAAAGACGGAATTACAACTGGCGCATCCAACGACATTGAGGTGGCAACTGGAATCGCTACCAATATGGTTACAAAATGGGGCCTATCAGATTTAGGTCCTCTAAAATATGGTGAAGACGACTCAAGCCCTTTTTTAGGAAGATCTGCATCTATGGCTCCTAAAGGCATTGGTGGTGAAACATCGAACAGTATTGATTTAGAGGTAAAGAAAATAATTGACATCAATTATAAAAAAGCCACTAAGCTTCTTAAAGATAATCTTGATAAGTTACATACCATGGCCGAGTCTTTGTTAACTTATGAGACCATTGATGCAGACCAAATTGATGACATTATGGCTGGAGCTAAACCTAGAGCACCAAAAGACTGGGATGAGCCCAAAACACCAAAGAGCAAAACTTCTAAAAAAACTTCCATAAAGGGTCCTGCAGAAGAGTTATAATCTTTTCCCATGACTATAAAATTTGGTACTGATGGTATTCGGGGTCCAGTTGAATCCGAGATAACGCCTGAAGTTTGTCTTCGAATCGGACATGCTGCAGGAGTTGTGTTGAAAGAAATGGGCTGGGAAACAGTACTTATTGGCAAAGATACACGCGTTTCAGGATATATGCTCGAATCAGCTCTTCAAGCTGGGTTTATTGCTGCAGGAGTAAATGTTAGATTGCTTGGCCCATTGCCAACTCCCGGGGTTGCATATCTCACAAGATCATTAAGAAACCAATTTGGGTTAGTAATCAGCGCATCTCATAACGATTATTTAGATAACGGAATTAAGCTATTTGCTGGTACCGGTGAAAAAATTTCTAAAGATGCCGAGAAAAAAATAGAAAAACTACTTGAAGGGGATTTAAAGCCTGTTCAAACTGCCGAGCTTGGCAAAGCAAGAAGGTTTGATGAATCAGGTGACAGATATATTGAATTCTGCAAATCAACTGTCCCGGCCGATGTTTCATTCGAATCATTAAGAATAGTTTTAGATTGTGCAAATGGAGCCTGTTACAAGGTAAGCCCTTCAATTTTGAGGGAGTTGGGGGCAGAAGTAATTTCAATAGGTACTGAGCCAGATGGATACAATATCAATCAAAAATGTGGCTCCACATATCCAGAAAGAGCCAAAGAGGAGGTTATCAAACAAAGAGCTGATTTTGGTATTGCCCTTGATGGAGATGGAGACCGAGTTGTATTGATCGATAGAAAAGGTAATATTTTAGATGGTGACGATATTATGTATATTCTTGCATACGCTAATCCTAATAGAACTGGTCAATGGTCTGGAATAGTTGGGACTGCAATGACAAATTTAGGTTTCGAAGAGGCTGTTAAAAAATTAGGCTACAAATTTAAAAGAGCTGATGTAGGTGATAAGTATGTCAGTCAGATGCTGCAAAAAAAAGGTTGGATGCTTGGAGGAGAGCCCTCTGGTCACATCATTTGCCGTGATTTAGTAAGCACAGGAGATGGGACAATCGCCGCATTAAAAGTTATATCTTCCTTATTAATTTTAGAAAAAGATCCCGAAGATATTTTACGTAATTATACAAAAATGCCTCAAATCAATATAAATGTAGAAGTTAAAAATAAAGATGTACTTTCTGATTCTGATATTCAAAAAAAAATTAAAGAAATTGAATCAGATCTCACAGTTGGCAGAGTTTTAGTCAGACCCTCCGGAACTGAAAGCAAGATAAGAGTGATGGTTGAATCAGATGATGAGATAACTGCAACAAAATATGCAAAAGACATTGCAACAATGTTTAAAAAGTAATCTATGTCATTGTGCCTAGTAGCAAATTGGAAACTAAATGGTTCAAAAGAATTCAATCATCAATGGGCACTTGAATTTTTTAAAAACTTTAATGGCCAAAATTTTTCTTCTATTGGCATTGCTCCTGCTTCCATATACATAGATCATTTAAAGAAAGTTATTGCTGATAAAAGTATCAAGATTGGTGCTCAAAATATTGATTTAGTAGAAACGGGTCCACGCACTGGAGAAATCTCTGCATCTATGATTAAAGATCTAGGCTGTGAATTTAGCATTATTGGGCATTCTGAAAGGCGTATATTGTTCCATGAAACAAACCAGATTATTTGCCACAAATTAATTCAAGCTAACAATAACTTTGTAGTTCCAATTTTATGTGTAGGCGAATCAATGCAAGAAAAACAAGATAATACTACTTTCAAGGTAATTGAACAGCAGATTATTGGAGCTTTGAAGGATGCCAGTGAGTTGAGTGCTATCATCATTGCATATGAGCCTGTGTGGGCGATCGGTTCTGGAAAAATACCTAACCCGAAAGAAATAAATTCAATGCATGAAATGATCAAAGATGTAGTACAATCTCGTTTCCCAAAAATTGGTTTAGAATCAGTTTTGTATGGAGGAAGTGTAAATCTTGAAAATGCATCATGCTTGTTTGAACAAAAAAACATTGATGGAGCATTGATAGGTGGATCTTCTTTGGATGGAAAAGAATTTGCATTAATTGCAAATGTCTTCAACGATTTGAGAGTTTAAAAATGATTATTACAGCAATAAAAATTATATGCATAATCCTCGCAATAGTACTAATTGTTTTAGTGATATTGCAACAGGGAAAAGGTTCAGATTTAGGCTCAGCTTTTGGAGGGGGATCTTCAAATTCAATGTTTGGCGCAGTAGGGCCATCCAATTTTCTTGGAAAATTGACTGCATTTATTGCGGCTCTTTTTTTGATATTAAACCTAGCTCAGGCAGTCTTGTTAAAAAATGCCAACACCGAAGTCTTATTTACTGATGAAGAGATTCAAGAAGCAACAAAAGTAATAGAGATCCCGGTAGAGTAATTCAATAAAATCACTGATTCTTATTATCAGATATGGTGCCGAAAGCGGGACTTGAACCCGCACGAGCTTTCGCTCACTAACCCCTCAAGCTAGCGTGTCTACCAATTCCACCACTTCGGCAAAGTGGGAGATTATAACAAGATAAATTTTTATTACTGAAATAAATTTGAATTAACTTGACCTTAAGTACATGCTTTCTATACACTCTATTTCTCTGCGATGCGGGGTGGAGCAGTCTGGTAGCTCGTCGGGCTCATAACCCGAAGGTCGTTGGTTCAAATCCAGCCCCCGCTACCAGTAAATTAGATACGAACTGGGGCAATTGCCCCATTTTTATTTTTAGAGATATGAGAATAGAAGAAATAGAAGATGCCATCAAGCCTGTTGTGACCAGTCATGGTTGTGAGCTTTGGGGTGTCGAATTATTAAGAGGTAAAAAGAGGCCTACGATAAGAGTTTATATTGACGCAATTGCCGGTGCCACGATAGAGGATTGTGAAAAAGTAGCTAAGGATCTTAACTATGAGCTTGCATTAAATGATGCATTTTTAGATGAGGACTATGTTCTAGAGGTATCTACACCAGGTATAGATAGAAAGTTTTTTAAAGCTGAGCAATTATCAGCATTTCTCAAAGAGGAATTTGATTTAAAGTTAAGAGAAATGAAAAACGGTAAAAAAAGTCATGTAGCTAGGCTGATAGATGTAAACAATGATGAAATCTTGTTTCATTGTGGAGAAGAAGAAATGAGTTTAAATTTTATAGATCTTGATCTATGTCGATTAAAACCAAATTTTGAAGAACTTATGAGGGCAAACAAATAATGGAAAGTATTGAAATTTTAGCAGTTGTTGAATCTGTTTCTAACGAAAAAGGCATTGAGGAAAGCATAATCTTCGGAGCCTTAGAAACAGCTATTGCAAGTGCATCTCTTAGGCATTTTCATGAAGATGCAGATATATCAGTTTCGATTGATCGAGCTTCTGGAGAGTACTCAACTCACAGGCATTGGATTGTAGAAGATGAAAATTCTGAAGACTTTCATAAAGAGACTCATGTAACTGAATTAGATTCCAAGATGAATATTGGTGATACATTCTCCAAAGATGTAGATAATGTAGCATTTGGAAGAATTGAAACTCAAGCAGCTCGCCAAGTCATGATGCAGAAGGTTAGGGAAGCTGAAAGAGACACAATTGTTGCAATGTTTAAATCGCAAGATAATTCATTAATGAACGGAACTGTTAAAAGGGTGACTAGGGATAATATTATTGTAGATATTGGCAATGACATTGAAGCAATTCTTCCTAGAGATCAATTGCTGCCTGGTGAGATATATAAAATTAATGATAGGATGCGAGCGATACTCCAAATTAAAGAGATTGAAGGCAGAGGGTCTCAATTAATGCTTAGTAGAACATGCTCAGAGATGGTAACGGAATTATTCAGGATTGAAGTTCCTGAAATCAATGAAGATATCATTGAAATAAGAGGAATTGCGCGAGATGCAGGCTCAAGATCGAAAATTACTGTTAAAACAAATGATGGACGAATAGATCCAGTAGGTGCTTGTGTTGGAATGCGTGGCTCGAGAGTTCAGTCTGTTTCTGGGGAGCTTGGCAATGAAAGAATAGATATTATTATTTTTGATGACAATCCTGCTCAAATGGTAATTAATTCTCTTGCGCCTGCAAAAGTTGAGTCAATTGTTATGGATGAAGACTCTCGCTCAATGGAGCTAGCTGTAAATGAAGAAAATTTAGCTCTTGCGATTGGTTCAAGAGGCCAAAATATTAGATTAGCATCCAGACTTGTAGGATGGGAATTAAACATTATCAGCAGCAATGAAGCTGAAGCAAAAGAGAGAGTTGTGGAGGCAGAATTTCAAGCTAAGCTCATGGATACTTTGAGCATTGATGAAAAAGAGGCAGAAGCTCTTATTAGAGGGGGCTTTTTAACTTTTGATGATGTTGCTTATGCTGAAGATGGCAAACTATCCTCTGCTATGGAAATTGATGAGGCTAGGTCGCAAGAGATTAAAGCCAAAGCTGCAGATGCTGCTTTAATGGAAGCTATGGGCGAGATCACTCAAGAAGAATCAAATTTAGAATCACTTACAGAACTTGGTTTTAGCGATGAAGAGGTTGAAACCCTTGTCTCTAATGCTTTAAAAAGTAAAGATGATATTGCAGAGCTAGCTGTAGATGAGCTTCAAGATATTATTGAGGTAACTGAAAAGAGGGCTGCTGATATTATAATGAAAGCTAGAGAGAGCTGGTTTAATTAAAGAAGGAAGTTATTGCATTGGGACTTACTGTAAAAGATTTCGCAAAAACCTTAAAAATAAAGGATGATGCTTTATTGGAGAGAATGAAGGCTGCTGGACTTTCACATAATAAAGCTTCAGATGAAATAACTCCTGCAGATAAATTAGCAATACTTAAATCTTTAAAAGAACGAAAAAGTTCCGTATCTTCCTCAGTTACATCGTCCTCAAGCAGTGGGGGAGTGACTGTAAAATCAAAAGGTACTCTTTCTCAACCTGCATCTTCTTCACCCAGTACATCAGAGGGACTTACAGATAATATTGAGGCTAAAAGGCAAGCTGCTGCTGAAAATTTAAAAGAACAACAGCAAAAAAGAGAAGATCAAATTAAAGAAGCTATACGCTTAAAGCAAGAACAACAACAAGCAGCAAAGAAACAACAACAACAAAAACCTGCTGCTCAACAAAAACCTCAACAAAGAGTAAATGTAAAAGATCAACTTTCTCGTGCAGCCAAGGATTACTCTCGCAGAGAAACTAGTTTCAACGAAGGTACCGAGCATCAATTTGCAAAACCTGCTGAATTTATAAAACGTGATATAGAAATTCCAGAAATGATCCAAGTTGGTGAATTAGCTAAATTAATGTTTATAAAAGGCGGCGAGGTTGTGAAAGTTCTTATGAGCATGGGAGTTGCAGCATCTATCAATGACTCCATAGATCAGGAAACAGGGATCTTAGTAGTCGAAGAGTTAGGTCACAATGGCATTGCATTGACTGATTCATCTGTTGAGGATGAAATTATTGGAAAAATAAATTATTCGGATGCTCCGAAGGCAAGAGCGCCTGTAATCACTGTTATGGGTCATGTTGATCATGGTAAGACTACCTTGCTTGATTTTATTCGCAAGACTAAAGTTGTTGATGGAGAGGCTGGAGGAATAACTCAACATATTGGGGCATATCAAGTTCCTGTCGGTGATTCAGTAATTACATTTATAGATACCCCTGGTCACGCTGCGTTTTCATCTATGAGGGCCAGAGGAGCAAATACTACTGATGTTGTAATTTTAGTCGTGGCAGCAAATGATGGTGTTATGCCTCAAACAGAAGAGGCTATCAATCATGCTAAGGCTGCTGGAGTTTCAATCGTTGTTGCAATTAATAAAATGGACCTTCAAGGTGCAGATTTAGAAAGAATTAAAGGTGATTTAGCTGCAAAAGATTTAACTCCTGAAGATTGGGGTGGAAATATTCAGATGGTCCCAGTCTCTGCGTTAAAGGGAGATGGAGTTGATAAGCTTCTTGAGGCTGTAATTCTTGAATCCGAGCTTTTAGAGCTTAAGGCTCACCATGAGGGGCAAGCACAAGGCGTTGTTATTGAATCTGAATTAGATAAATTTAGAGGTGCTGTTGCAACGTTGCTTATTCAAAATGGTACTTTGAAAGTTGGGGATATGGTCGTTTGTGGTTCTGCTGTTGGAAAAGTAAAAAGTATTATCGGATCTGATGGCAGCAAATTAAAATTTGCTGAACCTTCTTTTGCTGTAGAGATCCTGGGTCTAAGCAGTGTTCCTGATGCTGGCGAAACCTTTCAAGTAGTAAAAAATGATAAAGAGGCACGTGAAATAGCTGAGTTTAGAGAGGGTAAACTCAAAGATCGAAAAATATTAAAACAAAGAGACGAAAGCCTTGGCAATATATTTGAGTCAATGGGTCAATCCGATAAAAAAGTGTTAAATGTTATCTTAAAATCTGATGTTGCAGGAACCTCTGAAGCAATTGTTGCGGCATTGGCTGATATAGGAAATGATGATGCATCTATTAAAGTCGTTGCATCAGGTGTTGGAGGCATTTCTGAATCAGATGCCAACTTAGCCCTAGCTTCAGATTCAATTATCTTAGGTTTCAATGTGCGCTCTGATAATGCAGCCAAGAAAATTGTTGAAGGCGAGGACCTAGTTCTTTCATATCACAGCATCATTTATGAATTAATAGATGAGGTTAAGGCTAGATTAAGCGGTTTATTGGATCCAATTGTCAAAGAGGAGATTGTGGGCACAGCTGAAGTTCTAGAAGTATTTAATTCTCCTAAATTTGGGCAAGTTGCTGGTTGTATGGTCATCGAAGGATCTATTTATAAAAGTAAGCCTGTAAGGGTGCTTAGGGATGATGTTGTAATCCATCAAGGTGAGCTTGATTCACTCAGAAGATTTAAAGATGATGTTGGTGAAGTTAAGTCTGGAACAGAGTGTGGAGTTGGTATTAAGAACTATAAGGACATTCGACCGGGTGATAAGGTAGAGGTTTTTGATAGAAAAGAAGAGGCTCAAAGTATTTCATAACATGTCTTCTACGAGATTGCCGAAGATAGAAGATTTCTTAAAAAAAGAAATATCTCAAATTATTTCTTCTCAAGTTAAAGATCCACGCTATAAATTCCTTAATATAGTTGATGTTAAATGTTCATCTGATCTTGGTATTGCAAAGGTTTTTTATACCATCATCAATGGAGATATTTCTAATTCACCTGACAACAAATCTCTTGAAAAATTTGCTTCAATGGTTAGATCTAAGCTTTCTAAATTCATGCAAATTAGAAGGGTCCCAAAACTCATATTTAAATTTGATGAAAGTCTTGAAAGATATAACAACATTGATGCATTATTAAATTCACTCAATGATTAATGGTTTTCTTTTAATCAATAAAGAATCTGGAATTACATCTTCTAGAGTAGTACAGATAATAAAAAAAAAATTTAACTTTAAAAAAGTTGGACATCTTGGTACTTTAGATCCTATGGCCAAAGGCCTTTTAATTCTTGCAATAAATAGAGCTACTAAATTTTCATCCCTTCTTTTAGAAAGTAACAAAACATATCAGGCAGAAGTAACACTGGGACAACAAACTGATACTGATGATGCAGAGGGAGAAATTACCTCAACCAACAAAGTGACATGCAGCAAGGATGAGGTAAATGTAAAGCTATTATCATTCCTTGGAGAAAGCCAACAATTCGCTCCAGCCTATTCAGCGCTTAAGTATCAAGGAAAACCAATGTATAAGTATGCAAGAGAAGGTATCAAGATTGATAAAGAAGCTCGGACAATCATCATTGATCAAATTTCTAATATCTCTATCAATCTTCCTAAAGTTTCCTTTGAAATAGTATGCTCGAAAGGAACTTATATTCGATCGATAGCAAGGGATCTAGGCAATCAACTTGAATGCGGTGGCCACCTTTCAAACTTAATACGTACTAACCAAGAAAAATTTTTTATTAGTGAAGCTACTTCTATAGATGAAGCTTGTGAGGAGGATATTATTCCTCTTGAAAATGCATTTAAAAATTTAAATTCTATTACGCTTAATCAACTTGACACCAGTGCATTTATTAATGGCGTACCGCTAAAATTAAAAATAGATCATTTTGATTTATTGAGAGTATATGATTCATCTAAAAAATTTATTGCAATTGGAAAAAATACCTTACATGGCTTCAAGCACGAATACCTTGTTTAAAAGCTAAATAAGTAATAAGCTACACCATCTTGAACTTTAGATATGCAAGGTTTGAGTGATATTTTAGGAGCATATCCAAGGAGAATAAAATGGCTTTATTAAAAGAAGAAAAGAATAAAATTGTTAAAGAGTTTCAGAACAGCGATGCTGATACTGGCTCTCCAGAAGTGCAGATAGCGCTTCTTACAGAAAACATCAACAAACTCCAATCTCATTTTAAAATTCATAAAAAAGATCATCATTCAAGAACTGGTCTTATTCGCATGGTTAATTTAAGAAGAAAGCTACTAGCTTATCTAAAAAGAAAAAACCTAGAAAGCTATCAAGACATAATCAAATCTCTTAAATTAAGAGGCTAACAAAGGAAAATCGTGGAAGAAAATAAATTAAATACTCAATCCGTAGAGTTTGAATACGGAAATAAAACTGTCAAAATTGAAACTGGAAAAATTGCAAGACAAGCAACTTCTAGCATCATAGTAACAATTGATAACCTTGTTGTTATGACCACTATGGTTGCAAGAAAAGAAGCTGATCCAAGAAAAGATTTTTTCCCCTTAGCTGTTTTTTACCAAGAAAAATTTTATGCAGCAGGAAAGATTCCTGGTGGATACTTTAAAAGAGAGGCTCGACCAACTGAGCAGGAAACACTTACTTCAAGATTAATTGATCGTCCCATAAGACCACTGTTCCCAGAAGATTTCAAAAATGAAGTTCAAATTTTCTGTACTGTTCTTTCAGCTGATAAAAATATTAATCCCGATATAGCTTCTTTGATTGGTGCTTCTGCAGCACTTTCGATTTCTGGAGTACCCTTCCAAGGGCCTCTTGGTGCTGCAAGAGTGGGGTTCATCGATAGCAATTATGTCTTAAATCCATCTCCAGCAGAACTTGAGAATTCTATGTTAGATATGGTTGTTGCTGGTACAGAAGATGCAGTACTCATGGTTGAATCTGAAGCTAGTGAACTAAGTGAAGACTTAATGTTGGGCTCAGTTTTATTTGGACACCAAGAAATGCAAAAAGTTATTAAAGCTTGTTCAGATTTAAGAGCTAAGATTAATCCAACCCCATGGGAATTTACAGAAGATGAAGTTACAGCAGAGTTTAAAGCAAAAATAGCTGAAGGTCATACTG
>Ga0315320_10003412_pt1 | contig 13027 bp, 8 predicted proteins | sample M140m21515metaG_FD_203458 | JGI IMG/M metagenome (GOLD analysis project Ga0315320, IMG submission 203458) | Ammonia-oxidizing marine archaeal communities from Monterey Bay, California, United States - M1 40m 21515 | ecosystem: Environmental > Aquatic > Marine > Coastal | place: USA: California...
CGGGGTTGTTTTCTTCACTCTTTGCAAGGTCGCGATGCCAAAGACGCAGTCCGTTGAAACTGTCGCGGGCCAAAATCCCACCATAAAAATTGCGTCCCCCGGACGTCACCATGCCTTCCACCTCGGAGGTTGCTGCAGCGATCCAGCGAACTCGCTCGGGTGGACCCACCAGAGTGTCACTCGAGACGGCATTTCCATCAGCGGCATGCCTTGGGTGTGACCAAACATCCATTGCCATCGGCCAGCGTTTGGCAGCAACAATAAAGTCTCCCTGCTTACGCGGCGTCTCGATTTCAGCATGAGACAAGCCCTCGGTTGGCATGAGTTCAGGATCGGCCACCACAATCGCACCACCCGGTGTCAAGACTCGGAGCAGTTCGGCTACCGGTATGCTGTAATCATGAATGATGATCAGGTTTACAACATTCTCAGCGTAGGGAAGACGATTCGGATTCTGAGTGTATTCAGCCCAAGACAAACCATAGTGGCCATCGTTATGGATCTGTTGTTGAGCGGTGCTGATGTTCTTGGCGTTTGTATCAAGCACGTGAAACAGGTAACGGCCTGTTTTGCTTAGCTCCGTAGCGGTCGTTACGTCGCTGCTTCCGAGTTGAACTACCAGTCCCCCCTGCAAGCCCGAGGCTGCCACAGCGTTCGCATCGGTGGTAGCAGGAGAAGAGTCGACCGATCGGGTGCTGGCCGTTTCCGGAGTGGAGGTTTCAACCTGCCCGTTGGCAAGCGATGAAAATAGCAGCAAGACGCAGGTGGGCAGCACAAGGCGGGATGTGGTCATCCTGAGAAACTCCAGGTGGCGATGTGATAGTGACGAACACTCCGTTAGTGTACCCAGATGTGGCACAGGATGACTCGAACGTGACAGTCTCAGGCAGCTAAAATCGTCTGAAGTTGGGAAAAGTGGGCTGTTCGGTATCAGCTACTCCACTTTCTGTCCGCCCTGCTATACTTGGGGTGCAAGACTTGCCTTCCGTCCCGGCGTGTTTCCCACCATTTTTGATATGCCAAACTCCAGACTGCGTTTTGGTGTGTTGTGTTGCTTTTTTTCGATGTTATCTGCAACCACCATTTTCTCTCTCTCTCGCGTTCAAGGCGATGAGGATCCGCTGCCAGTGAATGCTGGCTCAACACTAAGCCATGATCAGCAAAGTTCCTACGAAGAACTAAAAGTGGCGGGTGCCAAACGGTCTCGGTATGTTTCCGGAGAACTGAAACCACTGGGAAGTCAGACGCCGAAGCCGAAGCTTGAGTCATTCAATCGGGAGGTCTTGCCAACCCTCAAGCGTGCATGCTTGGGGTGTCATGGCCCCGAAAATGAGGAAGGTAACCTGCGGGTTGATACACTGGACCCGAACTTGCAAGCAGGGAAAGATATCAGCTGGTGGTTGGAAGTGCTTGCTGTACTGAACAATGGTGAAATGCCCCCTTCTGACGCAGAACCCTTAGCGGAAGCAGATCGCGTTCGACTTGTAGAATGGCTTTCCACGGAGATTCAGGTCGCATCTGCGGTACGGCGCGTCGAGCGTGGTGCATCCTCTTTTCGCAGGATGACGCGTTACGAGTACAACCACGCGCTGCAGGACCTCCTGGGACTACCTTGGGATTTTGCCAAGGACCTGCCTCCCGAGGCTGCATCGGAGGATGGATTTCAGAACAGTTCAGAGTTGCTACATATCACGGGGATGCAACTTGATACCTACCGTGCCATTGCTCGGAAAGCGTTGAGCCGAGCGATTCTGGTCGGAGCTCGACCCACGACCGTGCACTGGTCCGTTTCAATGAAGCAGGCATCAGCGATTGAATGGCCGAAACAGAAAGAGCAGCTCGACAAGGCCCGAGAGAAGTTTGTTGATGATCCTGTCAGGCTAGAGAAAGAATTGGAGCGTTTGAATAATAGTTTCAAACAACCTCACGGCAGTACGTATTTCCGGAATAAGGTGACAGGCAAAACCGCTCGGGCGAGTTGGGCCTATTACGGTGCAAAGTATGCACATCGCCCAGTTGCAGAGATCGGAGCCTTTCCTTCTGACGTTGCTGATATCGCAATCGTGCCGCGCGGTCAGGGGTTGATCATTGAACTGGGAGACCAGATTCCCAGTGAGGGAATGATGCGGGTTCGGGTTCGTGCTTCCAGAGGGCCGTCTGCGGGAGAGCAGATCCCAAGTCTGCAACTACAGTTTGGCTGGAGAGCGAGTAATGAAGGACGCGCGCTGTTGAGGGTCAGTGCCAAGGATACTGAGATCACAGCAGGCCCCGAACAACCCGGCGTCTACGAGTGGGAGGTGCCACTTGGTGAGATTTACCCACGTAACTCCGTGCGGAACGTGACGAAAATGGGTGCGATGCCAAGCCCATCTGAATACATTCGGTTCTACAACAGTTCGGTATCGCAAGGTGACATACAGATCGATCACGTACAGGTTTCGACACCAGTCTACGACGCTTGGCCACCCCCGTCTCATTTGAACATCCTGTTCGAAAGAGACGATCGTGATGATGAAATTTCTTACGTTCGCCAAGTGGTGTCAGCTTTCATGCAAAAGGCATGGAGACGCGAAGTGACAAAGCAAGAAATCGATTTGAAAATGGATTTTTTCAAATCGATCCGTCCAAGCTGTGATGGGTTCGAGGAGGGAGTGATCGAAGTGCTTGCTTCTGTTTTGTCATCACCTCATTTCCTTTACCTGACTCAGGGTGAAGTGTTTGGCCAGCAGGATTCCGAGGCTCGTGATGCCATTCTTTCGGATGTTGATTTGGCAACGCGGTTGTCGATGTTCTTGTGGTGCAGTGTGCCAGATAAAGAATTGTTGACGCTGGCGATGAATCAGAAACTTGGAGATGACGTAGTTCTGGCTCAGCAGGTGTCACGCATGCTGGCTGATCCCAGGGCTGGGCGCTTCGCAAAGCAATTCGTGCAACAGTGGTTGGGGCTGCAGACATTGGAGTATCTGGACATTGATCGAAAGACCAAGCCTCGGTTCACGCCCGCCCTGAAAGAAGCAATGTCACTTGAGCCTGTGGCTTTCTTTCAGGAAATCTTGAAATCCAATGGCAGTGTTCTCGATTTTATCCACTCTGACTTTACTGTCGTCAATGAAGTGTTGGCTCGGCATTATGGCATTCAGGAAGTGTACGGGAATCAGTTTCGCAGAGTTGCTCTTGATTTGAGTCAGCGGCGGGGTGGTGTGTTGACTCAAGCCGGCTTGCTGACGATGAATTCAGCTGGTGATGATTCGCATCCGCTCAAACGTGGAATCTGGTTATTGGAAAAAATACTCAACGATCCGCCACCTCCACCCCCACCCGCCGTGCCGGAGATTGACCTGGCAGATCCTGATATAGCTAAGCTTAGTTTGAAGGAGCAGTTGGCTGATCACCGGAATCAGGCTGCCTGCATGTCTTGTCATGCAAAGATTGATCCTTGGGGAATCGCATTCGAGAATTACGATGCGCTCGGTCGTTGGAGAAATCAGATTGACGGTAAACCGGTGGATGCATCCAGCCGACTCTTTAATGAGCAGGAATTGAAAGGAATGGACGGGCTCAAGCGATTTCTGTTGGGAAATCGACAGGATCAGTTTGTGCGGGCGCTGACCTATAAAATGTCGGCCTACGCCATTGGTCGACCGTTGACCTTTGCCGATCATTCCTCCATTGATCAGATTGCTTCCTCGCTCCGCAAGCAGGATGATGGACTTGCTGACTTGGTTAAATTGATTGTCACTAGCCCACTGTTCCGCCAGCCTTGATTTTTTTAATTGCTTGTCGTTGCCGTTTCATAACGGCAATCAATGCCACTATTTTCAGTTCGTCTTCGGCCACACTCAGACAACGTCTCTACAATCGAAAGGGCAACTTGCCATCGCCACTCAATTGAACACTTTGGATCGTCGACGTTTTCTTCGCGGTACCAGCATTGCGTTGTCATTGCCACTGTTCGCTTCCACCGGAATTGCGCAAGATCGCGCAGGAAATCCTCGGCGGCTCGGCTGCTTCTACTTTCCAGACGGAGTTCCCATGCCGCTGGCAGAGGATCCGGCGTACAAGAATTGGTCCTGGTTTCCACAGGGAAATGGCAGAGATTTCCGATTCACAAAGTGCTTTGAGCACTTGGCACCGTTGCGGTCTCAGATGACCGTGCTGTCCGGATTTTCTCATCCTCACGGCCGCATTGTGCATGGGCATAACAACGCGGATCAGTTTCTGACAGCTGCAGCAACCGGTGGCGGTGATATGGACTACAAAAACACTATATCGCTTGACCAGGAGTATGCGGCACACGTCGGCAGCCAAACACGTTTCTCTTCGTTGGTAATGTCAACTGATGGCGGTACTGGGACTGCGCGCGGAGCGCACACGTTGTCGTTTGATCGCAATGGGCGCGCTATACCAGCACAACATCGGCCCAAACGAATCTTCGACATGCTGTTTGTTAAAACGGATGGTGATGCGGCTAAACGTTTGGCGTTCAGTAAGAGTGCGCTCGATCAGTTGTTAGCGGATGCCCGCTCAATGCGACGTGGGCTGTCAGCCAACGACAAACAGCGTTTGGATGAATATCTTGAGGCTGTGAGGCAGACTGAGGTCAAAGTTGAAAAGGCAAAGCGTTGGATCAATACACCGCTGCCGACAGTGGATGTAGATCACCTCAATCTTGAAGTCACTCCGAGTGACCCGCGATTGTATCTTCAAACCATGTTTGAGTTGATTTATCTGGCGTTTCAAACAGACTCGACGCGTGTCGCGACCTATCAGATCGGTCGCGAGAATGGGGTTGGCCAGAGTGACTATTTGGCACGTGCGGTCGGCTTTAATTTGTCGCACGCTCTTTCGCATGACACCAAGAAAGAGAACGGTTGGAAGAATTTTGGACTCTATTGCCAGTTTTTGAATCAGGAGTTTGGGCGGTTCGCCACAAGGCTACGTGATACGCCTGAACCAGCTGGCGATGGCAGTATGCTGGATAACACGCTGCTGCTGTACGGTTCGGCCTCCAGCGCTTTTCACCTGTCCAGAAATTATCCCATCGTACTGGCAGGTGGCAGCAACATGGGACTCAAGCATGGGCAATACATCAATCACGCAGGTGGCAGTCCGCAGGGTGGGCATTGGAGCGGTGGCCAAGAACCGTGGCAGAAGGAGATCGCACGCGACGATCTCCCCTTGTCCAATGTGTTTGTCACAATGTTGCAGCAGCTTGGTGTGGAAACAGACCAATTCGCTGACAGCACTGGAACTCTCAGTGAATTGGTCTGAGTCGAACGTTGCCTGAGGTGTCGAGGCGGTCGGTAGGGATCCGTTTGCGATTTATGTGGCGGTGCTTTTGGCAAACACACTCCACGCAACGGCCACGCTCCACGCTAGGACCACACGATGCCGGAAATACGGTTAGGATCGTAGCATGGCGTAATGCACGCAATGCGTAAGTTACTCGTGCATGTGACACTTGTGGTGCATCAATAGAGTGCCCCTTATGCTGTTCTCAACCAACAGAATGTTCCTGTTTGATTGTTTGGAATTGAAACTTATGAACTTGCTTCGTTTTCTTTTAATGCTGTCTGCTCTGCTGGTGACAGTGACAAATGCTAATGCCAAACAGCCAAACATCGTGCTGATTTTTGTTGACGACTTGGGTTATGGCGACTTGGGTTGCTACGGCAATCAGACACATGAGACTCCTAATATTGATCGTTTGGCCGTTGAGGGGCAGAGGTGGACCAGTTTTTACGCCTCGGGTGCCACGTGTGTTCCGAGTCGTCGCGGATTGATGACAGGCAGGCACCCCGCGTTGATGGGGCGGAGTAATTTGGTCGAGAGTAGAGATTGCTTGATGCCTGCAGCACTGAGTCGGTTTGGGTATGCGACAGCGATGCTCGGCAAGTGGCATCTTGCTGGTTACCCCAAAGATTTTACGATCTCTCCGATGCATCCGCTCGAGTGCGGCTTTGATCAGCATCTCGGAACACCGGGTAGCAACGATGTCCCAGCACCAAAAGGAAAGAAGCAGACTCGAGATGTATTTGATGCTTGCGACAAGTTCACTTTTCAAGTGCCATTGATCAAGGGGCGAGAAGTGATTGAGTTTCCCGCTAATCAGGAACTCTTCACTGCACGCTACACCGAGGCGGCAGTGGATTGGATAAAGGAAGATCGTGATCAGCCCTTTTTCCTGTACCTCGCACATAACATGCCACACGCGCCGGTATTCGCCTCACAGAAATTCCAAGGACGGAGTCGCGGTGGCCGGTATGGGGATGTCATTGAAGAGATTGATTGGTCGGTCGGTCAGGTGATGGGGGCTGTCAAGGATGCGGGGATTGTCGATGAAACATTGATTGTGTTCACCAGTGACAATGGTCCCTGGACAATGTTCGGCCCGCATGGTGGCACGGCAAAGCCACTGCGTGGCGAGAAGGGCACTTCTTGGGAAGGCGGGTATCGCGTGCCCGCTATCTTTCATTGGCCAGGGAAGATCAAGCCGGGCACTATCGATGGAATGGCTGCGAATCTTGATTTGCATTCAACGTTCATCAAGCTCGCGACAGGCCAACCGCCCAAGAACCAGATCGTCAAACAGAAGGGCTATATTTCACGCGATTTGACCGACACCTTGTTGCGTGGGCAGCAAACGCCTCGGAAACAATGGTACTACAACAGTGGGGGTGCTATCGCTTTCAGGTCTGGGCCGTTCAAAATTCATCTTAGTTCAAAAGATCGTTCTTCTGATCCCGACACCCGCGCTCGTGAACCGTTAGCCAAGCATGAAACTCCTCTGTTGTTTCATTTGGAGAAGGATGTCAGCGAGTCAAAGGATTTGGCAGCGAGCAACCCGGAGAAAATATTGCAGTTGAGAGACGAAATGGCAGTGTTTTTGAGTGCGGATTCCAATTGATGTAGCCCACTCAGACCCTGTTCCAACGAAGCTTTTTTTCTTTACCGTTCCAAGGATGAGTCTGGTCGGTGGTGTGTGTCGTCAGTAGGGCACCCGACTCATTGAGCCGGATGGAAGTCCATCCCGTTGTCGATGTCTTTGGGTCTGCTACATAGGAAGTTGCCAAAGTGTTGATGATGTGAATGCCGCGGTGTTTTGCGAATCCCCGGTCGTGAATGTGACCATGCACGTAAGCCTTGACGTGTTCCCGTTGCGCGAGCATTTTCCAGAGCTCTTGCGAGTCGATCAGACCTCCTGGGAAGTGTACGGGATCACCGCCGAGACGTGGGTTATGGTGGGTGACGATGATTGCAGCTTTGTCCGAATGCTCGTCAAGCGTCCGTGCAAGCCAGTTCATTTGCTGGCTTCCCACGGTTCCCTGTGTGACCATGGTTTCTTTCAGGGAATCTAGCAGAAAGAAATTCGCATGGCGGGTTTTTACGACGGAAACGTGGAGTGATTGCAGCGTTGGCTTAGCTTTGCGTTCCTGTTGAAGGACGTCATAAAACACTTCGCGATTATCGTGGTTGCCGAGAGTCAGGTGGGTCTCGATGTCAGCTGTTCTGAGTGGTTGGACCAGACGCGAGAAATGTCGGTAGTCTCCCGGTTGTCCGTCCTTTAGTGCCAGGTCTCCATTGATGATCACACAGGAAGGCCGATGTGTTTGATCGGTCAACTTGTTGACAATGGAACGCAGATTGGACGGCACGGCTGAGTCGGGCGGGTGCTTTTCTCCGATATGGGTATCATTCAAAATCACGATGAGTTCATCATCGGTGCTTTTGGACTGGCGTTTTGCTGCGGCAGGGCCATCGGGGGCGTCGCTTGCGAGGCTCATGGATGCGTTCAGGACCACCCCGCTTCCTGCGATTGTCAGGAATTGTCTTCGACCCGAACTCGGAAAATGAATGGGCATTTTGGATTGCGTGTCTGTTGCGTTTGAAGCGGAGGTAGGATTGTGGATCGTGTTTGAATCATGGGTGGAGTTTGTGCACCCAGCACGCCACACTGTCGCGACGCGGGGTCAGACCCACGTGGGTTCCCAGTTCTTGCGGTAGCGTTTGGTAACCCAGTTTTGGGCGTCTGTGTGATTGGTGATCTTAAGCTTCGTTGCATCCCACTTGAGTTCTTTACCCGGGTAGCGAATACCAATCGTTCCCAACAGGACTGTCTCAGTCAGTGGTCCGGCGTAGGCAAAGTTCGATGTCGTCTGTCCTTTTCCCACGCATGCATCGGCCCATTGTGTGTAATGGTTGACTCCCTCGATGGTCGGCAGTTGGTCTGCAGGGAACTTCTCTTCAGGGAAAACTTTGGGCATCGCAACGTGCGGTATGACAAGTGAGCCCTTGTCACCGACAAGGACTGATCCCGCACTTGGCAATTTGTAATCCACAGGAACATCTCCGAGGCTTTCCCTGGGCGGAGTCGCTCCTGCTGCGTCGTACCACGTGACCCGTAGAGTTGGACCTGCTGTGTGTTGGGTACCGGGGAATTCATATTGCACTGTCGAACGATCTGTCCATGATTCTGGTTCCAGTTGCGGTGCCGTTGCTGTGATTTTCGTTGGGGACTGGAGTTCCAGTGACTTGAATACCGGGTCGAGGATATGGCACCCAAAGTCGCCGAGTTGACCTGTTCCATAAGCTTGCCAGCCTCTCCAATTGAACGGATGGTACATCCCAATTTTGTAGGGTCGCTCTGACGCAACGCCCTGCCACAGATCCCATCGAACATGAGCGGGTACTGCATCACTTCCCGGCGGTCGTGGGATGTGTCGCGGCCAGCGCGGAGTGCCACCTTGCCAGGAATGCACCTCGTTGACCTTCCCGATCAGACCAGCGTGCACCATGTGCACAGCCGTCCGATAGGCTGAATGTGACTGAATCTGATTACACATTTGGGTGACAGCACCGAATTTTTTGGCAGCCAGCTGCATCTGCCGCGCCTCATGGACTGAATGAGTCAGCGGTTTTTGGCAGAACACATGCTTGCCATCCTGCATTGCAGCCAAGGAAATGGGCGCATGCATAAAATCCGGCGTCGAAACGAGGACGCCTTGAATGTCTTTGGCGCTGTCAAGCAGGCGGCGCCAGTCAGCATGTTGGCGAGCAGAGGGATATTGGCTTGCCGCGCGACCGAGATGCTTTTCTGAACTGTCGATATCGCATAGAGCAATGACTTCTACGTTGGGACTGGCAGCGACCCCGTTCAAGTCGCTCCAGCCCTTGCCGCCAACGCCAACGCTGGCAATGCCCATGCGACTATTGGCACCGTAAACACGTGAGTACTGAATAGCGTTAAGGCCAATGGCCCCACCGCCGAGTGCGGCTGATTTCAGAAATGAGCGACGGCAGGTTGGTTTGAGCATTGTTTCTGACCGTTGTAAGAGGGGGGAAGAGGTGGGGCTGCGATATGCCATGTGACTGTGTGCGGCATGACTGTGTGCGCCATGCTAATGCAGGCTTTTGCGGTGACGGACTAACCCGATCACAGGCTCATTTGACGACATGGTCAGGGGGGATTCGCCACAGTGGTGGTGGACGAGCCATGTCTGTCACCAAGCATTGTACTGCCTCAAGAGGCAAAGATGGGGAATGTTGGCCCAAGCAGATTCCGCATGGCAGCAATTTCAGTATGAGCAGGGGCGGATGCTCAAGCTCGACTATTGAGGGGTCGAGAAGTCGGGCAGATTGTCCACCATTCCAGCGTCAGTACGACGTAGTTCGGTCAAGGTCGCCGCACGCATCGCCCTCAGTTTGTCGAGATGTGCTGGATCGAGGGCGAGATTGTTGAGTTCTTCTGGATCACTTTCCAAGTCATACAATTCTTCGACTTCGTCTTGGACGAGGGTGCGAATGTACTTATGGCGACCCTCAAGCAACGATACCCACCACGGGACTTTTGCGGTCTTGTAGAGCACTTCTGGGTCCGTCGGGATCACGTCCGTGTCGCTGCCGTATTTCTCACCGGTAAGTGCGGTAAGAACTGGGTGCGGCCAATCACTGTTGGGATTCTTAAGCAGTGGTGTCAGATCATGGCCATGCATTTTCCAAGGCAGTTTCAGACCGGCAAAGGAAAAGAAAGTCGGAGGAAGATCGGTACCACCGACCGGGCTTGAGCAGACTTTGCCTTGTGGAATGTGCCCCGGAAAACTCATGATCAACGGGCCGCGAATGTTGGCATCGTAGGGAGCAATCTTCTGTTGAAAACCATTCTGACCCCATGCAATTCCTTGATCAGCGGCAAATACAATCAGTGTGTTTTTCGCTTGCCCAGAGTCTTCCAATGCTTTTCGCAGTTGTCCCACCGCATCATCAATTGCAAGGACTCCCTGGTGGTACTGTCGGACCCAGTTTTGCAAAGTATTACCGTGCAGCGGTGCATTCACGACCGTTCTTTGTTTGACCCCCGATTCGAGTTCAGCTTGGCCGCTCTTGTTGGGGACCCAACGGTTACGTTTGCGAACGTATTCCGGTTTTCCAACACGTGATTGGCCGGGGTAAATGTTGACTGGTTCTGGGACTGTCGCATTCGGGTACGCCGTTTGGTGACGTTCCGCCGGTGTGAAGGGCCCATGAACAGCACCAAAGCACAGCCAGAGATACCAAGGTTGATCTTTTTGGCGATGCTTTCCACGAATGAAGTCTTCAGCCCGGTCCGTGTACCAGTCGGTCGTGTATCCGGACATCCGTTTCACTACCCCATCGATTTCTACAATCTGGTCATCGTAGTAATGGCCAGCATTTTTTGGGTATTTGGGCCGACTCCAGACAATCTGGTGATCCCAGTCGCGACCGTATCCACTGTCGATACCGGTATGCCATTTTCCGATTTGTGCGGTGGAGTATCCATGTTCGCGAAACACTCGTGGCCAAAAAGGACATTTTTCAGGATCGTAAACGCTTCCAGGGTATTCACCCTGCATGCGCATGGATTCAACTCCGTATTGATGATGACCCGTCAGCATCGTTGCCCGTGAAGGCATGCACCAAGTGCCAATGTAGGTATGGGTAAAACGAACACCCTGAGCAGCCAATGCGTCAATGTTGGGAGTCTTGACCCAGGGATACGCTTCGGGATAACAACTGACGGTTCGGTACGATTGGTCATCAGTGAAGATGAACAGAATATTGGGACGGTCCGCAGCAGGTGCGAGTTGGCATGCGTAAGCAAGCAGGATGGTGATAATGCTGATACGTGCCATGGTGTGTGTGTCTTGTCGAGGTGGGGGTGCAAAGAGATAACGCCGGCATTTGGCAATTACCAATGACTGCTAACTGATGACTTCTGTGATATCGCTGGTGCTGTCGCTGAAGCTTGAAGTTGGCTTTGTCATCTGATTGGCGATCGTCAGGAACAGGTTCGATAGCGGAACGTCGTCTCCGTAGTGCAAATGTGAACCGTGTTGGAAGCCCATGTTCTTGCCTCCACTCAGAATGATGGGATAGTTGGTCGCTTGATGGGTCTTGCTGGTTGCGCATCCATAAAAGCAGAGTGTGTTGTCCAACAAGCTGCCGTCATCTTCCTGAATCGCATCCAACTTTTTAATGAAATTGGAATGCATCTCGTTGAGGAAAGTGATGTACTTGGCGACGTCAGCGTAATTCTTTTTTTCGTGAGAAAGTTTGTGTGATGAGTGTGCAAGTCCGATAGCTGAAGGGAAGCGATCGGTGGGCCCCGCTTCTTCGCACGCGGTTTGAAACGTTGCGACGCGAGTGGAGTCTGTCTGGAAAGCTAAAGCCAGAAGATTGTACATGACCGTTAGGTATTCCTCGGGGCTGGTTGGGTTTGCATCCAGTTCCAGCGCCTCGCGGGCAATGTCTGGTTTGGGTGTGTTTTGCCAGCGTTTGGCCCGCTCAGTCATCTGTTCTACTGCGCGCACCGAACTGAGGTACTCATCCATTTTTCGCCGGTCATTGGCACCAAGCCGCCGGTTCAGGTCTTGGGCCTCATTAAGTACTTCGTCAATGATGCTGCCACGACTCGCCAGTGCATTTTCTTCAGACTGTGTGACCTCGCCGAACATGCGCCGAAAAATTTCGGCTGGTTTGTTCTGCGCCGGAATCGGGCGACCGCTACGGTCAAACGAAAGCGTCGACGAGCGATACGGACGATTTACACCGCCAAGTGAGGACATGACCAGCGATTGGAAACGAGTATCTTTTCCCAGCTCCTGAGCAAGGTGTTGATCGATCGAAATGGACTGCTTGTCGTAGGTCTTGAGAATGTCCGCCCCCGTCAGGAAATAGTCTGCGCCTTTGTGGGCAGACGTGCGTCGCATCGAAGGATGCGAAAGGCCTGACAGGAATGTAATTTTGTCTCGTAGCGGCATGATGCTTTGGTGCATCTCAGGAGCGGCGTACTCTTTGCCTTCCCCCACAGGGAACCATCCATTTTGCATGCGATCAGCGGCGTCATCTGCAGGCATCGGGACGCCGTAGGCAAAATACCCCGCAAAGAATCGCTTTCGAGGACCATTCGTTTGATCACTTGCCATCCCTTCAAGCCATGGAAGGGACAAACATACGCCGGTGGACTTCAACGCCATTCGTCGGTTGAGGTGCCATGATTTGCGTTTCACAATTCGCTCTCTAGGGATGGATGCTTTGGGGTGGGTATCATTCTTCGTTTTTTGACAGGTGAAGGCATCACCGTGGTTTCATTTGCTGGAAAAAGGCTCGGACAGCACAATCTGTTCTATCAAAACCTGGAACCTGTCGCCGCGTTTCTGCAGGTTTTCGCAAACAGAGTCAATTGCTGGCCGATCCGCAAACTCAAGGTAACGGCCGAGACCGTACGACATCACCTTCTTGACTACCGCACGACGGAAATCCGATTCTTTTTCCGTTAGCAGGTATCGCTTGAGGTCGTTTAGATCCTGGATTTTTGTGCCATTGCTCAGTTGCGTTGCGGGGTCAATGTTGACAGCTTGATGGGGTGCCAGCACCAATGCGTCTTTTACACCTTCACGCCACTGTCCCAGTGCGTTGTAGTTTTCAAATGCCACGCCCCAGGGATCAATTTTGCGATGGCAATCACGGCAACTCGCTTCGTCTGCATGGGCCACCAGTCTTTCCTTGA
>Ga0315320_10003418_pt1 | contig 13013 bp, 10 predicted proteins | sample M140m21515metaG_FD_203458 | JGI IMG/M metagenome (GOLD analysis project Ga0315320, IMG submission 203458) | Ammonia-oxidizing marine archaeal communities from Monterey Bay, California, United States - M1 40m 21515 | ecosystem: Environmental > Aquatic > Marine > Coastal | place: USA: California...
ATGATCGACGAGGCCGCCTGTGAGCGTCTGGTCCAAGCCGGCGTCGACCGTGTGCAGATTCGTTCGGTCATGACGTGCAACATGCACTGGGGTGTTTGCTCCATGTGCTACGGTCGCGACCTGGCTCGGGGTAAGCTGGTCAACATCGGTGAGGCCGTGGGTGTTATCGCCGCTCAGTCCATTGGTGAGCCGGGTACCCAACTGACGATGCGTACCTTCCACATTGGTGGTGCGGCTTCCGCGAAGTTGACCGAGTCCTACCTTGAGCTCAAGAACTCCGGAACAATCAAGTACTCGGAGTTGTTGAACACAGTGGTGGACCGTGATGGTCACACCATTGCCCTGGCCCGCAACGGAGAAATCTATGTTGTGGACGAGAAGGGCCGTGAGCGGGAACGCTACGGCATCCCATACGGTTCTACACTGTTGGTTCAAGATGGCGCGCGCGTGTCGGCAACGGCCCGCATCGCGGAGTGGGACCCGTTCACCACGCCCATCATGGCGCACGACACCGGTGTGGTGGTCTATCAAGACCTCCTCGATGGACGTACCGTTGCCCAGCAAACCGATGAACTGACCGGCCGGAAGCGGATGGTGGTTCTCGACTACAAGGAATCCGAGTTGAAGCCATTGTTGGCCATCAAGAAGGATGATGCCTTTGCAGCCCGTATGTTCTTGCCTGCTGGCTCGAACATCTTTGCCAACGAGGGGGATGAAGTCCAGCCCGGTGACGTGCTGGCCAAGATTCCTCGTGAAACAACCAAGACCAAGGACATCACGGGTGGTCTTCCACGTGTTGCTGAGCTCTTCGAAGCTCGGAAGCCCAAGGAAGTGGCCATCATCACTGAGGTCGAGGGTGTTGTGAGCTTCGGTAAGGATACCAAGGGCAAACGACGCATCGTCGTGACACCGGAGGGTGAAGAGGCGCACGAATACCTGATTCCAAAGGGTAAGAACATCGTCGTCAACGAGGGTGACTATGTTCGTGCGGGTGATTCTCTGATGGACGGAGCGGTGAACCCGCACGACATCCTCAAAATCAAGGGTGAGCATGAGCTTGCACACTTCTTGGTCGACGAGATTCAAGAGGTCTACCGACTCCAAGGTGTAAAGATCAACGACAAGCACATTGAAGTGATTTGTCGTCAGATGTTGCGTCGGGTGCGTATTTCGCTGGTTGGCGACTCAGACTTCCTGGTCGATCAGCCTGTTGATAAGTGGCGTTTCGAAGAATCGAACCGCGAAATTGTGGCCAATGGTGGCGTTCCTGCTGAGGCTGAACCGCTTCTGCTTGGAATTACCAAGGCATCCCTTTCGACGGATTCCTTCTTGTCTGCTGCATCCTTCCAAGAAACAACTCGCGTACTTACCGAGGCGTCCATTAACGGACGGGTCGATACGCTACGCGGCTTGAAGGAAAACATCCTCATGGGTCGTCTCATCCCAGCGGGTACGGGTTTTGCCTCGTACCAGAAGCTTGGAATGGTGATCGAGGGTGAGTTGGAAACCATTACGGACGATTTGGGAGATTCTCAGTCGTTTTCTGGACTTGCATAGCACCTAAAAAAGCCTCTGCTTCGTGACGGTTTCGTTTCGGGGCGGCGGTGACTGCTTGACAGTCATTCTCTAATCTCATAGACAGGCGGGCCGTAATCAGGGGCCAGCCCTTACGTACAACGTTTTCGAGGTATTCATGCCGACCATCAACCAACTGGTTCGAAAGGGCCGAGTTCGGGCACGCAAAAAGACTGCGTCTCCCGCGCTTAAGGGCTGCCCGCAAAAGCGGGGAGTGTGCACTCGTGTGTACACAACCACACCAAAGAAGCCGAACTCCGCACTTCGTAAAGTTGCTCGTGTTCGTCTTACCAATGGAATGGAAGTTACTTCCTACATTGGTGGTGAGGGCCACAACCTTCAAGAGCACTCAACAGTTCTCATCCGTGGTGGTCGTGTAAAGGACCTTCCCGGTGTTCGTTATCACACCGTTCGCGGAACCTTGGATACCCAAGGTGTTGCTGACCGTCGCCAGGGCCGTTCCAAGTACGGTACCAAGCGTCCAAAGAAGTAGGAGACTGACATGCCTCGTCGTCGCGAAGTACCGAAGCGGAAGATCATCCCTGATCCTCTTTATAATGACCAACTCGTCACCAAGTTTATGAACTGCGTGATGTTGGATGGCAAGAAGGCCATCGCTGAGAAGATTGTGTATGGCGCCTTTGACGTCATCCGCGAGCGCACCCGTGAGGAGCCGCTCAAGATTTTCCACAAGGCGTTGGAAAACTGCCAGCCCATGGTGGAAGTGAAAAGCCGCCGTGTTGGTGGTGCCAACTATCAAGTTCCAGTCGAAGTTACTGGCGGTCGCAAGATGGCCCTTTCGATGCGTTGGTTGATTCAGTACGCCCGTCAACGGTCTGGTCGTTCCATGAAGGAAAAGCTGGCCAACGAGTTGATTGAAGCTGCGCACCAGCGTGGTTCAGCGGTCAAGAAGCGGGACGATGTGCACCGTATGGCCGAGGCCAACAAGGCATTCTCGCACTACCGTTGGTAGAGCAAACCATTTAACAATGCCCCGTCCGATTCCGGACGGGAGCTCACCACCTCTCGCAGCAATCGCTCCGAGAGACCCTTTTCCCTCTCAGCGTGTGGCCGTGGTGACCGCGAAGCTGAGAGAGGTTGAAAATCATGGGCGTGGATCTGCATCACACGCGCAATATTGGCATTATGGCCCATATTGACGCGGGTAAAACAACCCTGACGGAGCGAATCCTGTATTACACAGGGATGTCGCACCGTATTGGGGAGGTGCACGACGGAAACGCTACGATGGACTGGATGGTTCAGGAGCAAGAGCGGGGGATAACCATCACCTCCGCTGCGACGACCTGCCATTGGGATGACCACCGCATCAACATCATCGACACGCCGGGCCATGTGGATTTTACGGTTGAAGTGGAGCGCTCGCTGCGTGTCCTCGACGGCAGCATCGCTTTATTCTCGGCGGTGGAGGGTGTGGAGCCACAGTCGGAGACGGTTTGGAAGCAGGCTGAGAAGTACGGAGTGCCTCGGATCGCGTTTGTGAACAAGATGGACCGTGTGGGTGCGGACTTTTTGCGGGTGTGTGAATCGATTCGTGAACGCCTCCATCCCAACCCAGTTCCGCTTCAGTTGCCCATTGGGGCAGAGGTGGAGTTCAGCGGCGTAGTTGACCTGATCGGACTTCGCGCCATGGTGTGGGAAGGCGAGACGGAGTTGGGTGCACAGTTCGAGGCCCGTTCAATTCCTGACGATATGCAGGAGGCGGTCGATTCCGCGCGTGAAGTTTTGATCGATGCCCTGTCCGAATACGATGAACAGATCGTTGACCTGTTTCTTGAAGAAGAAGATATCGACGATGGCATCCTCTGGGCCGCGGCACGAAAAGCGACACTGGCTGGAACCATGATCCCGGTGTTCTGCGGTTCTGCTTTTAAGAACAAGGGTGTGCAACCATTGCTCGATAGCGTGGTTCATCTGTTGCCATCTCCCTTGGATGTCCCAGCCACCCAGGGCACTCATCCAGATAAAGAAGACAAGCCCCTTGAGCGGAAGGCGAGGATCGACGAGCCATTCTGTGCGCTGGCTTTTAAGGTCATGACAGACCCCTATATGGGCACCTTGACGTTCCTTCGTGTTTATTCGGGCAAGGCGGAAGCCGGTGACACGGTGCTCAACCCCCGCACAGGACGCAAAGAGCGGATCGGTCGCCTGTTTCAGATGCATGCGAACAAACGGGACGATGTCGGTGCCGCCACGGTGGGTAATATTCTTGCTGCCGTTGGCTTGAAGAACACGGCGACTGGCGACACGCTCTGCGACCGGAAGCATCCGATCTCGTTGGAGTCGATGACATTTCCGGAGCCGGTGATCTCCGTGGCGATTGAGCCTGATACCAAGTCTGATGAGGACAAGCTCGGCCAAGCCATGGACAAGCTGTCGCATGAGGATCCCACCTTTCGCGTCCACACGGACGATGAGACGGGGCAGACGATTGTGTCAGGCATGGGCGAGCTTCATCTTGAGATCATCACCGACCGACTTATTCGTGAGTTCAACGTAGGATGCCGTGTTGGTCGACCACAGGTCAGCTTCCGAGAGACCATTACCAGCAAGGCAGAAGGCGAGGGGCTGTTTCAGCGCCAAACGGGTGGGCGTGGACAGTTTGGACACGCAAAGATTCGTGTGGAGCCGAACGAGCAGGGTGAGGGCTTCGAAGTGGTTGATGCCATTAAGGGCGGAGTGATCCCCCGCGAGTTCATCAAGCCGACGCTTCAGGGGATCGAGGGTGCGCTCGATCGAGGCGTTTTGGCCGGCTACCCGTTGGTTGACGTCAAGGTGACGTTGTTTGATGGCTCATTCCATGATGTGGATTCATCGGAAGTGGCCTTCAAGGTTGCCGGTAGCTTGGCACTTCAAGATGCAACAGAAAAGGCGGATCCTGTCCTGCTTGAGCCCATGATGGCAGTCGAGGTCACAACTCCTGACGAATACATGGGAGCGGTGATCGGGGACCTAAATAGCCGTCGAGGCAATGTAAATCGCATGGAAAGCCGTTTAGGACAGCAAATTCTTACCGCAGATGTACCACTGCAGGCGATGTTCGGTTATGCGACCGACCTTCGTTCTGCGACCCAGGGCCGAGCAACGTTTTCAATGCAATTTGATCACTACGCACCGGTACCGTCCGCAATCTCTACGGAGATTGTAAAACGGGTTCGGGGATTTTGATTTTTACCAGATTCAGCCAAAGGGTTGAGGGAGTATCGACATGGCCAAGGAAAAGTTTGATCGAAGCAAGCCCCACGTAAACATCGGGACCATTGGTCACGTTGATCATGGGAAGACAACCCTTACAGCAGCGATCACGAAGGTGCTTGCTGAGACACAGGGTTCGACGTTCATGGATTACGCGGACATTGACAAGGCTCCTGAAGAGAAGGCTCGCGGGATTACAATCAACACAGCGCACGTAGAGTACGAGACAGCGAATCGTCACTACGCGCACGTCGATTGTCCTGGACACGCCGACTACGTAAAGAACATGATCACGGGTGCAGCCCAGATGGACGGCGCGATTTTGGTTGTGTCAGCCGCTGATGGTCCGATGCCACAGACCCGCGAGCACGTACTTCTTGCTCGTCAGGTGAACGTGCCTCACATGGTCGTCTTCATGAACAAGTGTGACCAACTCGACGACGAAGAGCTCCTTGAGCTTGTTGAGATGGAGATTCGCGAGCTTCTGAACGAGTACGAGTTCCCTGGTGACGACATTTCGATCATCCGCGGCTCGGCTTTGAAGGCGCTTGAAGGCGACACATCCGAGATTGGTTCCCCAGCGGTACAAGCGCTGATGGCCGCCGTTGATGTGGACATTCCGACACCCGTTCGCGAGATCGACAAGCCCTTCCTTCTTCCAGTTGAAGATGTGTTCACGATTTCAGGTCGTGGAACAGTTGCAACGGGTCGCATTGAGCGTGGCGAAGTGAAAGTTGGCGAATCTGTAGAGATCGTTGGCATCAAGGACACGACCACAACAACCATTACGGGTGTTGAGATGTTCCGGAAGCTTCTGGACAGCGGCATGGCGGGTGACAACGTTGGTCTTCTTCTTCGTGGCGTGAAGCGCGAAGATGTAGAGCGCGGTCAAGTCATCGTGAAGCCCGGTTCGATTCTTCCCCACACCAAGTTCAAGTGTGAAGCCTACATCCTGAAGAAGGATGAGGGTGGCCGTCACAAGCCATTCTTCTCAGGCTACCGTCCGCAGTTCTACTTCCGCACCACTGATGTAACGGGCGCTGTCGTCCTTCCATCGGGTGTAGAGATGGTGATGCCGGGTGACCACATCGAGATGGAAGTCGAGCTGATCATGCCGATTGCCATCGAGAAGCAACTTCGGTTCGCTATCCGTGAGGGTGGACGTACCGTGGGCGCTGGTGTCGTCTCCGAAATCATCGAGTAGATCGAAACTGAAAAACGGGGTTCCTGTTGTGGGCCCCGTTTTTTTTGTGTCCTCTTGTAGGAATACGGATGGCACAAAGCTTGCACGGTTGCGCAAGACGTGGTACTTGCGCGGGTTCCTCAGTTGGTAGGGCGGTTTTTGGGTGGCATGGGGCTTGTCCCTCTGGTTGGTAAAAACCTGGTTTAAGGCTGAGAATTGTTGGGTGAGAGAATGATGCGCAATCAGAAATATATTTTGCTTGGCTTCTTTTGCGTCGCGACCTTTTTCGGTTTTGCGATTCGGGGTCTTGCTGTGCCATTGCTTGCGCGATTGGATGTGGTTGATCCTCAGATTGGCCCACTCTCTGGTACCGGTATTCTTGGAATTCTTGTTGGTGTCGCCATCTTTTTGGTGATGAACCGACATTCTCTTATCTATGGGTTTTCGGATGAGTCCGTCACGGAGTTGCGCAAAGTTGTGTGGCCCGAGAAGGACGAAACTGTTCGATCATCCACTGTGGTCGTCGTCACGACACTGTTCATCGCGCTCACGCTTGCGATGTACGACTTTGTCTGGGCGCGGGTCACGAGTACCTTCCTGTTTAGTGAAGGGTAGAAGTCACCTTTTTTTGAGGCTGGATCATTAAAATGAACTGGTACGTTGTCAACACACACTCTGGCTATGAGAACAAGGCCAAGCTCGCGTTAGAAGACGCGATCTCTCGGGCTGATCTTGCGCACAAGTTTGGTGAGGTTCTTGTCCCCACCGAACAAGTGGTAGAAGTGCGTGACGGAAAGAAGAAGACGACGACTCGGAAAAGCTATCCCGGGTACATGTTCGTACAGATGGACTTGGACAACGAGTCCTTTCACATTGTACGGAGCACGCCTAAGATTAAGGGTTTCATTGGAGGGTCTCGCAACCCGCCGCCGATGCCCGACGAAGAAGTACGTCGCATCACCCACCAGGTGGAGGAAGAAGGAGAGACCCAAGTGGTCGTCGCCGACTTCGAGCGAGGCGAGGAGGTCCGTGTAATCGACGGTCCATTCGCTTCCATGATGGGCAAGGTCGAAGAGGTCAACGCCACCCGCGCCAAATTGCGGGTAATGGTGTCCATCTTCGGTAGGCCCACCTCTGTCGAGTTGGATTTCACGCAGGTTGAGCGTCTCGGATAGAGGCATCAAACAGGAGCCAATACAATGGCCAAGAAAGTAGTCAATCAAATCAAACTGCAAATTCCGGCAGGACGCGCGAACCCCGCGCCTCCCATCGGGCCCGCCCTTGGTGCGGCCGGTGTGAACATTCCGATGTTCTGCAAGGAGTTCAACGCGCGCACCCAGAAGGATGCGGGCGAAGCACTGATTATCCCGACCATCATTACCGTTTATGCTGACCGTACGTTCTCGTTCGAGCTTCGTACGCCCCCTGCTGCGGTTCTGCTTCTCAAGGCTGCCAAGATTCCAAAGGGATCGGGTGAGCCCAACAAGACCAAGGTCGCCACGGTGAAGTGGTCCCAGGTTGAAGAGATTGCAAAGGTCAAGATGCCAGACCTCAACACCAAGGACATCGAGTCTGCCAAGCGGACCATCGCTGGTACGGCGCGCTCGATGGGCATTAACGTTCGCTAAAACACTTTTTTCAATCGTCCTTTCGCTCATGTGGGGGAGGTTACTTCGGTAGCCGCAAGCACCCCGACGAGATGGGAAGTCCAGGACGGGCTTTCAAGGAGAATCAATAATGGCAAATAAGAAGAGCAAGCGCTTCTTCGCTATCCGTGACGGGGTCGAGGCCCAAGAACGCGTGGATATCGATGCGGCGGTAGAAATGGTCAAATCCAAGGCCACAGCCAAGTTCGACGAAAGCGTCGACGTTGCTGTGCGGTTGGGTGTCGATCCCAAGCACGCAGATCAGATGGTTCGTGGTGCAGTGAGCTTGCCTCACGGTACCGGTAAGACCGTCCGGGTTGCAGTGTTCGCCCAGGGTGAGGCTGCCAAGGCTGCGGAGGCAGCGGGTGCAGATGTGGTCGGTTCCGATGAGCTGGTTGCTCGCATTCAGAACGACGGCTGGCTTGAGTTCGATAAGGCGGTCGCCACCACAGACATGATGGGCAAGGTCGGCCGTATTGGGCGGATTCTTGGGCCACGGGGGCTGATGCCAAACCCCAAGGTCGGTACGGTTGTGCCGCCGGCCAAGGTCGCTGAAGCCGTCACCCAGTTGAAGAGCGGTAAGATTGATTTCCGCGTTGAGAAGGCTGGGATCGTGCACGCTCGCATCGGCCGTGCTTCGATGGAGGCGGCTCAACTCGCAGACAACTTGACTGCGCTTATTGCTACGCTCGTTCGCCTCAAGCCGTCCTCGGCCAAGGGTGTGTATATGAGAAGTATTACCGTTTCTTCCACGATGGGCCCTGGCGTCCGGGTGGATACACAAGACGCTGTGCGTCGTTCAGAAAGTCTTTAGGGGGTCGACATGAGCCGAAATGAAAAAGCTTCTATCGTCGATGGTCTGTCGACTCGTTTAGAGAACGCTCACTTCGTTGCGTTGGCGGATTACCGGGGAATCTCGGTGGCAGAGGTCACAGACCTTCGCGCCAAGTTCAAGGAAGCCGGTGTTCACTACGAAGTGATCAAGAACAAGCTTGCCAAGCGTGCAATCGAGGGGACCGATATGGCTGCCCTTCACGACATGCTTCAAGGGATGACCACATGGATCATCTCGGGCGAGGATCCAATTGCTGCGGCCAAGCTGCTCAAAGCCGAAACCAAGGCGCTCGTCAAGGATGAGAGGTTCACCATTAAAGGTGGCTTCTTTGATGGCGAGCTCTTGGACAGCAAAGGCGTCACTGATGTCGCCGAACTACCGAGCAAAGATGAACTCTTTGCGATGCTTCTCGGGCTGCTTCAGAAGGGTCCTCAGCAAGTGCTGGGTGTCGTTCAAGCTCCCGCGCGGGACCTGGTCACCCTGCTCAAAAACTATGAGGCCAAGCTCGCAGACGCGGGCGAATAGCAAACCAATTCCCGCTGGTCCTGAATTTGGGCACCAGTTTTACTGTACACAATTCCATTAGAATTCCACTGGAGGAAACCATGGCGATTTCTCAATCCGACGTAGTCGATTACATCAAGAACCTTAAGCTTTCCGAAGTCAAGGGTCTCATCGAGATCCTTGAAGACGAGTTGGGCGTCGAGGCTTCTGCCCCAATGATGGCCATGGCCGCACCCGCTGCTGGCGGTGCTGCCGAGGCTGCTGAAGAGCAGACCGAGTTCGACGTCATCCTTAAGGCTGCGGGCGACAAAAAGATCGCAGTCATCAAGGCTGTGCGTTCCGCAACTGGTCTCGGTCTCAAGGAGGCCAAAGACCTCGTTGAAAGCGCGCCAAGCGAAGTCAAGACTGCTCTTCCCAAGGAAGAAGCAGAAGCTCTCAAGAAGGAACTTGAGGAAGCCGGAGCCGAAGCAGCACTCAAGTAAACACTTGAGTTTTGTTGGCCGGGCCACTCGTTGAGTGGTCCGGCCGGGTTCGCTTTCTTTTGCTCGTGGGCGTTTTGTCTCGAGCAGCGTGGGTTTTACCCACATTCCTTTTTGAAGAGATTCATACCTTGGCTATCTCGCGTCGTTGTAAAGCATAGCGCTGGTTCCATGCAGGGGATGCACCTTTTCGGTGTGTGCCCTATTGGTGCTGTCAACGGCCGAGTGATCCCCCCCAGCCAGTTTCTGGATGCGTTGCGCTTGATTTCAAGCGCGAACGGACAATCAGGAGTCCACCATGTCCAATCTTCTCGCGAACAACTTCCGCTTTCGTCGGAACTTCAGCAAGACCGAGCCTGCGCTTCACGCTCACAACCTCATCGGCATTCAGCGAGAGAGCTACGAAAAGTTTCTCCAGCTGCAAGCGACGATGGAGGAGCGAGAAGCCGTTGGCCTTCAAGGTGTCTTTAAGAGTGTCTTTCCGATTCAAGACTTCGGAAACCGCGCTTCGCTGCAGTTCGTCTCGTACGATCTCGACACCCCCAAGTACGATGTAGAAGAGTGCCGCGAGCGCGGGATGACCTTTTCTGCGCCGCTCAAGGTGACCGTACGTTTGGTCGTGTGGGATGTGGACTCCGAGACCGATACCCGCAGCGTTTCGAATATCAAGGAGCAGGAGGTCTACTTCGGTGAGATTCCGCTCATGACGGAGCACGGTACGTTTGTTGTGAACGGTACCGAGCGCGTAGTTGTGAGTCAGCTTCACCGCTCACCAGGCATCTTCTTTGATGTGAACAAGAGCAAGACGTCTTCAAGTCAGAAGCTCATCTTCTCTGCCCGCATCATTCCCAACCGTGGTTCTTGGATTGACTTCGAGTTCGACAACAAGGACATCTTGTTTGTTCGTATCGATCGTCGTCGCAAACTTCCAGCAACCGTTCTTCTTCGGGCACTCGGATACTCTACCGAAGAGTTGCTGAATTACTTCTACCAGCGCGAAACCCTGAAGTTCGACAAGAAGAACAAGAGCTGGTCCAAGGAAACCACTGAAGACTTGCTGAAGATCCAGCAAGCCACCGTTGATGTGTCGGACAGCGATGGAAACATTGTTTGTCGTTCGGGTCGGAAGTTCCTCAAGCCTGTCATCCGCAAGATGAAGAAAGCCGGGATGCTCACCGAGGTCACCCGCGAGATTGAAGGCAAGGAAGCCGATGTGTTCGTGGGAACCATCCCTGTTGAAGGTGACACAGTGCTCGGTCGCATCAGTGCGTGGGACATTGTGGACATGGAGACCGGTGAAGTTCTGGTTGAGTGCAACGAGGAGATCGATGAAGAGAAGCTTCAGCTCCTCCTCGACAAGGGCATCCACGAGTTCGAAACTTTGTACATTGACAATGTCATTGTGGGTTCATTCCTGCGTGACACATTGTTGGTCGACAAAATCGAGACCACTGAAGAAGCGGTGATGGAGATTTACCGTCGCCTTCGTCCGGGTGATGCGCCGACATATGATGCAGCGCTGAAGCACTTTGAGAACTTGTTCTTCAACGCGGAGCGGTACGACCTCTCCCGCGTCGGTCGTCTCAAGATCAACCACAAGCTTGGTATCGAGGAGCCCCTCGAGCAGACTACATTGACCCGTGAAGATATTCGTCGGGTGGTTCAGTATCTGATCGACCTGAAGAACAACAAGGGTGAGGTTGATGACATCGACCACCTTGGTAACCGTCGTGTTCGTGCCGTCGGTGAGCTTCTCGAGAACCAGTACCGTGTCGGCCTAGTCCGCATGGAGAAGGCAATCAAGGAGCGGATGAGCTTGTCTGAGATCGAGGCGCTGATGCCTCACGACCTCATCAACGCCAAGCCTGTAAGCGCTGTAATCAAGGAGTTCTTCGGTTCTTCACAGCTCTCTCAGTTCATGGACCAAACCAACCCGCTTTCTGAGGTCACTCACAAACGTCGTCTCTCGGCGCTTGGGCCTGGTGGTCTGACCCGTGAGCGTGCTGGCTTCGACGTCCGCGACGTTCATCCGACTCACTATGGTCGTATCTGCCCGATTGAAACGCCGGAAGGCCCGAACATTGGATTGATTGCTTCGATGGCAACCTATGCGCGTGTAAACCAGTACGGTTTCATTGAAACGCCGTACCGGGTGGTCAAGGACGGTAAGATTACCGATGAAATCAACTACTACACAGCACTCGAAGAAGAAAACAATGTCATTGCACAATCCAATGTGCCGGAAGATGGCAAAGGCAACATCACCAAGGACACGCTGATTGCGCGTGTACGGGGTGAGTTTGCATCGATTCCCAAGGAAGACATTACCCTTATGGACGTGGGCCCTGCCCAGCTCGTAAGTGTCGCGGCTTCACTGGTGCCGTTCCTCGAGAATGACGACGCCAACCGTGCACTCATGGGCGCCAACATGATGCGCCAAGCGGTGCCCATGGTTCGTGTTGAGGCACCGTTGGTTGGTACGGGTCTGGAGCGTCAGGTGGCGCACGACTCTGGTGTGACCGCTATTGCTCGTCGTGGTGGATTCATCGAGAATGTCGATGGTACACGGATCGTGGTGAAAACCGATGGTGGTGAGGGCGATGATATCGGCGGTGACGTCGACATCTACAACCTCAACAAGTTCCAGCGCTCCAACCAAAACAGCTGCATCAACCAGCGTCCAGTTGTTCGCATGGGTGACCGTGTGGAAGCTGGGGACATTATCGCCGACGGTCCTTCGACCGATTTGGGCGAGTTGGCGCTGGGCCAGAACGCGGTTGTCGCCTTCATGCCATGGCAAGGGTACAACTTCGAGGATTCCATCCTTATCTCTGAGCGTCTTGTGCGCGACGACTACTTCACCTCGATTCACATTGAGGAGTTTGAGGTGGCCGCTCGGGACACGAAGCTTGGGAAGGAAGAGATCACCCGAGACATTCCCAACGTCGGTGAAGAGGCGCTTCGTAATCTGGACGATTCAGGAATCATCCGCATCGGTGCGTACGTTCGTCCCCAGGACATTCTGGTGGGTAAAATCACGCCGAAGGGTGAGACTCAGTTGAGTCCAGAAGAAAAACTCCTTCGGGCCATCTTTGGTGAGAAGGCTGGTGACGTGAAAGACACTTCACTTCGGGTTCCCCCGGGTGTTGAAGGTGTGGTCATGGGGGCGCAAGTGTTCTCTCGCGAAGGCGTGGAGAAGGATCAGCGTTCACTCGAGATTGAAGAGCAGGCCGTGGCCCGCATCAGTCGTGACCGCAGCGAGAACATTCGGACTGTACGTGAGTCCGCGTATCGTCAGCTTGTGCGCTTGTTGGCTGACCGTAAGGCCGGTGCAAAGGTTGTTGACGAGTCGACCAATGAGGAGTTGATCAAGAAGGGCGAGGGTTTCACGGCCAGCAACCTTCGGAAGCTTCAGTTCGAGCAGTATGAACGCATCACCATCGAAGATGGCGAAGACCTCGAGGAGAACGTCTGGAATCTCGTGGACAAGGTTCGCGAGAAGGAAGATCAAATCCGCGAGCGTTATGCGGCGAGAATTGAACGTCACAAGAAGGGTGACGAGCTTTCTCCCGGCG
>Ga0315320_10003421_pt1 | contig 13001 bp, 11 predicted proteins | sample M140m21515metaG_FD_203458 | JGI IMG/M metagenome (GOLD analysis project Ga0315320, IMG submission 203458) | Ammonia-oxidizing marine archaeal communities from Monterey Bay, California, United States - M1 40m 21515 | ecosystem: Environmental > Aquatic > Marine > Coastal | place: USA: California...
CCACCAAATACACTCATCTTATTTTCCATCAGGGCTTTTGTGACAAGTATGTTAACGACTAAATCAAGTCTAATTCTTGAATACTGGTCACTTATACCAAACAATGTTCCAAGGCGAAAAATTATTACATTTGAATCTTCTAAATAATTTTCGGCAATTATTTTTGAGTTGGCATATTCTGAAAGTGGATTTGTGGAAGAATCTTCGGACAATATTCCTTCTTGTGCCCCATAAACCGAGCAAGTTGAGAGAAAAACGATTCTTCCTGAATAGTTTTTGGTAAGATTTTTTACACTCTCTGCATTTATCTCTTGTGTGAGACTTGGATTAATACTACAAGCTCCGTCCCCAACAAGTGCAGCAAGCCAGATAACACAGTCGTAATTATTTAATATCGAATTAAGTTTTCTATGATCTCTGATGTCTCCATAAATAAAATCAACTTGTTTCCTATAAGAAGTCTCATATACAAGTGAGTCGTAAACAGTTACTTCATGGTTTGTAATTAATTTGTCGACTATGCCGCCACCAACATAACCCGCTCCACCTACTACTAAAATTTTCATCTATTTAATATTATATGTTTCAATTTACTAATAAAGGTGTATTTAAACATCCAAAGAATCTTGATTTTGAATTTCTCTCATCAAAAGAAAGCTTGATAAGTATAAATACCAAGAAATACTGTGATTCTGTAATATATCACTCGAAAAACTTAAAACAAAAAATGCAGCTACTACATAAAAATGTGGTGATAAATTAAATAAAGTTTTTAATCTAACGGTGTAAATAATTATATTTTTGAATATCAACAAATAGAAAATTAATCCAAGGACTCCATAATTTAAAATAAAAAATAAAAATGAATTATGGGGACCATAGGACACTGTATTTTCATCGAAGTTTTCACTTTTAATTATTTCATCTCCACTCACAATGAAACTATTGTGACCTCTACCGATGAGATTGTTAACAAGTGTATCCTCAAGCATATACTCCACAGCTCCTACACTCATATCAACTCTATCCTGAATACCTGAGTTATCATCATTGCTAAATCTCTCAATTAATCCGAAGTTTATACAAATTAAGATGCCTGCAAAAATAATTCCTAAACTTAACATTTTACTTTGAGTGCTGAAAGCTCTAAGAGTAATAAAAATAATTAATACAATCAGTGAAAATCGTGAGTAAGTGAAGAAACATCCCAAAATTGCAAGAATTGAAATATATGGAAAATAATTATCTTCTAATTTAAAAATTGTATAGATTCCAGTTACAGCAATCAGGTCGGCATAGCTGTTAGGTCCACCTGCTTGGAAACCGTTAACCCTACCTTTAATATAGTCAATATCACTAAGATTTAGACCTATATTCCAATTGTTGTATAGATCCGTCCCTAAATTAATTGAAAAAAAATAAGCAACGATTGAAAAACTACTACAGAAGATAAAAAGATATACCGGTACATATTCATAGAAACTCTCCATTTTGTTTCCTAGTATATAAAAGAAAATAAGGGCATAAAAACCAAACCTTACTATTTCACTATTAAAAAAACCATTTCCAAGATAATTATTTTGAATTAACAGATACAAAATAAAAAAATCAATTAGCAAATAACCTTTAATTGGTTTGAAATTCTCAAACAAAGAAGTAATTCTAATGACAAATAAGACAAGAAATACCAATACAGGTATGTCATCTGTATGGAGGAGGTCTTCAATAATGTTGAAATGCGGTATTAATGGTATGAAAAATACAATATTTAATGGTGAAAAACTTTTTATTTTTTTAAGTAATAATTGCACTAGTAAAATTCTACTTTTTAAAATTAAATAAATACTATTTAAATCTTTTTAAAGAATTAAATATATTTTTGGTAGCATGATTATTGTGAATAATAAGGTAATCATTTCTGGTACCGCAGGATTTATAGGCTTTAATCTTGCAAAAAAACTAATGGACATGGGGTTTGAGGTAGTAGGTGTGGATTCTCTTAATCATGCTTACGACGTACGATTAAAAAATTTACGGATAAGTGAACTTAGTAGTAATAAGAGTTATGAATTCCATGAGTTAAATTTATCAAATCCAGCATCCATTTCATATCTTCAAAAACTAGACACTCAAGCACAAACATTTTTTCATATGGCGGCTCGCGCAGGTGTAAGGCAAAGCTTTTTGGAACCTTACAAATACGTGCTCGACAATACAGTTGCAACGACAAATGTTGCTAATTTTTGCAAAGTAACAGGTGTGTCATCATTAATACTTGCTTCCACATCCTCAATTTATGGTGATAGTGGAGAAAATTTAATGAGAGAAAATAAAGATGAAAGAGCCCAACCTCCCTCAGTTTATGCCAGTACAAAGCTTTCAGGAGAAATATTGGCTAAAACAATACTTGATGAGTCAGATACAAAAGTTTTAGTACCAAGATTTTTTACAGTTTACGGCCCATATGGAAGACCTGATATGTCTATTTTACGATTTATCCACTGGATTATTAATAAACAAGAAGTGCAAGTTTTTGGCAACGGCGAACAGAGAAGATCGTTTACTTATATAGATGATGTAGTTTCGGCTTTAGTTAAGGTGATGAACCATAATTCCTCTGACACATTTAATATTGGCTCAAACAATACTGTTTCTCTAAATCGAGTTATTGAAATAATAGAAGATAGCACTGACATGAAGTCCATTGTTGTTAATAAAGACAGAGCAATAAAAGACCCGGATGTAGTAAAGCCAGATTTAAGACATATTAAACAAACACTAGACTGGGAACCAGCAACATTGATAGATGAAGGAATAGAGAAAACTGTAGAATGGTACACTGAAAATATAGAATTGCTAAAATCATTAAATTACATGAATAAATAATATGAAAAAAATAATAATTACAGGTGGGGCTGGCTTTATTGGTTCTCACTTAATTGACAAGTTAATTAATACTGAAGTTGAAGAAATACTTGTTATTGATGACTTATCAACAGGTAAAAGTGACAATCTTGCTAAATTTAAAGACAGCAACAAAGTTAAGTTTATTAACAAAAAAGTTGAAGATGTTCAAAACTTGAGTGATGCCTTTGAAAGTTACGATTTTTGTTACCATCTAGCAGCTGGTGTCGGAGTTCAGTACATTATGGAAAACTTGAGTAAATCATTACTCACAAATATTTTGGCTACTCACGAAGTATTTGAAGCTTGTAAGAAGAATAACATCCCAGTTTTAGTTGCTTCAACGTCTGAAGTTTATGGTGTCTCTGAGGATAAAGAGTGGACAGAGGAATCAAGGAGTTTAATTGGCCCAACAACAAAATTACGTTGGTCATATGCCGCATCAAAAATGATTGATGAATTTTTAGCACTATCTGAATATGAAGAAGGAAAACTTAATCCTATAATTGTAAGACTGTTTAACATCATTGGGCCAAATCAACTATCAGAATACGGAATGGTTGTTCCTAAGTTTATTGATGCTGCTCTCAATAATAATGATATCATCATCCATGGTGATGGAAGCCAATCTAGATCTTTTACATGGGTAGATGATGTAACTAGTTATTTCATTAAACTCGCTGAAATGAAGGCTTACGGTGAAGTATTCAATATTGGCCAGACTCAAGAAATAACTATTAAAGAATTAGCTGAACTTGTAATTAAGACATGCGGTTCAGAATCACAAATAAATTACATTCAACATGAAGAAGTCTTTGGAAATAAATTTGAGGATCCAACTAGAAGAACTCCAAACATAGATAAGATAGTTAATTTTACTGGCATGACTCCAACTAAAAATATTGATTCAATGATTAAAGAGATAGTTGCACACAAAAAAAAATAACTTAATAGAATTTAGACTATGAACATTTTAATAACTGTAGGAATATTTCCTCCAGATATTGGTGGACCAGCAAGTTTTGTTCCTAAAATTTCTGATTTCTTGATAGAACATGGTCACAATGTAAAAATTATTTGTTTATCTGAAGTAGAAAATAGGAATATTGAAGATGATTTAGATGTAGTAAGAATTAAAAGATCAAATAATCTGCTTATTCGCTGGATAAAAACAATTTACCAAATTGTCAAAAATGGAAGAAAAAATGATCTGATTTTCGTTAATGGGCTGGGAGTTGAGTCAACAATAGCAAATCTCTTGCTCAAGAAACCACTAATCAGAAAGATTGTTGGCGATCCCGTCTGGGAAAGAGCTTACAATCAAAAAAGAACAACTGAGTCTTTTGATAAATTTCAGAGCAACAAACACTCTTTTCTGATTGAAATTCAAAAATTACTGAGAAACTGGAGTATCAATTCTGCCGAAATAGTAGTTACTCCGTCAGATCATTTAATAAATTTTGTATCTGTTCTAGGCTTTAAAAATAAAATTTTAAAAGTTAATAACGGAGTTGATATTACAGATATTGAACGAACAAATGAGCATAAAGCTGATATCAACTTAATAATTATTTCAAGATTAGTTGTTCAGAAAAATATAAATATAGTTATAGAAGCTATGAAATTGCTGGATAATAAGAACTTAAAACTAAGCATAATTGGTGAAGGAAGAGAGTTCAGTAAAATAGAAAGTACAATACATGATTTGAATATACAAAATCAAGTACAACTTTTAGGTAAAATTGATAATAATAGAATCTCCCAATTTCTCATTAATGCTGATATTTTCATACAGGCATCTAATTATGAAGGTCTCCCCCATTCGGTACTAGAAGCAATTAATTATGAAGTTCCCATACTAAGTACAGACGCTGGTGGCTGTAAAGATCTGTTAAATGATGGTGAACGTGGATTTGTTATTCCCATACCCCCAGAAAAGAATATTATTGCTGAGAATATCAGCTTTATTATTAATAATAAAGCTGAAGCTACTAAAAGAGCTAATACAGCAAAGGCGTTCATTATTAAAAAACATAATTTTTCAATACAGGCAAAACAATATATGGAAATTTTTCAACGAATGAAAAGTTAAAATTATGAAAAAAGAAAAAATATTAATTTTTAATATATCTACAGACCCAAGTGATACTTCACTTGGATTTGCAATAAATTGGCTAAATCAATTATCCGAATATTATGTAGAAATTGACGTCGTTACCCTAAATAAAGGGGAATCTCGTTTGTTAAATGAGAATATAAATATATACAGTCATGATTCTGTAAATTTAAACAGAATAACAAAATTCATTGCACTTAGAAAAATTATCAAACATTTAGTAAAAAATAATGAATATAAATTCTGTCTCTCACATATGACAGCCTCTTTAACATTAGTTGGTTCAACAATATTTAGATTTAAAAATCTACAATCGATACTTTGGTATACACACAAGGGTCCCACCACTATTGTAAAGAAAATTGTTCTCTATTTAGGTGCATTGCTTTCAAGCACAATAATTACAGCTTCAGAGAAATCATTTCCTTTAAAACTTAAAAAAGTAACTTCTATTGGTCATGCCATTAACTATGAAGATTTTTACAGAAGTAGAATCGATCCAAAATCAAAAGATTTTCTCATCTTAAGTAGAATTGCTAGATCCAAAAATATTGATGCATCTATTCAAGGTTTTTTAGATAGTGTTTACGGAGAATCACAGAGTATTACAATTGTTGGTGGACCCCTAACAAAACAAGATACTGTGTATGAAGATTATTTAAAAAATAAATACTCAGAATATCCCAATATTAGATTTGCTGGTTCTGTTCCTCATATCGATATAAGTAAATATATAGATGAAACTGGATTCCATATTAACAACACACCAATGGGTTTTTATGATAAGAGTGTCCTTGAGACACTATCTGGTGGAATTATTAATTTTTATATGAATTCAGATTATGACAAGAATATACATTCTGAATATATCAAGATTCTAAAGTTTGATGGTACGAAAGAAGCCTTAACTAAATGTATAAATTTAATTTCTGAATTAGAAAAAGATAAACTTATAGAAATTATTAAATTTTCACAAGAAAAAGTTAAAGACGAATCACTAAAAACTTTACACCATAGAATATTAAAAGTTATTTAGATAACTCTTTTTTTATCCATTCAATAGTTGTAGTCAACCCAGTCTCTAAGCCTACTTTTGGTTCCCAGTTGAGTTTGTCTTTAGCTTTACTAATGTCGGGTCTTCTTTGTTGGGGATCATCATTTGGCAATGGTTTATAAATTATTTTAGACTTCGAGTTTGTAAGTTTTAATATTGTTTCTGCTAATTCTTTAACGGTCATTTCATAAGGGTTGCCGATATTAAAGACTTCATAATAATTTGATTTCATCATTGCAATAATTCCAGCCACTGTATCGGACACGTAGGAAAAACTTCTGGTTTGAGAGCCATCTCCATAGATGGTTAAGTCTTCATCATTAAGTGCCTGCACTATAAGATTTGTGACTACTCTGCCATCGTTTAGTTGCATATTTGGCCCATAAGTGTTGAATATCCTTATTATTTTGGTCTTTATTCCATAACTTCTTGCATATGTAGCTGTTGCTGCCTCTGCGAATCTTTTTGCCTCGTCATACATGCTTCTTTCACCATTTGGATTGACGTTTCCCCAATATTCTTCATTTTGTGGAGTAACTAGAGGATCTCCGTAAACCTCAGATGTAGAGGCTAAGAAATATTCAGCACCATGTTTCCTAGCTAAACCTAGAGTGTTTATTGTTCCAAGACTTCCAGCTTTTAAAGTATTCACTGGATTTTCTGTATATGCAACTGGTGATGCGGCACTTGCTAAATGAAATACATAATCAACTTTTTCACGTATTTCTATGTGGTCTTGAACGTCATGTTGGATAAATGTTGCATTTTCATGATCTAGTAAATCTTGAATATTATCTAGATTTCCAGTTAGTAGATTATCTATAACAATTAACTTATTTTCACCATTTTTGAGTAGCTGCTTAGAGAGGTGCGAACCTATAAAACCTGATCCACCTGTTAAAACAATATTCATCTTATTACCACGGTGTATACAAAATGGAGTTAGTTTCAGTTAAGATACTCTCAATTCTCTCCATAAGTGCTTTCTTGATGGGATACATCAACACTACTAAAGTTTTCTCAGAAATGTCATCAAGATTATCTACTGAATTATATTCATCAAGTTCAACCATTTCGTCATAGATAAAAGTATTTACATCTTTTTGGAGTAGCATTTTATAGATATCTAGGGTTGGAGAATTCCTCAAATCGTCGGTATCTTCTTTAAAGGCAGCACCAATTAAGAGTACTGAATTTATATTTTCATTGATGAGTATTGATGTTAATTTATCTACTGTCCACTGAGTTTGAATATCATTTGATTCAATTATATTTGAAATTAGAGGTAGCACTACTTCACCTTCTTTATAGAAATTGTTGACTTCAATCAAATCCTTAGGAAAACAAGAACCTCCCCAAGCTGGAGATGGTCTAAAATAATGCGAACCAATTCTTGAATCTAACCCAACCCCCTTAAGAACATCTTCCTGATTACCATTAGAATAATCAATTAACCTTGCTGCTTCATTCACGAATGAAAGCCTTAAAGGTAAATATGTGTTTGCTAAATATTTAATAAGCTGTGAACTAACTGGATCAGTCTCTATAAGTTCTGAATCAAAGCCTTTGTATAATTCTCTTAGAATAGAAATTTTTTTAGGGTCATTCCCTCCTATTACAATTCTGTCAGGTTGAAAAAAGTCTTCAATAGCTGTACCTTCTCTGAGGAATTCAGGATTGAATGTAATTTCGTTTTTATCCATCCCCACCTTATTACAAACTTTCTCAATTTCATAAGGAGGAATAGTTGATTTTACCGTAACAACTAATTTCGGGTTGTTGAGGTTATTTATCTCTGTAATTGCCGATTCAAGAAATCTGGTATCAACAGAATTAGACTCTAAATTATTTGGAGTTTGTACGCAGATAAATGCCACATCTGTATCTTCCCAGTCGATTTCTTCATATGAAGACGTGAAAGACATTCTTGAAAATGTGTCATCATCTTGAAAATGTTTCTCAAGACCAGGTTCATAGAATGGGACTTGTTTGCCTTTAAGTTTTAAAACTTTATTTTCATCTAGATCAACAAAGCTCACACTGTTGCCAAGGCTTGCAAAGCCAACACCTGTGACTAAGCCTACATAACCTGTTCCTATGACGACTAAATTCATATTACGCAATGTTAACAAATTTAAGACTTAAAATGATGTTAATGATAACTTATTTATCTCATTGGGATTGGATTTTATACAAATCTAGAAAAGATTTGGTTAAGTACATAAAATCGGAAGAAATCCATGCAATGTGTCCAAATGGTGTTCACAGGGAGGAAATAGAATCAATCTACAAAAGTGTGTCATCGTGGGAAATAAACAGAAATAAAATATTGGATATAAAAGCAATCGTCTCACTGAGAAGTCACTTAAAAAATGTAGATAGCAAATTTCACTGCTTTACATTAAAAACTGGAATACTTTTCTGTTTAGCAAACCTCTTTCTAAAAAACAAAAATAAAGCAGTGTTGTCAATCACAGGACTTGGTTTTTTGTTTAGCAGAAGCTCAAAAGCCAAATTATTAAGATACCTATTAAAACCCTTTATAAGTTACCTCTTCAATAATTCCTTCAACATGATTATATTTCAAAATACTTCAGATAAAGATATATTTCTTAATTTTTCTAATTACACGAATATGACAGATGTAATACCTAGTTCAGGGATTGAAAGTGTTAATTTTAAAATAAAAGATTCATCATCAAGTAATCAGGCAAAAAAGAAAGTCATCCTTGTTTCAAGACTTTTATATGATAAAGGAATTATGGATTACCTGAGTATTATTAATAAAGTCAATATGGTGAATATTGAATTTTACTTAGCGGGCGAACGTGACACAGGTAATCCCCAAAATATTTCTGAAAAGGACATGAAAAAAATTTTAAATGAAGAAAAATTAAATTATCTAGGAAAGATTGATATAGAAACACAACTGTCAGAATTTGATATATCACTTATAATGTCATCACATGAAGGATTTTCAAGAATACTTCTTGAATCTTTATACGTTGGTCTCTACTGCATAGCCTATAGGATTCAAGGCACTGAAGTGATGAAAGAATTTAATAATCTTGAATTAATTGAATTGAATCAAATTGATAAATTTGTGGAGTCTATTGAAAAATATAATGAAATAATTGATAATTCAAAAAATAGGTTACTAATAGATGAGTTTTTTACCTCTAAAGTTGTAGCATCACAGTTTGAGCAAATTTATAAAGAATTGGATGTATTAAATTGATTCAGTTTCAACTTTCAATAACTGCAGGGGCACTATTAGCTATTACATTATCAGCTTTACTAAATAAAAGTTTTTTGAATTTTACAAAACAATTCAAGAAAAAAAATAATAAAAGTGAGAAAAGGTTGAGTAATAAAAACATATCTCCTTTTGGAGGAATAGCAACCTCGATTGCTTTTTTGATAACCACCTTTTTCCTAGGTAGAGCTGACCAAGATTTTGTAATTATTGGATTATGCGCAGTCATAATCTCAATAATTGGATTACTTGATGACATATTTAATCTGGACTGGAAAACCAAAATTGCAGGACAGATTATTATTATCCTATACCCTCTTTTTAAGCTTGATGCATTTATAAATATTGAAGCTTACCTAAAAGTAGATCTTCAGAATTATGTAAATCTCGTTTTTTCACTTTTATGGGTACTTTTAATTATTAACTCTATCAATTTTATAGATAACATGGATGGTCTTACAGTTGTTGTCACTGGAAGCATCTGTTTACAAATTGCATTATTGGCCAATTATTCAAATTTATATAAAGTCACAGATATTTCATTACTCCTATTGGCGTCACTACTGGGATTCTTTATATACAACTACCCTCCAGCGACGTTATATTTTGGAGATTCAGGAACTCTATTTGTTGGATACGTACTGGGATTTATATCTATCATTTTTGACTGGATACCTAAAGCAGATGGCGTATTAGTTTCTCCTTTTAGCCCAATTTTGTTTATATTTACAGTTCCAATACTAGATTTTCTAATAGTTACTTCAGATAGAATTAGTAATAATAAATCACCAACAATTGGCGGAACCGACCACATTTCACATAGACTTTTGAATCTAGGCTTTTCGGAAGGAAAGGTATTAGTAAATTTTCTATTTTTGAGTTTCTCTTCATATGTATTATTAATTGGAACAATACACTTTAATGGAGTACTGGGTTACATTTTCGCAGTGGGATATTTAGTATTTTTTATTTACAATTTTGCTAAATATAAAAAAATGGAACCATTAAGTTAGCTTTTTTTCTAATTCTATTATTCGATCTGGTGTTCCTGCGTCAATCCACCATCCTTCTATCGTTACATTTTTACACTTTCCATCTTGTATATATAAATTGTTTAAATCTGTTACTTCATACTCTCCACGAGCAGACGGCTTCAAAGTTGTAATTTTTTCTATAACGGTATCGTCATAGATATAAACACCAACAACTGCTTGATTAGACTTTGGCTTATCAGGCTTTTCTTCAATTGAAATAACATTATTATTAGAATCTAATTCAGCAACCCCAAATTCTTCGGGATTTTCAACTTTGTAAGAAAATATATGAGCTCCTTTATTAACACTAATTTTTTCTAAATTAAGATTTTTTGCAGGACTGTGTTCAAAGAAATTATCCCCTAAAATAAAAAAAACTGTGTCTCCAGGAAAGATGTACTCTTTAGCACACATTAATGCATGTGAAATACCTTTTTGTTCATGTTGTATTGTAAAACTTATAGTTTTGTCAGGGAAATAGGAGCTAACAACATCTTTAATCAACCCATCAAAAGAAGGATTAGTAATTATGATAAATTCGTTTAGTCCCCAATTTGTAAGCTGCTCAATCTGGCGAATAATCATAGGAGATCCATCAACTTCTAAAAGAATTTTAGTTGAGTCATTTCCTCTAAAGCCCTGAAGGCGAGTTCCTAGACCTCCAGCTGCTATCACTGTTTTAATTTTATTCACAAAAGTTATTATAGAGTTATACTGAGTTTTTGGTTTAACATGAAAACACTTAATAGATATACATACTTGTTTATAGGAATATTAGTAACAGCGGCTTTAGTAGTTTTTGCGATTGTTCCAAGGTTTGAAAAACAAGCATTTGACCCAGATAGAGTAGAAAATATATCACAAGGTCTTACTCCTACTACAAGTCTTCTTAATGATTCCGATATTGGTGAAAATGAAACTAAACCTCCTGTACCTGAAATAATTCAGATTGAGAAATCAGAGATTGAAAAACTACTCCTTAACAACCGTGCTAATAGTGTCATAGAAGGATACAAATCATATCTTTTGATTGGTAGTGATGAAAGAGATGAAAACTCTACTGAAGCAAGAGGTTTCGTTGAGGGTCAAAGAGCAGATGTTATCATAATAGGTCTCATTGATGAAACTGAAAGTAAACACTATCTACTATCTATCCCTAGAGACACATTGATAATTAACGCATGTACAGAGAATCTTGAAAGAATAAATGGATCTTACTCTAAAAATAAATGTGGAAACAATGCTGAGAACCTAGCTGCTGCAGTAAAAAACTTAACAGGAATCAGAGTAGACCATTTTGCAAGTTTTAACTTTGAGGGTTTCGAGAATATTATTAACTCTTTCAATGGAATTGAAATCTGCGTAGATAGTGCGCAAAAAGAAGGTTACTCTTTCGAATTGCAAAAAGGGTGTCAAGTAGTAAATGGACCTACTGCCTTGAATTGGATCGTATCCAGAAATACTGAAATATTGGTTGGTGAAAAAATACTAGATGAAAATGGTGAAGATGCATCAGAATGGAAAAAGATGGATGGTGTTAGTGATTTATCAAGAAATGAGCGACAGCAGTATGTTATATTACAACTATTGAAAAGACTTAATGACTTTGAATCACTTAAAGACTTAAATAGTTTTATTAATGCCTTAGAGGATTCATTTATCATCGATGAAAATCTTACTTTAAGCTCTGCTATAAATACACTATGGAATTTTAGAAATATAGACTTTAGCAGCATTAATAAAGTTGCCATACCAACTTCACCATATGAACTTGAAGACGGAAGACAGGTACTGATAATTTCAGAAAACTTTTCTACTTACGCCAAACGAATTGGATTAATTAATTCTTAATTTTTTTTAAGAATAAATAGCTGGGAATTATCCAAAAATAAATTGCTACGTCTGGTGAATATATTAAATCATTAGTAAGATTCTGAACTAATAAAGCTAGCAACACAGAGATTAAAAAATGATTTTTGTAATTTGCATTTTTGACAACTATAAACAATATGCTTAGGACGATAATTACTACAGGAAATAAACCATATTCGACTGCCATTGTCAAAAATCCATTATGTGAAGTAGTAATTTCATCATATTGAGAAAGTGAAAAGTCTGAAATAATTGAATCAAACTGACCATTATTAGTAACTAATCTTCCAGACCTAAGACTTTGACCTCCAAGATAATTAGAGTACCCACTAATAATATCTTCCACCCAAAAGAAATACATTCTTCCATCAATAATTGACCACTTCCAAGACTGGTTGTTTATATTATCTGAAGTATTAATAATTGAACTTTGGCTAAATATTGTTTCATTTCCTTTAGGTATGTTATTCAGTTTAAGTTGTATTACTACTTCAAAGTCTTTTTGAGATATATTATCTTCATGTGGAATTGCAACCCAGTAACTTCTAGGCCTTTTTAATTTAAGACCATCCTCTGTGTAAACTAATCTTCCGTCATTTCTATTGTCGTAAAACTCTCTGGTAGTAGGTAGGTATACGAAGTAGTCTTTATCTCTGTTTTCTTCAATAAAATGGTAACTATATTTGTTGTCTGAAAAACTTATATTTACTTGTTTAATAAAACCATCAAGATATGAGTCTCCTGGAGATTGCCCATCTCCCCAAC
>Ga0315320_10003427_pt1 | contig 12994 bp, 9 predicted proteins | sample M140m21515metaG_FD_203458 | JGI IMG/M metagenome (GOLD analysis project Ga0315320, IMG submission 203458) | Ammonia-oxidizing marine archaeal communities from Monterey Bay, California, United States - M1 40m 21515 | ecosystem: Environmental > Aquatic > Marine > Coastal | place: USA: California...
CGCTGGCGGCATCGAACGCTTCGTCGTAGGCTTCGGGTTTCAGGTGCTTGGATGGTTTGAGCTCATCGACGCGAATTAGGAAATTATCGTACATTTCCTGCGTAGCGATTTTCGCTTCGACGAGTTGCGAAAACTCTTCGATCTGGGCGTTCACTTGTGTGAAGGAGACATAGGCTCTGTCGTAAGCGGTGCGTCTCATTAATTCTTCGGCTTGGATGTAGTCGCGTTCGGCTGATACGAGCTTAGTCGTCAAAATTGGGTGGTTTACCCGCATCTGGCGGATTTTTTCGAGACCTGATTCGGCGTTCGCTTTTTCAAGATCAGCCTTGGAACGGCTGGCGAAGGCTTCTCGGAAGTCGCGTTCGGGCAGTTCTTCTTCCATGACGCCTAATCGGGTGGCGAGAGCCTTGGCGTCTTCATCAGGATTGTCCCACAGAGCGATCAAACTGACCACGCCAATTACGGCGATACCTGCCAGCACGGAAAGGGTGATAAGCCGCCTCCGCGAAGAACGGGCTTTTTCTGCTGCTTCCTCATCCTCTGGGTTCCAGTGGATGATACGGTGTTTTCTCGGCTGCTGAGAGGGATCTTCCATGTCCGGCATTCTATCGGTTTATTCAGTAAAAAGACGCTTGGGCAGTAGCGTTAGATATTCGGCTACCATGTATGTAAGGTACGTTTGAACACTGCGGTGATTTTGGCGATTTTGCAAAGCATACCTGCTTAAAATTACGATTTCGAGGCCTATTTGGATTCATCTATTTTGCATTGGCAGGCTCTAGGAATCATTTCGAAATTTTAAGGGGCCGATTAAGGCGAATTTCGCGGTATTGATAGTCTAATGAAAAATTAGCACGTAATTTTATAATCCGAGTTGCCGATTCGTTCGTATTATACTTAATAAAGAGAATATCTATGGACTTGAAAATATCTTTTCGAATCGTCGCTATCACTTCGCTCCTCTCAATTTTGCTTACGAGCTGCAGCACTGTCCCGGTGACTGGGCGTCGACAGATCAACCTCATGTCGGATACGGAAGTCGTTAAGTTAACCAAAGCCGAATTCGATCGAATGAAGGCGAGTATGCCGATATCGAATGATCGCCGGATGAACGAGTGGCTGACAAACGTTTCCGAACACATTTCACAGCAGGTCTTTTGGGATATGCCTCTCGCGGAATGGGAATTCGTCGTTTTCGAGATGCCGGGGCAAATCAACGCGTTTGCAATGCCTGGAGGAAAGGTTGGAGTCTTTTCGGGGCTTTTCGATATGGTGGAGACCCAAGATGAGTTGGCGTCGGTTATCGCCCATGAGATTGCTCATGTTACAGCTCGCCACACCCATGAGCGTATGTCGCAGGCGGGGATTCTGAAAGCAGGTTCTGGAATAGCCTCGATTGGAACCACGATTGCCACTCAAGGCATGGTCTATGGGGTTGCTCCTTCAATGAGCGGTCAGTTGGCCGCTTGGGATAGAGCGAAGGAATCGGAAGCTGATCGCATCGGCATGATGTATATGGCGGATGCTGGTTTCAATCCACAGGCGGCGATCACAGTAATGGAAAAAATGGCGGATATGGACATTGGCGGAGGATCGACTCAGCCTTGGAATTCGACTCATCCTTCTTCCGAGGAGCGTCTCGATGCTTTGCACTCTTATTTAGAGGAAGCAACGGCGGCTTACGAAAAAGCCAAGGATCTGCAGTTCTAGGTGTTTTGGAGCGTCTTCTGTGGAGGCGTCATTCGTGCTGGCCTATTTGACGTTCTGGTTAAAATCTCAGCTATGTTTTTAGTTGTTCGCTTAATTTTCCAATGAGTATTGATGGTATTTATAGGACGACGCACTAGGTTTACAGTTTGGGCTAAGTGTTGATTGTCATCTTGTCCGGATACGAAAAAGCCGATTTCCTTAAGAAAATCGGCTTCTATCTGAAATCTATTAAAGTCGCTTACTGTGATGTTTCTTCAGGAGCAATCACGAGAGGCGTTTGAGTTTCTTCGACTGGCTCTGGAGCGTCAGACAAGAGCGTATCGGTTGACGTTGGTAAACTCGTATACTGATAGGAGCTGGCTTCGAATGCGGATTTTTCCATGTATCCGTTTACTGGATCGCTATTGTCAGCTGCTGCGATGAAAAAATAGACTGGGCCTTCAGGGGTAACAATTTCCGATTCGGTTTCGGTAGTCGTCTCACCGTTCTCGTCTGTTTTCTCCGCTTGCTTCTCAATGGAGACTTCAGGTTGGCGTCCGATTGTGTAGGTGTAGCTGCGTCCATCTTTTAGCGTTAGCTTGAAACGGTGGCTATTGTCGCGAGCTGCGGTAACGTTATCTCCGTCTTTGTCAGCAGTTGCGCTGAAGTTCAGGCCTGCGAGTCTGGTTGCTATTTGAGTGACTGAACTTTGGTTGAGAATCTTTCCGTCAGGGAGCTCTTCGCTTTGCCAATCGGCGTTCTCGTCTTCTCGAGTGACTGATAGGGAGTCGCCATATTGGAGTTCAGTTTCAATTCCGACGACGTCACCTGCCTCGAAGGAGACGAGCGCTTTTTCTAACCAGGAGTCCGGAGAGGAATTGATGTTGAAGGTCGTATTCGCTAGAAACGCTTTTTCTTCGCCTTGGTATCGTAGGAACTGACGTTGATTGTCGGTTTCCTTCCCGAGTTCTAGGGAGACGATATCGTTGCCATCGGAATCTAGGAATCGAATGGCGGTGCCCGTGTCGAAGCCGAGCTCTGCGATGCGATCCGGATTCTCGCTAACCAGTCGTTGTAGCTTGGCCTCGGTGATGGATTGAGCCAGTTGAGAAATGCGACTGTAGCTTACCGGTAGGTTGTGCTTTTCTTCCAGAGTCCATCGGTTGTTCGCACTGTCGGCGATTAAGGTTAGCGTTTGATCGTCATCGTTTACGATCGCCTTCGCCGCATTGCGGAGGAGGGCCTTGTCTACGACGGTAGACCCGACGCGCTCGTCGAGTAGGGGTGCATTGTTGGAGCTATTGAGGTAGCTGGTGATGATAGCAAGTATTGCTAGGACGCCAGCGCTGATGTATAGATTCTTTAAATTCATTGGTGTCTCCTAGAGGGCTTTTTGTTTACGCATGCGGTAGAAGAGGAGGCCGAATAGCGCTAGTCCGATCGGAGCGTATCCGACGTTTAGCGACACTAACTTCCATTTCAGAGCATCGATGTCCTTGCGAAGTTCACGGCGAATGAGACGTCGTTCAGTCCTGAGTGCCGCTTGGTTTTCTTGCAGTTTTTGCAAAGCGTCCGAGAGTTCCGGGCTTGCGACAATCATGCCTGCACCTTGTTGCTGGCTTACGATTGTCTGGATCTCCTGGTTCATTTGAGAAATGCGATCTTCGACTTCCTGAAGCTTGATTTGGTACTGCTTTTGGGCTTCGATTTCAATTGCTTGAACCCGATCGAAACCGCGGTTTTCAGTGCCCTTACTGCGGATGCCAATTAGGTCCTTGCTGCCGCCTAGGAATTCGATGATATTGGTTCCCATCGTCAAATTGTCGTTGATCGGTTGGATGGTTGTCATTCCAAGGAAATTCTGTCGTTGGATGGAGAATTGATCGAGCGACCAATCGGTGTCGGCGATGATGAATACATTGCCTTGACCAGTGTAAAGTTGCTCTGGCTTTTCTACTGGTTCGGTCGCTTCTTCCTCGGCGGGGGCTTGCGGTTTGCCTTGAGGGAAAGCAGTCGTGAATTCGCCTTGCAGCAATCCTGCGATGGTTTTCTTTTCTCCGTCGGATTCAAGTTGATTTAGCAACGTGCCGCCTTGAGCGAACTGAAGCATCATTCCGGGAATGGCGCTGGCTTCGTCAGTCGTTTGCAGAATAGGTTCGAGCGTTAGCTCCGAAGATTCGCTCAGTTTTAGGCTTCCAGCTTCTAGGAGCCATACCGAATTGAGATCGGAAGCAGGTAGGAAGTCTTCGCTCACGTTTTCTTTGCCGAGCGTTAGCCATGCAGGTTGAACCGAACCTTGCTGTATCATTGCTATATTGGGGTCGCCGACCGCTTCGCTTGCCGTGTATTCAATTCCCCATGCCGAAAAGAAGCGTTGGAAATCGCTGGAAGTATTTGGGTTGGGCTGCCCCATCATGCCCATTTGATTCTGCTGCTGTTGGCTGCGAAAGAAAAGGGATGAAGGATCGACTGCGACGAACATCGGCTTCCCGGAAAGGGCAAGCTGGTCGATATCGAAAAGCAGAGATTCGGAAAGACCGATCGGGTGGATGATCGCTAGCATGTCTAGGTCCTTCGGTAGCTCCGTGGCGGAAGCTTCGATCAGTTCTATATTGAAGGAGCTTTCCAGCGAGCTGATTACGTATTGGTCCTCTTGAGCTGGCTGTCCCGGCATTGTAGGATAAGGAGGGGCTTTTAGGGGCAGACTTGTGATAAGTCCAAGTTTGGGCTTGGCGAGCTGCTGCGCTTCGAACACGGCTTTGGCTAGATCGTATTCGATGAAGCCTTCCTTGTTCCAATCGAAAAATGGAATAACGTGTTCGGAGTCGCCTTGGCTGATTACCAGTCCGAGAAAGATGCTATCGCCATTGGGTAGACCTTGTCCGTGGACTCCGGCTGCAATGGCGTTTTCCTCTTCGGGAGTATCGGGTTTCGGCTCGATGCCGTTGAGAACGATTTTTCCATCAGCGGCACGGTCGAATTGGCGAAGCATTTGCTCGACTCGGTCCCCGAAATTCAGGATGTGCATCTTGATCTGAGGAGAGAGCCCTTCGATTGTTTCGGTCCGGTAGAAGTCGAATCGTATTGGGTCTTCGACTTTTTCGAGAAGCGTTTTGGTGCTGTCCGATAGGGTGAACGTGTTTTCCGCCGTCAGGTCGAATCGTAAGGGAATAGACGATACGACGTAATGAAGCAGGAGGAAGTTGATCAGAACGAGGACGGTAGCGTGTGTTTTGGTAGCTATTTTCATTTCTATGATTTCCGCGTTTCTATTTTTCCAAGACTATGACGTTGATCGCGAGGCAGGCTACGGTGAGCGTGACGAAGAATGAAATTGCACTCAGTTCTATTAAGCCCCGAGTCATTGTTTCGAAGTGCGATTGGAAGCTGAAGTTTCCGAGAAAATCTAGCATACCCGGTGAAGCGACTCCTTCCAGCAATGTCAGTAAGACTTGCGAGCCGAAGAGCGTTGCCATGAGGCAAATCAGCACGCTGATGACGAAGGCTATGACTTGGTTTTTCGTTAAGGCGGAGCAGACTGAGCTAATCGATAGGTAGGCTGCTGCCATTAGGAGCGAACCGAAGTACCCAGATAAAATGATGCCCCAGTCCGGATTGCCCAAGTAGCCTGTCGTGAACGCTAGAGAAATAGTGAGCGCGAGCGAGATAGCGATGAAGGCCCAAGCTGCGAAAAATTTCGCAAGGACGGCGCTGGTTGTGGATATCGGCAATGTAAAGAGAAGCTCAATACTGCCGGAACGCTTTTCTTCTGACCACAGACGCATGCCTGTGGCTGGAATGAAAAAGAGGAATGTCCAAGGGAGGAATGTCCATAGCGTATTCAGATTAGCTTGATTGCTTTCGTAGTAGCCCGAGAAAACGGCCAGCGAGATTACAACGATATGGAAGACTGCAAGGAGCACGTATCCGACCGGAGATCGGAAATAGCCGAGGAACTCTTTGTTGAATAAGGGAGCTATCTGGTTCATGCGTATGATTTGCTGTTGGTCAATTCGCGGAAAATTTCGTCAATGGACGAGCCAGGTTTACGAGCCTTGAATTCCTCTGGGGTTTCATTGACGCACACTTTGCCTTGGTCGATTACAATGATGCGGTTGCAGATCGCTTCGACCTCTTCGAGAATATGTGTGGAAAGGATGATAGCTTTGTCCTTGGACATCGCTTGAATGAGCTTGCGGACCTCGTGTTTCTGGTTGGGGTCCAGCCCATCGGTTGGCTCATCGAGAATTAGCACAGGAGGGTCGTGCAAAATGGATTGAGCGACGCCGACACGTTGGCGGTAGCCTTTGGAGAGCGTTTCGATCGCTTGATTCTGTACCGTTTGGAGGTGGCATTTGACGATGACGTCGGCCAAGCGGTCGTTGATTTCGTCACGTGAGCGAAAGCCTCGAGACTTGGCGATATAGCTCAGGAATTCGACGACCGTCATCTCTGGATATGCCGGGCTGCTCTCGGGCAGGTAGCCGACGCGACTCTTAACTTCCAGCGGGTGCGTTTGAACGTCGTATCCATCGACTGAAGCGGTTCCTGACGTAGGCGACAGGTAGCCGGTGATCATTTTCATTGTGGTCGACTTGCCGGCTCCATTGGGTCCGAGAAAGCCGAGAATGTCGCCTTTTCGGACTTCGAAGGATACGCCGTCGACGGCACGCAAGTCTCCATAGTCTTTAACGAGTTTATCTACAAGAACCATAGGTGGTAGGATTTTGTGTTAGAGAGAAAATTAGACGAATTTTGAAAAAGGAAGTTCCCAGGAAAATTGAGAAAACGGTTAACGAAATTCAAGAGCGATGCGTTTAGAGAAGAGTTTTAAGGATTTCAAGAATTTCGTTTCTCGAATTTTGAAAATGACCGCTTATAGCTCCATCGTCTCCTGTTCGAGGCTGTTTTCGCCTTCGGTAGGCTCTTCGGTTTTGTTCTTCAAGTGTTGGGGCGGCTTGGAAATCCTTTGGGCGAAATTCGCTTCGCGGTCGGCCACGATGCGATCGCACATTTTTTGGACATGAAGCTTCAGCCACATGGATGTGTTGGAGTCGCCCTGGTAGCGGGCGGGGCCGTAGGCATGGATGCGATTGGTTTGGAGGAGCAGATCGTTTTGGGCAAATTCGGCTTCATTACTCGGCTTGTACACTGCGTAGGTTTTGCCGCCAAATTTTCGGACGACGGAAAAACTAGGAACGTCGCTCGGGCCATCCGCGATGTAGATCATATTTTGAAATGGAACGCGCCGATCTTCCTGGGCCAGTTTCGAATTCACGTCGATGGCATCGTCTTTGTTAGTGCCTTTATTAATTTCGAAGAGGGCTCGGGTTTTGGTCGTGTTGTCGACCATCATTCCGATCTGGCTGATTTCAGCATCAGTTTGCATTCCCAGTTCGTCTTGGTTCATGCAGCCGGGTAAGAGCGGGTTTTCGATAAATTCGCATCCCCAGATACCATCTACGTATGGGGCGATCTTGCTACCTCTGATCATCTCCGCCAAGCCGGTACTGACGATGTAGTGCTCGATCTCTATTTCATGTTTTACGTATTCCGGCTTTAAACGGGCTTCGTCGCGGAGTTCGCTGAAGAATTCGGGAAGCCCTTGGTAGAATTCGATCTCGGAGCCTAGTTCGCGGAGGAGTTTATTGTTGAGTCCTTTCATCTCCCCGTTGCGAACGTGGGTGAGAATGTGATTGAGGTATACGCTTTCGCCGGAGACTCGATATCCGCGATCCGTGTAGCGGGAGGCCAGGGTGTTGGTTTCTTCCCAGAAGCGTTCTTCGTCGATTTGGAATCGTTCGAAGATGGGTTGCTGCATGTAGCCGGGAATGAGCGTCTTGTCGAAATCCCAGATGAGCGCGATTTTGTTCTGGGTGAACAATCCTTGTGCCATATTCGCCAGCAAAGGGCTTGGCTGGGGGACTGCAATCGCGAATTTGAGAAAGATGAAGGTACGTTTGGAAAGCAGGGCTCATTCTTTCTCTAGGTGAGTGGTGAATACTGTCAGTTTGCCGCTTTTGAAATAAGGGAGGGACGAATCGCAGCGTCCATATCATCTTCGTGAAATTCGCAATTGCAGTTTAGCGATGGGATGGCCATTGGTCCTAGTTTTCCTATGGCGATAAAGCTTCCAGAGATTACACCGTTTCGAAAACGTGTCGAAGAAATCGATGAAATGATGAACCAGCCGGACTTCTTCAACGATGCTCGGCGTTCGGCGTCGATTTCCCGGGAGCAAATGAAGTTACGGAAGCTGTTGGTGGACTACGAAGGGCTTGAAGCGGCGAAGGAGGCTGTGTTGGAGCACCGCGAATTGCTTGCGGATTCCGACTCGGATCCGGAGTTGAAAGAGCTTGCCGAAGAGGAATTGCCCGAACTCGTGGAAACGATTGATGCACTCGAAGAGAAGATTCTCGTATCGATGATTCCGCCCGAGGAATCGGATTCTCGTAATACCATCGTCGAAATTCGCGCAGGAGCGGGCGGTGACGAAGCGTCTTTGTTCGCGGGAGATCTTTACCGAATGTATTCTCGGTTAGCGGAACGCAGAGGGTGGACGGTCGAGCCGATGAGCTCTAGCGAAAGTGGGATTAGCGGTTTTAAGGAAGTGGCATTTCTGATACGCGGGGAAGATGCCTATAAGCAAATGAAGCTCGAAAGTGGCGTGCATCGTGTACAACGCGTCCCGGAAACCGAGTCACAGGGGCGGATTCATACATCGACGGTTACCGTAGCAGTTCTCCCGGAAGCGGAAGAGGTCGACATCGATATAGATCAACAGGATTTGGAAATTACTACGACTCGCGCGAGCGGTCCTGGTGGCCAAGGTGTCAATACGACTGATTCGGCCATTCAGATTTTACACAAGCCGACAGGTATGATCGTGACTTGCGCGGACGAACGCTCTCAAATTAAGAATCGGGCCAAGGCGATGACTGTTCTGCGTTCGCGTTTGATGCAGGCGAAGGAAGAAGAGGAGCGCGTGAAGTATGCCGAGAATCGAAAGAAGCAGGTGGGAACGGGGGATCGAAGCGAGCGTATCCGCACCTATAATTTTCCTCAAAGTCGCTTGACGGATCACCGGATTGGTTTGACGATTCACAGCTTGACTCAGGTCATGGAGGGCGAGTTGGACGAGGTGATCGATACGCTTCAATCCGAAGATCAGAAATTAAAAATCGAAGCATTGATAAACGCTCAATCGGGAGCATAGCCCGTTTATTTTATGGCTGAGGAGCTTACAGTGTTGGACGTGGTGCGCAAGAGCACTGATTTTCTCGATAAAAAGGGAGTCGAGAGTCCGAGACTAAATGCGGAATGGCTCATTGCTCACGCTTTGGGTCTCGGTCGGATGGATCTTTACCTTCAGTTCGATCGTCCATTGATCGGCGAAGAGTTGGAGCAGATGCGAGCATTGGTTGCTCGCCGCGGGAAGCGCGAGCCGTTGCAGTATATTCAGGGACAGGCTCAGTTTCACGATTTGATGCTTAAGTGCGATACGAGGGCCTTGATTCCTCGTCCTGAAACGGAACAGCTCGTTGAGTTTGTGAAAGATTCCGGTCTCGAGATTGATCAGAATTTGCGTATTCTTGATTTGGGTACGGGCACTGGAGCGATTGCATTGGCTCTGGCTATGAATTTTCCTCGGGCACGGATTGTCGCCACGGATGCTAGCCAGAACGCTTTGGATCTAGCTAGTGAAAATGCCTTGTTGTGCGGTTTGCAGAATCGTGTTGAGTTTCGCTTGTCCAACTGGTTCGGGAGTTTGGGAGGAGAAAAGCGATTTGATTTGATCGTGTCAAATCCGCCTTACTTGACGGATGAGGAATTCGCGGAGGCAGAGAGTGAGGTAAAGGACTTCGAGCCAGAATCCGCATTGGTTGCGAACGATGAAGGAATGGCCGATTTACGCGTCATTATCAGCGGGAGCTATCCTTTGCTGGAGAAAAGCGGAACGCTTTGGCTCGAAACGGGGATCGCTCAACGCGAAGCCCTATTAGGCTCGTGCCGAGAGGTTGGATATGCGGATAGTGAAGGGCTCGATGATTGGAGCGGTAGACCGCGATTCATTCGGGCAATCAAGTGATCGCCCGAACGGTTATTAGTTGATAAGCTTTTCGAAGCGTGACTTCGAAGCGAGCGGAAGCGCTGGTTGCTTCCAGTCATTGATGTTTGGAGACGCGTTAACAGCGTTGACCATGATACGGAGCGCCTCGCGCAACTGGATGTCGAAATCAGGAACCGGTTCTTCGTCTTCTTCGTCCATGTTTTCAGATTCGGATTCGGCGATTTCGATGGCTTCTCCTTCAGTGGAAGTCTCGGCTTCTGGCTCTTCAGTTTCGACTTCAGCCTCAGCAACTTCAGGAGCTTCTTCTTCCTCTTCAGCCTCGTTTTCGGCCTCTTCTTTCAGAACGGCGTCTAACTTGATCTCGACTGCTTCGAAATTTACTTCGGCCAGCTTGCGTTGGCGATCTTTCATTGCGTCGATGAAATTTTTGTCTTCCTCCATCATTTGCTTGCGCGTTTCGAGATTGAGGGAGATGGCTGTTTGGTCTTCGCGGTCTTGATACCAGTCGATTCGCTCTTTCAGGAAACCGAATTCCTCTAATTGTATTTGGCGCTGTTTGCTTTGGTTCTGGAGAGTTTCGACGAAGGACTTCTTAAGCGTCATTTCAATGAAATAGCGGGCTGGTTTGATGTAATCCCATGGGAGCGCATTGTCCAAGTCCGCTTCGCCTACTGCGGTTACGTCTGCAATTGAAGGTATTGAAATATCTGATACAACACCTTTTCGTTGAACTGAAAAACCGTTTGGCAGGTAGTATTTCTGAATAGTCAGTTTAGCGGCACCTGCTTTGCTTTTCGAGTTGTAGGCTCGCAGAACGTAATCTTCTAGAGGAAGCACTTGCTGTACGCTTCCTTTTCCGTGGGTGCTGTCATTGCCGATAATGAGGGCGCGTCCATAGTTCTGGAGGGCTCCGGCTAGAATTTCCGATGCCGAGGCGCTATGCCGGGAAGTGAGTACTGCAAGTGGTCCATTGTAGACGACTTTTGGGTTGCGGTCGGATCTTGGAAGAATTTTGCCGTAGGAATCTTTTACTTGGACGACAGGTCCGCGGGAAATAAATAGGCCCGTAAGATCGACGGCCTCGTTAAGCAGTCCGCCACCGTTGCGTCTTAGGTCCAGTACGATCGCTTGGACGCCGGCATCTTTCATCTTGATGACGAGTTCTTCTACGTCGGCTGTCACGCTGGTTACGAATCGTTTTCCTTCGCTGTCGATTTCTTCCGATCCATAAAAGCCGGGAATGTCGATGACGCCGATAGGCATTGTGGAGCCGTTATTTGTTGGTACGTCGATAATCTCGCCCTCGCAACGGCTGGAATTGATGCGGACGGTGTCGCGCACGATACTTACGATGCGGCGTTCGGATTCGTCGACTGCGTCGGCCGGGATGATAGTCAGGTTGACTACGGTTCCTTTTTCGCCGCGAATCTGATCGACCACCTTGCGGAGTCCCATGTCGATAATGTCGACCGGCTCCCCATCGCCTTGGGCGACTGCTACGATACGGTCATCGGGCTTGAGATCGGTAGTGTTCTTGGCGGGTCCGCCAGGGATGAGTTCCTTGATGACGCAATAGCCGTCGTCTTCGCTTAGGAGTGCTCCGATACCGACTAGCGATAGACGCATATGGATACTGAAATCTTCGAATGTGTCTGAAGAGAAGAAGGTCGAGTGCGGGTCGAATATGTGAGTGAGGCTGGTGAGGAATACTTCTTGAACATCGCTCGAGCCGAAATCTTTCAGGCTGCGGAGTTGGCGCTCGTAGCGTTTGACGATGCGTTCTTGAGCTTCCTCGATCGTTTTGTCATTGAGGAGCTCTTGGAGCATTTCCTGTTTGAGTCGCTTGGTCCATAGTTTGTCGGCGTCCTCTTTGGAAGTGGCCCATGGGCTTTCGGTTCGGTCGTATTCGTATTCATCTTCGGCTTCGAAGGTCCACTCGCCTTTGAGGAGTTCGAGATTCGAATTGATTCGGTTGAGAGCGATTGTCCGGTAGGTCTCGTAGATGGCGAAGGCGGCATTGAGGTCGCCTTTGTGGCGAAGCTGCATGCTTAAGCGCGAACCGAATGTATCGATGAATCGATCTTCGTCAGACTGGAGGAAGTAGAGCTTATTGTAGTCTAGACTCTCCATGAACTTGCGAATGAGGTCTATGAATACTTCGTCGGAGATTTCCTGATTGTTGAAGTGGAGGGTTTCCAACATCTCGATAACGCGCATCGTTTCCTGCGACATGAGGTCGGTCGGCGCCAGTACAGGGAAGTCGGCGGGCTCTACGAGCGGCTCGGTCTCGGCCAAGCCGAAGCAATAGGAAACTGCGAGAAGAGGGATAAGGGACGAAAGAAGAACGATTCTATTTAGCATATCGCGATTGATTCTTATAAAAGTTTTTTTGGCGGTTGGTGCCAGGGAGTACGAAATTGTCAGAGAATTGAATGAAGTTCTAAGGGGAACGTCGTGTCGGTGATAATCGTTACGGATGTTCTCGAGTTAGCCGCGAAAGGGTTCAGCGCTTTTTTAAAAGGTCGCCGGCTTCGTCCAGGATTTTCTTTTCCTCGGGAGTCAATGCTCCGAATCCTTTACTGTTGATCTTGTCGAGAATGCGATCGACTTCCGCTTTAAGATTTTTTCCTGGTTTGATGTTAACCTTGTAGGGGTATGTTTTCGCCTTAGGCCTGATGTCTGCCTTAGGCCTTAGCCAATCGGGCATCTGAAAGGTAGCGCCTTTGCCATAGCCAGGGTTGCGTTGGTAGATGAATTTATAAAAAATGTAGCCTCCGAGCATTCCTCCAAGGTGAGCGGAATGGGCGGTACCTGTCCGATTTATGATTTCGAGGAAGATGAGGCCGAAAAGGGCGATGCCCAAGGAAACGTACAGCAGCATCTTTCCTTTCATCCGGAGGACCATCATGAAATTGATGTCGGTCTCTGCGTAAATCAGGCCAAAGCAAGCAATAAGTCCGTATAGTGCTCCGGAGGCTCCTACAACGACTCCTCCGGCTGAGATGAAGCTGAAGAGGTACCAGATGATGCCCCCTCCAAGCGACGCGCCCAGATAAAGCTGTAAAAAACGTTTTTCACCTAATTCCGGTAAAAGGGCGCGCCCTAGGAAGAAGATGCCCAGCATGTTGAAGGCTATGTGGCCGAAGCCGGCCGGGTTGTGAAGGAATGCGTATGTTAGGAAACTCCAAAAATGGGGTGCACTTGACGCCAGCGAGAACGTGTTGTAAAAACCGG
>Ga0315320_10003430_pt1 | contig 12982 bp, 10 predicted proteins | sample M140m21515metaG_FD_203458 | JGI IMG/M metagenome (GOLD analysis project Ga0315320, IMG submission 203458) | Ammonia-oxidizing marine archaeal communities from Monterey Bay, California, United States - M1 40m 21515 | ecosystem: Environmental > Aquatic > Marine > Coastal | place: USA: California...
TGTGGCGCTGCCTGATTCGCGAGGCTTGGGGGAGCCTTAAACTCCCTCAAGCTTTTCACAACTGCAACTTAACAAACACGGGAGAAGTTAATGGTTACTTCATGTAAGAAGATCAAGATCGCTGAATACCTTGAGATCAACGATAACCCACGGCAGAGAAACACTGAGCTGCGGGCCAAGACAGCGAAGCGGAAGCACCTAAGTGAGTGGAGTCCGGCGCACGAACTGATTAGCGTCAGCAGGCTTCCTTGTGGCGAGTTGTACCTGAACGATGGTCACACTCGACGCTTCCTCATTGAGGAAGGGCACTTCGATGATGGCAGTCTGCCGAAGCATGTTTGGGCGTTCATTATCGACGTTGAGAACGAAGAGCAGGCCGCTGAGAACTACAAGTGCTACGATTCAAAAGAGTCCGTAGAACAGGCTAGCGACATGAACTACTCAACAATGAAAGAGCTTGGGCATGTATTCAAGAGTGAGCGGTTCCAGAAGCCTTCGGACTTGGGCGCTGTTAACGCTGTCTGCTGCGATGGTTCAGCAGTGACTCGCGAAGACTGGATGTCTCTTTGGTTCGATGAGATTATCGAGCTGGACGAATATGACATACCGAAAGGCTCCGCTCGCGGTGTCAAGAAAACGGTGACTGCTGGGTTTATCTCTGGTTGCCTGATGCTTATTGGTCGCGAATATAATGTCAAGGATTTCATACTTGCTGTCCGTGGCAATCTAGGCTCAAAGTCTGGAGGCAAGAAGTGTGGAGTGCAGCACTTCTGCGACTGGATCACGAACACCGAGGAAAAGACTTCTGGTTACGAAGGCTACCTGAACGTCATGCGGAAAACTCTGTCTTGCTTCGATCTTTGGTATCGCGATCACATGCAGACAAAGCTCCCAGGGTACTCGAAGAGGATCAAGGAAAAGTATTACCTGCAAAAGAGCCTCAAGCATTCTTCGGCGGCTGCGTAAGCCACAAGCCAACGAAAAAGCGCCGGTCAATAAACCGGCGCTTCGATGGTTTCCGAATGGGGATTTGTACCCACGGGTATTTGTACCTAATCTACCAAGGGTAGATCACTGGTCTGGGCCATACTATCACCCCGCGTCTGATGTAGACTCTGGGTTGGTTTGGGTTTTGGATTGGCTTGTAAAAGCTTCTGCCGAACCCGTAGATGTCCACTGGGTAGGATCGCGTTGGATCGTACACTGGCTTCTTCTTGTTTCGGTTGTACTCTGCTCTCTTTAGCAAAGCGGTATCTCTTCGCTGCTTCAACCTTCGCTGGTAATCCTCAAACTTCTTCCTGTCTGTCTCTTTCAGTCCGTCTTTGCTGATGCGTACATCCTTGCCCTGAACTGGAGGCGCAACAAATGGATTCGGCTCAACGTGCCACCTTCCAGCATCGTCCTTCCACCTGATGAAATCTTTTCCCTCCCACGGGTGAACCTCTTTTCTTTCATCAGCAATCGCTAGTGCTGGCAAGATCAGGCATACAGCTATGATTATGCTTCTCATTCTTCCCTTCCTGAATGCGTGTAAACGACAAAACGCAACCGCCCCGAAAAAGGACAGTTGCGTCTTGCGAACTTCATTCAAATGAACCCAAGGAAGGGTCGTTTTCAACGGGCGGGGACTACCACTTTTAGCTCTTCGCCAGAGTCCACCCACCTGTCAACGAACGACTTTAGCTTGCCTATTCCGAATCCCCTGCTTTCGTTTCTGGATGGAACCTTCTCTGTGCAAACGCCAACTACATAGCCATCGCTGTTGAAGATAGGACCGCCGGAGTCTCCCTCTACGATCAGGCCGTTCAGGACGCCCTTGGAGGCGGTTAGGACGGTGTACCCGTATGATTTGCCGTAGCCGAACCCAAAGAGCTTGTCGCCGCTCTGGAATGCCTTATTTGATGCCTTCAGTGGGGTTGCTTTAGACGGGGTGTCAAGCTTCAGGATTGACCAGTCATGGTATGTGTCCATTGCAACGACTGTCGCTGCGTGAGTAACCCCGTCAATGGTAACCTTCAGGCGAGGGTCACTGATGACATGGCAGCATGAAAGCACATGATTGTCGTCAATCAGGGCGCATGAACCTACCGACATCATACCGTTGGGCCGAAGCGACCTGACCTGACCAATCGCTGGCACAACCTTGCCTTTCGAGACAAAGACTTTTGCATCTGCCAAGGACGGCAAAACTGCAACCAATAGAACAACAAGTAAACGCATAGCACGATCTCCGTAATTCGAGTAATAACCCGAAGCTATCGCGCCCAAGTCCGTTCTCTAGGTGATCGCATCAATGATAGGCTCTGAGATCGTGAGCGTACCTTGTGACATGACCCTTCCATCACCAACCTGCTTGATGCCGTGATAGTAGGTTCCTGCAGCAAATTGCGAGGTGATGTCATCTCTGATAAACACAGTGGTTCTGTACTTAGTGACTCCACCAACCGTGTAGGTTGAGTATGTGATAGTCGCATCAGTTGCGTTGCCGCTTGCAGACCCATTGACCCTGAGAATTGTCGTTTCAGGCGGCTGAAGGTCCGCCATGCTAATCAACACTACTGAACTTTCATCGTCATCATCGAGGCTTGATTTGATCGCATATCGGATCATCTCGCCTGAGCTGGCGAAGTCAACAAAACCAACGTCATCGAAAGTGATGAGCCAATCAGTTGCTTTGTAGTTGGTTGAATCAGTTGAGGTCGGAACCAAAGTTTGTTCAGGCCACTGTGCTACTGGATCGCCTTGGTCAAAATCTGATCCTGGCACAACAGTGGTGTCTTCGTTGGCTACTTCGCTCACGAGATCAAGCTGGTCACCAAGCGTGCTTCCCGCAGGGGTTGCTTGATCCATATCGAGGCTGCTGTATGCCGTCATCCAGACGCGAGCATAGCGCCAAGGGTCGGTAGTCGATGCCTTGGCACGTATGATCGTTTCATAACCGCTTTCCAGATAAGAATCAGGCAAGCAGTATTCGTAGACCCCATCGTCGATCTCAAGCCAAGAGTTCGACGCATAGGTTCCTACCGTTCCAGCATTATCGTTCAATGACTGTGCCGTGAAGCCGATGTCATTGTATCCCATGACAGCTAGGGAAAGATTGGAGTCACTAAAGAGCAATCCGTTTACGGGAAGATTCGACGCATCAGTTAGCCTGATGCGCACGCGAACTTCACTTGCGTTATTCTCAACCTGTAAAGGCATTGCTCAAACTCCAACAAACACTAACTAAGAACAGAGATCAGGATGCAGCGGTAGCGTCACGGAATGTGACAGCGTGGGCTGGGATATTGATCGTGTTTCCAGATGTCAACGCTTGCGACGATGTGAGGACCGTGTAAGCCAAGACTTCTGACGTGCTTACTCGACACCAAGCAACGTGAGTTGCGGTTCCGGTAGCAGATACGTTGACGCCAGACTGGGCGGCAATCTGAACCTTCTTGCCATCAGTGTCGCCATCGGATGTGGTGAATTGGCTCGATGCAACGCCGGTCACGCTTGCAAGAGCGTTTGTGGTTGCTGCCGAGTAACTGGTTGGTGCTGCCGATGTAACGTACAGGGCATCTGCTCGACTCGATCCGGTACGGATGAAATCACAGGCCGCTACGAGTACGTCATCGTTTACAAAGTATTGTGCTGCCACAGCTAAAACTCCTTTTTAGAAATCGCTGTCTGGTATTGCGTCCGAGAACATTGTGTCAGTGAATAACTGCCCAGTGTTCACAGGATCAAAAACTGAAACACTGTCAATTTGAACACGCACGCGGGCATCTGCAATGGTGTTAAGACTAAAGGACAAATTTGCCTCGTCGAGATTGGTGCGTGAGTCAAAGCTGTTTAGGTAGATCGTCTGGACCTCACCTATGGTTCCTAGATTATCGGGATTGCACTTAGATTCGAGGCTGTTTACCAGAATGGGTATCTCAAGAATCGCAATGTCTGGTTGGGAACGAACGTTAACTGCCGCTGGCGGAGGAATAAATCCAAGCAGGAACAAGTAAACAGAATCAGGGTTTGATTTTACATCCAGCGAGCCTACTTCTAGCGTGAACGATAGCGTGGGCTTTTCTGTCTCCGTTCGCACATTAACGCCATCAACCGCAAGCTGCCAAAGTACCGTGACGTTCGTGGAATCAGCCTGAACCGAAACATCCGAAGAAGGCAAAAGGAACGATGGAAGATGAAAGCTGGACGTTTGAGACTGAACATCTACCCCATTCACCAGCAGGTCTGTGCCAGGAGCAGGCCCTAGCGCGGCTCGCTGCGTTGCAAGATGCTCGATTTGCTCAAGCGAAAGCTCGCTGTCAAAGAAACGCATGTCATCGAAGTATCCTTCGAAAAGCCCCGTTCCAGCAGTGTAGTAAAGGGGGTCGCCGCCAAAGAACCATCCGACTCCGGTTCCGTCGTGCGGAACGACACTTCCGGTTCCATTGACGCGGGTTGATGTAACGTCTACTCCGTCAACGTAAATCCGCACGTCATCGCCTGTATTGCTGCCATTCCTGACTATAGCGATGCAGTGCCATTCGTTTGCGACCAAAACCCCTGACGATGTTTGCACGTCCAGATCGTTCCCTCCACTGTATTGGCGGTGATAAACGATCCTTCCGTCAGTGACAACTTCAATCGACTCGTACGGGCTTAGTTGACCCATGAGGTATGAGTTTAGGACCAGTGGAAGCTTCACCCAGACTGTGTAGGACCACTGCGCATCGGTGGATATTAGATTGGCTGGAGCTTCTAGCAGTATGACTTCTTGGTTATTGCGAGTCAGGAGGTTTAGGTGAATCGCATCAGACCCTCCTGATCCTGTGTCAACGTCCCAGTGCGGAACGCCTGTTGCAATCTGAGCATCTAGGTTGCCAGCCATGTCATCAATCGTGATGGTCCCAAAGCCATCTATCGAGCCACTTGGACACCACCAAGCAAGCTCAGTTCCAAGACCGTTCCCTTTTATGAAGTTTACGCGGGAAAAGCTCGACCTGACTTCGACACCAGAAACCGGAAGCGGAATAGAGAAAGCGTCAATCTCGGCTTTAACTTCCAAGCTGCCTGTAGGTAGCGTTGGAAGTACAGAAGAAGGATAGCTCTGGACCCTTACGTCTGCGGATACCACTGGAATGAAAAGCTTTTGCGGAACTCTTCGCCTCGAAAGATTGTAGACCTCAAGTGAGTTGAGCTTCCGGTCAAACACCCTTATGTCGTCGAGGTAGCAGTCAGAGCTTGAGTCATAGTAGCTATCGAGCGGGTCGGTGTTGATTCCGATTGAAGACCCAACGTTAACGAGAGACCCACCGGCAATGCTCGCAGCACCCTGACTAACGCCATCGACAAAGAACTCAAGATTTCCCGACCTATCTCCAGTCATTATCAGGCTTGTCCACACAAGCGGAGATGGAGGGGTAGCATCGATCTTCGTTTGTGCAGCGCCGTAATTAAAAGTGGACGCAAGCTTCATCGTGAAGTCATTGAAGTCTTCGTATATCTCAAATGCCCAGCCCCTGTACCCAGAAGGACCGAAGTTTGCGATGATATACCCAGAGTCATTGAACCCAACCGCCGTCTTGAACTTAACCCACAGAGCCACAGAAAAGTCTTGGCCTGACCCGTGCTGTAGAGTGCCAGCCGGTATCAGGTAGTCATTTCCTTGACCACCAAATGAGTATGCGTGAGTTCCACCGCTTCCGCTTTCAGTAACCACAGGAACATTGCCATTAACTGATGCATCCCTGTTGTTTCCACTGTTGTCAGTGTAGTCCTGTGTTTCACTAGGAACCCACCAGCCAATAGGATCATCGACAGCTAGCTCGTTTCCGATACTAAACTGAGACAACTGGCAATCTACATCCGCATCGTTCACTAAGATTCCGCCGGGCGGTGCTGCTGGAACAATATCAACTGCATTGATCACCCAGTTAGGGTCGGATGCAGACGCATCCCTTTGTGGGTTGATTGCTATCTGCCCGCTGGTGCTAGCGATGGTGGCTGTTATCGTAACCGGAGTGCCACTTGTGCCGTTCGCGGCAGTCTGCCCCACTAGCTGACCATCGATGTACCAGTTAGTGGGTCCGTGACTGAAGGAAGCATCGTAGGAAGTGATGGTTACATCGTATGCTCCAGAAGGAACATCCACCAAGAAGCTCCGAGTAGAAGAGTTGTTGTAAACAAAGTCCCTAAGCAAGTCCGACCCGCTAAACCTGTCAAGATTTGACACTGTTTGGTTCCAGCCGAAGCCATTTCCTGACGTGTACGTTGCACCAGTTGCGCGGTCGTAACCAGATGCAACGGGGCTTGATGACGTTCCAAGGTCAAAATGAAACTCATTTGATGCAGAGCCACCACCATCGCCGCCGCCACCACCGCCACTATCGTCAGTGACTATTACCCTGACCTTCGCAAGCGTCACGCCGCTGCCGTAGTTGTCTTGCACGCTGAAGTCATAAGACTGGTTGACGCTGCCAGAAACTACTACATCTTTTCCAGCCGTGATTGGTCCTGAGCCAGATAAATCATACTCATCCCAGACTAAGTAGTAATTAAAGTTGTCGTCATAGACTTCGCATAGAGTGTAAGATGCATCGCCAGTAACGATGTCAGCTTCAAGCCTAACGTTCGTGACGTTTCCGGTGATTCCGCTGACAGTGACGCTAGCGGAAACGTAAGAGCCGCTCTGAAAACTCGTTGTTTCAAATGTCGTTACTGCCACGGTCGCTCTCGGCTAAGAGTTAGATTTCATCATGAAGGCCGAGTTCGCATCTCCATCCTGCAGCAAGCTTCTTCACGAGGTCACATGGACGTGCGATCTTCTTGCACTTTTCCTTGGGTCCATCGGTATAGTATGCGTTGCACTCATTTTCTCGGCATATATCTATACAACATAAGAGTGATTCGCGGGTGCGTTCGCAATTCATGCACACCGAACCCTCGTACTCGACTTCGCATCTGCTGCACTTCATGGCATCGACCTATTTGCTGGGGTCTGACAGCTTGTAAGCCTTGTCTAAGTACCTGTTTGCTGTCTTCTCTCTGATGGACTTAGGGACAGACCGAAGCAGGGCGGGCAGGTCTTCGCTAGCTTCCATGAGCTTCGCCAGAATCCTTGCTCTACGCTTTACGCATTCCTTGTGTCCCCACTTGTCAAGCATGACTTTCCATTCGTTGCATTTGCAACCCTCTGACTTTGGAAGCCAGTTTGGTATCACATGTTCAAGCGCGGAGCCAAAGCGATTCTTGAATGTTCGTTCGGTGCTTGGTGGCAAAGGCCGAGGTGTTAGGTCTGTCTTGCGAGGCTTGGCATCCTGAAGTCGCAAGTGTGGTTCAGTGACAGCGATGTCCTGCGATGGAGGCTTCTTTCTAGGGGGCTCTGCAGGCTTCAACTGATCCATCCTTGCTGGGTGTACTTGCCCGCCGCTTGGCATACCGTCTGCAAACCTTCCAACTGGACAAGCGATCCCAGATTTGATCATTAAGTCAAGCTCAGTGTATGGAGCCATCTTTTCGCAATGGTTACCAACCATGTACTCGCACGATCTGCATTCGTGAATTTTCTCTTTCAGAACAGGAAGGTCAATTTCGCACTTCTTGCAGTCCGTTTCTGACCTATGGATTAGGCACTTCATTTTTGTACGTCCAGTTGGGAAGGGCCGTTATCGTCACTATTGTGTTTCGAATGTCTACAGTCACGCATTCTGTTTCTTTCTGAAACCTCATTTGGTTTGCAGATGATGTTGACCTTGACTCGACGCTCATCGAGTAACTCGTAAGGGCTTCGACTTCAGTGATTGGCGTGTTGCTGCTATAGGTTCCAAAGCTATTTATCCCTTCGCCGGTAAGTGTGCGAACATCCTCGGAGTCGAGGCTAAACTGAATTGGGTCTCTGTCATACGCAGCATCGTCATCTGACCAGCAATCGACCCACATTTTGTACGTGCTGTAGTAGTAATCCCTTTCCCAGTCGGCAGCACTGGGGGGTCGCTCCCAGTTTTCAACTAAGTCGTCAAAACCGAAGGCGTAGCTTGCAGCCACCAGAGGGGTTGCGCCGTGGTCGTTAAACACGCTCACGCTTTCGATACGCCAGTTTATGCCCATAGCGGGTGTATTAACCGAGTAAGCGAACCCACTTGTTGTCAAAGGCGTGTTGTCGATTGGGCCAGGGCAGTAATTTTCATCGCCAATGTGCGACACTGTTACTGGCGTTTCGGTTATGTTGAGAAACAGGGAGTTGAGGTAAGAGTCTGTGTAAAATCTGCTGTCAAACAAGTCTGTTGACGCCGTGTAGCTTGATGGTGGTGGTGCGTCAGGGGCGGCTACAAACTTATTGGAATCACTGATCGGAAACGGGTAGCTTCCTGCGTCCACAAATGACGTGTATGAGTTCTGGTAGTTTCCGGCATTGCTGCCGCTAATGATGTACTGAAGCGAGGTGTTGTAGTACAAGTACCCAGAATTGGTTTGTAGCCTGTCGGCAAGAGGTATGCCGCATGTTTCAACAACCCAGTCATCGAAGATTACGCCGTTGTTGTATCGGTATCTGTACGGCTGGTTGATCCATCCAGAGTCATATGAACTGGGGTCTGGACGCAGAAGCCCTTGGTAGGTCACGGTTCCGCTAGACTCAACGGAGTTCTCTACATTGTTTGGGGTAATGTCAGGAGGCTCAACGCCGTCATAATCGCTGTGGTACTCAGGCTCGCTCTTCTGTGGTTCCCACTTCCAGTACTGCCTCTTTGGTGCAGTCTGGGATACGCGAGAAATCGCAGCAAAAGCACCATCGCCTTTCCACATGTAGATTGTCACTATCTGTCCCTGAACAACTCGCGGGACGGTTATCGAACCACCTGTTACGCCGTATAGGGTTGTGTACCCAAACTCAAACGCCGGATTGTATATCCTTGCGCCACCGTTGGTGTTGCCGAACTCAAAGTCGATGATCATGTCACCAGACTGCTGCGCCTTAAACTGCAACGGCACTTGGTCTTGCGAGTTTGATGGCTGCACAGTACGAAGCAGACCTCCAGACACTGTGAACATGCCGTAGTCGTTATGAACGAACGGTGCATAGTCAGTCTGCGGGTCAGTGCTGTCAGTGCCAAATTCTTCTGGCCCCCAGCCTGTGGTTCCTGCTGGTGCTTCAAGAACAGCGAAGTACCAAGTCCTCACGGTCTCTGGGTTCATCATCGCATCTCTAGTGATGATGTAGTTGTCGTCATACCCAGACATGGAGGTAAGGTCTGAGGTGTTGTATCTTACGATTGAGTACTGCTTCACGAACTTGATGTCTGGTCGCTGGGAAACGTACTGATCGTACTCAAAGTCATCGGTTAGCTCAAAGATGCAGTCCCCGCCTACAGACTTCCTTCCGTTGTACAACTGAAACTCTTGCTGCCAATACCTGTCTCTCCTGAATCCGGTGTTTGGGCTGGATACTTGGTCCTTCTCGCATGTCACAGTCGCAGACGCATAGTACCCAGCGTTTGTTCCTTCGAAGTTGCTCGACCAGCTTGTTTCGCCACCAATCGCTGATGTGTAAACCGTTGGACTTTGAAAGGACAAGGGTGAGACCTTGTCGTCAGTATCTATGCTTTCGTCTGACCAAGAGGAGTAGACCACTTCCGATGACTGCGACTCATAGCCACCGTTCGCTGTGTCTTCGACGCACACATAGTCAGTGACAAAATTGCGTCCGATGGGAGTGCTAGGGACGAATTGCCCGTACTGCGCATACACATTGGTTGCTGAATACAACCCAAACGTCCAAGTGCATGAGTTGCCAGTCATGACCCCAGAGCAAAACGGATCAACCTCAGAGCCAACAATCACTGACTCTGCGTAGGTTGCAGTAGTTTCCTTTGCGTCGAAGTAAAACACAGGGTGTTCAATGTCCCTTACCCAAGGGTTGACTGATTGCGTTGTGCATCCATCGTAGGTGTGCCTCTTGTTTTCTTCGTCGCTAAACCTGATGTATGAAGATGGTGATGTGATTTGAACTCCCCACTGCTGGTGTCCATGATTGGAAATGGACGAGCAAGTGTCGGCATCAAGGCAGTCCATGTTCTCGTAAACAGCAGTGCAGTGATTTTCGTTCTGCAAGTCATCAGCGGACCAGCTTTCTGTTTCGATCCCGCCAACCTCGGAAGAGTAAGATATGTCCACCTTCGTGACCTTCAGCGTAGGTTCCCATTCTTCGCCAGCACCAGCAGGCGGCTCTTCCGCGAACGCAAACGAGTATTGACCCTCAAGCTGCGCAGGAGTTGGGTCTGATTCTATAGCAAGGTCAATTGGCCCAGTTCCTGAAAGATCGCCAGTGCCAAACAATGCAGGCGTTCCACCAGCGGGAAGAGTGAGTACGCAACTGACGCGAGAGTGATCCTCAGCGTCGAGCGTGATGTAGTAAGTTATTGACCTCGGAGTGCCACTGTCATTCACATCAACAGTCACATCAAATGATTCACCAGACTCCTCGAAGTCTTCTTGGCTAGCTACGCCGTAGATTATCCGATCCGGCAAGTCAGTTGACATATTGCTCGAAAGCTTGACTTCACTTCCGAACAAATCCATGCCACTGAAGGTCATCGGTATCCATTGGCGATAAACGTCTGGCCCTTCTATTGCATCCTCTGTGCTTTCACCGTCGCGAAGCTTGTATCCCCTGTATAAAAATTCTGCTTGCGGGTTCGGATACATTTCGTATCCCCAGTCGTAGTCGTAACTTTCGCTTGTGGACAACTCGATAAAGTTATCCCTGAACTTCATCGTCGGAAGCAGGCTCGACGGCAAGCCTATTCCATACGCAGTGTTCTCTGTTTGATCCGACTGAAACGCCAGCGATTCGTCACCAACGGCGGTAGTTGTAAAATCACATACACGGTTGTCCTTCCCGAACGTATGCTCTGACCACTGGTCTGCAACATCATCGTATATGTAGAAAGTCTGCTCTTCCCCGTCATTCGGTCTAATGACCTGAACGATCACCTCGTCGTTAGAAAACGCACTCAACTGCCTGTCCCCAAAGCTTGGAGTTCCTTGTGGACCAATGTTTCGAGGGAGATATGTGTTGGTTGTCTTTATCGCGTCAGACCATTGGGCTGCGTGATCGCCATCGCTGCAGTAAGCAACACCAACCTGCTGCGGCTGACCTTCGATTGCAGATGATGGCAGCGACTGCTTGTTGTATGGGCTTATTTGCTGCCACGCACCAGAGGCTCCAGCGAAGTACGATCTGAAGTAGTAGAAGTCGCCAGCAGAAACAGATGGCTGGTAGAAATCAGGCGGGGTTGTGATTGTATCAAATGGAGCCTTGTACTTTCCGTCAGTGTGCGCAAGAAAGAATTTGTTGTCTCTCGTTGGTGAATCAAGGTCTCCATACCAGTTGGTTCGCTCTTCCTTGAAAACATCTACGTTGTCTGGATATTCAGGGTTAAGTGCAAGCTGATTCCAATGCGAAGGACGAATCGCCTTGTCCCAGAATCTCTTGTATGTCCTTACACGGCAGGTTTCCACGTACGTTCTTGATGAATCGTAGAGATGAAGCTGCCTCTCCTGAAACTGGTATTTCTCTTTATACCCAAGAACAAACTCCTGCGGGTCAGCTTCATCTGATGTCAGGGTCGCAACCATTGCATCGACATAGTAAAGCTCTCCGTAGCACTGCGGGATACATACATCCCCCCACCCAGTAATTCTCGTGGATGCTCTCTGCCGAATCTCCTCTGGCGCACTTTCGTTTACCAGCACTTCATCGACAGACTTAACAGACAGCGTGATGCGAGTGTTTTTTCCATCATCGAAGTCGATGTATATCTCATCACTTCTTCTTAATGGGAATCCCTGCAGTTTCTGCACCAGCGTCTTTAGGTCGATCTGCAAGTCAGCGTTTGCTACGCCAAGAGAAATCACATCGTCGGGCAGAAGCTCGGCAAGCGTAGTTACATTAGCCAAGCAGCCGCAACACTCGCAGCCAGGAACGCCCATCTTGAAATTCATATTTAGCTACTGCAGTAAGCGAGGTCTAATATCCACTTCCCTCCAAGTAATGTAGCTTTGCCATGACCTGCCGCAACGGATTCGCTGCCAGCGTGATATATCTCAAGCTCAAGGTTTGTAGTTCCACCGCCTTCAAGCGGCTTTGTTGCCAACTCAAGCGTTGGCATGTAGTCTTCGTTTTCAAGATCACTTTCGGTCGGCTTCGACCAATACAAGATGTCTGCAGTGACGCTGTTTGTGTCGTACGGAGGACTGCTGGTTGAGCTTCCGGCGATGCTTGTTGACCATCGCACCCATGAGTTAAGGGATGTGTTCCTAGTCACCCATCCGTATGAAGTCTTGCTTTCGCCACTGCCCTCTCCCTCTTCTTCTTCGCTTTGACCAGTGTTCTCAAGGAACGTAACTGTGTGCGTGCATCCTCCTCGCCACAGCAACCAGCTATCTTCAGCAAGCCCGACCTTATCTGAAACGTCAACGTCTTCGATATCGTTTCCAATGCCTACGGCGAACGCAGGGCTTACCCAAGTACACCATCCGTGGCGACCAGCACCCACAGGCAGGTGCTGATTGAAAACAATCCTGTCTGGGTCTTGGTGTTTTGCTGCATCTGCGTCTGGCTTTGTTACCGTGAACATAAGCTCATTGTTGTCTTCTCTTCTGGCCGCAGACGTGATGACCATTGCTGCATATGGAGGGGCATCTTCATCGGAGTCGTTCAGGAACCTGACTCGCTGTATTCCCTGCTGCGAAACATTGTTGTTCATTACCATTAGACAATCTCATCCGATCTGATCTGGGTGACTCTTTTCTCCATCTCGTTCAGTCGCTTGGAGCTAGTGTTTTTATTTCTCTTCTTGATCTTATCCATCTTCTGCATCTCATTGATGACTTGCCGCTGACGCATCTCTTTGTATGTAAGTGACACATCCTCGTTCTCTCGGTTCCACTCAGCGCCGCTTGTTGCCGCGCCGGACCCAGCAATTGAAAAGCTTATTTGGCGAAT
>Ga0315320_10003435_pt1 | contig 12977 bp, 8 predicted proteins | sample M140m21515metaG_FD_203458 | JGI IMG/M metagenome (GOLD analysis project Ga0315320, IMG submission 203458) | Ammonia-oxidizing marine archaeal communities from Monterey Bay, California, United States - M1 40m 21515 | ecosystem: Environmental > Aquatic > Marine > Coastal | place: USA: California...
TCGCCTTCTTCCTGGCCGAAGTAGGTCCGGGAGAGAAAGAGCCGGTGTGCGAGCGCAACGCCAGAGCAAAGAAACGCCGAGGTGGTCGCCGTGGGTGTCCTCATTGCGTCTCTTCCGGGGGGAACCAGGTCCCGGCAGGAGGTTGACGGTCCGGGGGACGGACGGAGTGGGCTTGCTCAACTGCGTAACCGATCATCCCGTACTCGTGGGTCCATGCGACCGGCTTGAGGGTGACAGGTCCGGCCTCAGTCGCTTCGCCCTTCGCGAGCCATGGAGCCTTGTCCGCGGCTCCGATCCAGTCTTCGCGAAACCAGAGAACTGCTGCGACTCGGTTCTCAAAGAGAAAAAGGCCAAAGGACTTCCGGTCGTCTGGAAGTTGTGGGTCCCGCCAGGAGATCACGACCCGGTCAGAGGGCTCTCTGTTCAGATACCAGGCGGGGATGCCGTCAGCGATGACGACGATGTCTTCCACGTAGGCCTGCTCAATCCACCGCGCTGTAATCACCTGCACCCCGTACATACGGGCCGATTGTTCGACCTGGTGCTGCGTCTGGAGTGTGAAAGCCAGAGCGGTCGAGCCGAGAAGCACCGTCGCAAGGGGCAGCCGGAGCGCAGGGAGGGTCGCTCGGAGGAGCGTTCGCGCCCCTTGCACTCCGAGGAGGGCGATGAAGGGGACAGAAGGGGTAAGCCACTTCCAGTAGAGGTTGTGGAACCATTCGTACGTGGATACCACCGCGGTCGCGGCGAGCAGTCCCATGGTGCCCAGCCCACAGAGCGCGAGCCATGCTTGTCGTTGTGCCTTCTCGTCGTCTGCTTGTCGAAGCGCGAGCCATGAGGCGAAGATTCCAAGTGGGAGGCACAGCAGAACCGCGGGACCGAGGTGTGCGGGGAACACGCGAAGACACAACCCCCAGACCGCTTCGATGATCGCTTGGATGTGCTCCTGGGTGCTCAGGTCGGCGACCGCACCGCCGGTGTTCTTGTCAAAGACACCTCCCCAGAAGCGAAAGCTGCCTCCTTCGGGGTGGAGTCGGTAGAGCAGTGACCATCCTGCGGTGACCGTTCCTAGCGTTGCTGCCGCGGCCAACGCCCCGTGGGACTCCTTCGGGTTACGCTGTCTAAGCCACCAGGCAGCGAGAAGCAACGCGGGAAAGAGGCTGAAGAACGCGTTGAATCGAACCAGGAAGGCGGCCGAAAGGGCAGCTCCACCGGACCGGAATCGCTTTTGGCCACAGAGGAGAACGCCGAGCAGTGACAAAGCCATGTACGAGGACTCTCGCAGAGCTGTGGCGCTGTACAGGGCAGCCTCTGGCTGGAAGGCCACGAGAAGGCCCGCAACCAACCCTGTGGTGCTGTCGTACCACCTCGCCCCGATCCATCCGACCAGACCCACGGCGAGAGCGCCCGCGCCGACGGACACCAGGAGCGAAGAGGTTTCGACATCGACGCCAATCCATGTCAACGCTCCCACTGCCCACGAATATCCAGGCATGTGCTCGAGCTCGAGCCAGGTGAAGTGGCTCTCAGCGACTCCACGCGCGATCTGCAGGTTGCCCCAGTCTTCCTCTTCGTGGCCGAAGTAACGCGGAACGAGCAGAAGCCGGTAGAGCAGCCCGATCAGCGCGGTTCCCAGAGCGATCGCGAAGCTGGCCCGTGTGGAAGCGGGACCTGCTCCCGTGGGTGCGTTGGGCATCCACGTCACCGTACACCGAGCTGCAGAGCGGCTGCCATCCCCGGGTGCAGTGCACATGTCCGCCTTCCCTCCATTCGCTGCTTCCAAACTGCCATTTTCGATGGGCAACTCGTAGAGTCGTGCTCTCAGCTGGTTTGCGTGCCCCCCCCCTCAGCTATCTCTGTCGGTTCCCTGCGTTGCGTCTCTCGATGAGGGCTCGTTCCACCTGGAGCCGCTCTTCGCTTCCATCGTCCCTGACGATGTCAAAGAGTACTTTCGTACCGATCTCCCCTGTCATCTGGGCGATAAATTCTGGCAGCGGCATTCCCGCTGTCTCTTCGCCCTCCACCGCGACGATGACGTCGCCAACGACAAGGCCAGCCTCTGCCGCTGGGGTGCCGTCGTGTACGGAGAGGACCTTGACGCCCTCTGGGTGCGGCTGAATCCCGACTCCGAGACCACCTTTGGGCTCAGAGGAGATGACGAGTTCGACGCTCCAGTTTCCTCCCTCGCTCGCATCTAGCTCGACCGGGTCGGAGCGCGACACGAGCATGCCGTCCGCCCGTTCTGCCACGAGACTGAGTAGTCCGGGAGCGACGCGGGCGATGACGGTTCCATTCTCGTCGGTGACCCGGCGTGTATTGGACCCCTTCTGGGCGTTGGCGATTCGAACCGGGACACGCACGATCGGTTCACCCGCATCGTCGACGACCTTGATGTCGAGCTCCACAGGCGCCAACGGATCGCGGGGTGCTTCGGTCGGAGCCTCGACATTCGGAGGGGGGAGTTGGCGGCGCGATGGGCTCTTGGAGACCGGAGCCGGACGGACGACCCGGACGGGTTTGTCGGCCCGTTCGGTTGGCGGAGGCGACGAGGGAACTGCCGACGACCGCATCTCCAGGGGTTGAGGCGGCTGAGTCGCCCACAGATAGAAGCCGAACATGATCCCGAGGAAGAGAAGAGCAGCCACCAGGAGCAGCGATGCTCGGCGGTTATGACGCTCTGTCATGCCATCTCGTCTGGGATCAGGATGACCTTCCCACGGTTTTCGCCCTCTTCCAGCATGCGGTGTGCGTCCCAGGCTCGTGTGAAGGGAACCGTGGCGTGCACGTGGGGACGAACGATCCCCTCCCGCCAGAGTTCGAGAATTCGCTCCAGTTGGGGGCGAAGGAGTGCTGTCTCGTCCCAAAGGTGTCCCATGTTGACTCCCTGCAGACTCTTGTTGTCGTTCATTGCCCCGATCGGCGTAATCCTGGGGGTGCGGACGAGCTGAGAGAGGACGCGGAACATATTTCGGCGGTGTCCGCCGATTGCGTTTGCGAACCCAAAGGCGACGGTTCTGCCAGCGGGCGCAAGTAGATCCCACGAGCGGCGCCAGTCCTTCCCTCCAAGGGGGTCAAGAATCAGATCGACGCCGCGGGTTCCAACCACCTTGCGGACCACATCCACGTAGTTCTCGTTTCTGTAGTCGATGGGGTGGGTGCATCCAAGACCCCGCAGGTAGTCGTGTTTTGGTTTGGACGCTGTTCCGAAGATGACGACGTCTGGGATCGTTCTGAGGAGTTGAAGAACGGAGGTTCCAACGCCCCCACTGGCCATATGCACCAGAACCGTGGAGCCCGGATGCACGGTACCCAGATAGAAGAGCATGTGATGCGCCGTCAGGTAGTTCACCGGGATGGCTGCGGCATCAATGAAGCCAAGGTCATCTGGAATAGGGAGCACCGAGGAGGCGGGGGCGCAGACTGAGGTGGCGTGCCCTCCAAAGCGCGTGAGTGCGAGAACACGAGTGCCGAGTGGAGGCTCCGTCACGCCTGCGCCGAGCGCATCGACCACGCCTGATACTTCATAGCCAACGGTGCACGGCGGCGGGGGCGCGTCCGGGTAGAGCCCGTGGCGAGCGCTTACGTCGGCGAATGTGAGCCCAGCCGCTGCTACCGCGATCCGGACCTCCCCTGCGGCCGGCCTTGGCTGTGGGTGTTCGGTGACGGCGAGCACATCTCGCCCGCCATGTTTGGTGATGGTTACGGCTCTCACAGCCCGGGATTGTAGTGGTACAAATGGGACATGCGCAGCATCACCTCGGTCCTCGTTCTCCTCAGTGTCCTCAGCCTGGCTCCGGTCGCCACCGCTCAGAGCCCCGCAGCCGGTGCCACTACGTCACAGCCGTCAAACCTGACTCTGGCGAAGCTCGTCGCGGTTCGGAACCTGCGCTGTGATGCCCTCAACCGTGGGAAGGCCGCTCGACTCCGCGCCGACATTCACCGGGCGGAACTTACTGGCGCTATGGGGCCCAGCAAGATCAACGTCGAGTCCAAGGTCTCTCAAGCAGAGGCAGAGGCCGGTGCTGCATTTGAAGAGTCGGGTGGCTTGAAGAGGCGCCTCGCAACCATGATGGAACGCTACATCGCGGATCACCGACTCCTCTGGTACCAAACGACGGATGAGGCAGAGCGAATTCGGCTCGAGAACCTCATCAACGGCGCCAGGGAAATCATCGACGAGCCCTGCGGCTGAATTCAGCGTGCTCTGCGGCGCCGCCGGACCCTCGATGTTCCCAGAAGTAGGGCGACCCAAAGGAGGTTCAAGGGGGCGTCGGCGCCGGTTTGTGAGCAGCTGCAGCCGTCCCGGGGATCCGTCCCGTTGGCCACTTCGTCGCCGTCACTGACTCCGTCTCCGTCGGTGTCTGGGTTTCGCTTGTCCGTCCGCCAGAACTCCTCTTCGCTGTTGGTTAGGCCGTCACCGTCGATGTCTCCGTCATCTCCGTCCTCGTCGTCCGGATCAGCCCAGTTGGGCCAGGTGTCGCCGTCGTTGTCGCCGGTTCCCTCCTCCCCGTCAGGCTTCCCGTCACCGTCTGAGTCCACATCGAGGAAGTTGGGCATTCCGTCGCTGTCGCGGTCCCAGATCCCCTCAATGCTGTCCTCAAGACCGTCCGCGTCGCTGTCTAGATCTCGATGGTTTGGGGTTCCGTCTGAGTCGAAGTCGAACTCGTAGTTCACCTCGACGCCGGTGAGAATCCCATCTCCGTCGTCGTCAGGCTGTAGGGCATCGATCACTCCGTTGCCGTCGGTGTCGAGGCCCCACTCCTCTCCATCAAGTAGGCCATCCTCATCAGAGTCGGGGTCGAACGGGTCTGTGCCTGCGGAGACCTCTTCGCTGTCGATGACACCGTCCCCATCACTGTCATCGGGCTCCGGCTCGTAAGGATCGAGGAAGTCGGGGTTGCCGTCGCCATCGAGGTCGTCTGTTCCTTCGACCTCATCGGGCAATCCGTCATTGTCGCTGTCGAGGTCGAGGGCGTTGGGTATGCCGTCGTTGTCGTAATCATCGACCCCTTCGACTCCGTCGAGGATCCCGTCGCCGTCGCTGTCGGCATCAAACGGGTTGGTCCCAGCGCTGCTCTCTTCACCGTTGGTGAGACCATCACCATCGAAGTCGCTGTTGGGGCCGTCTGAATCGTCTGGGTCGAGATAGTCAGGGACTCCATCGTTGTCCGCGTCGCCGCTGCCGTCGACGTCATCGGTCCCGTTCTCGCCGTCCGCGTCATCGTCCAGAAAGTTGGGGAGGGTGTCGTTGTCGTTGTCGCCGGTTCCTTCCTCTCCATCGCTGAACCCATCCCCGTCGCTGTCGTCGTCGAGTGCATTGATGAGTCCATCGCCATCGACGTCGCCGAAGCCCTCCACGTCATCGCTGATACCGTCACCGTCACTGTCTGCGCTGTAGGGGTCGGTCCCCCCAAGTGCTTCTTGCAGATTCGTCAGACCGTCGCCGTCGGGGTCAGCGTCGGGTCCATCCCCGTCGTCTGGGTCCATAAAGTCCGGTACACCGTCGTCATCTGAGTCGAGGTCTGGGTCCGTCGCGCTGTCCGGCACGCCGTCTCCATCGGAGTCGTCATCCAGGTAGTTCGGTACGCCGTCTCCGTCTGAGTCTCCCATCCCCTCGACTTCATCCTCGATCCCGTCGCCGTCGCTGTCCTCGTCCACTGCGTTTCCAAGACCGTCGCCGTCAGGGTCGTCGAGGCCTTCGACAGCATCGGGGATCCCGTCTGAGTCACTATCAGTGCTGAAGGGATCCGTCCCGTTGGTGACCTCGTCCGCGTCGCTTACGCCGTCTCCGTCGGAGTCTGTGCTTCCTCCGTCCGTGTCATCTGGATCGAGCCAGTTCGGGATCCCGTCGCCGTCATCATCTGTGGACTGGTCTTCGAGGGCGTCATCGACTCCATTGCCGTCGCTGTCCTCATCGAGGAAGTTCGGGACCCCGTCGCCGTCCGCGTCCCCGCTTCCTTCGTCCTCGTCGCTGATTCCATCGCCGTCGGAGTCGTCGTCGAGGTAGTTCGGCACCCCGTCGCCGTCTGGGTCGCCTGCGCCTTCGATGTCGGTGTCGATGCCGTCATCGTCATCGTCGTCGTCGAGCACATCGGGCTGGCCTTGCCCGTCGCTGTCCTGAGGTGCCACCCCAGAACCCCATTCGATCCCGTCGTCGATTCCGTCTCCGTCGCTGTCGCTGTTGAAGGGGTCCGTTCCGTAGGCGACCTCGTCCTCATTGTCGATTCCGTCGCCATCCGAGTCGAGGCAGGGGCCATCGAAGTCGTCGGTGTCGAGATAGTCGGGGATCCCGTCACAGTCGATGTCACCGTCTCCGTCGGTTCCGTCGGAGGAGCCGTCTCCGTCGCTGTCGGTGTCCTGGAAGTTCGGAATGCCATCGTTGTCGGCGTCCCCGCTTCCTTCGTCGGCGTCGCTGATGCCGTCGTCGTCGCTGTCCGTCTCGTAGGCGTCCAGAATGCCGTCGCCATCCGAGTCTGTTGTCCATTCCACCGAGTCCGGGATTCCATCTCCGTCACTGTCGTCATCAAGCTCCGAGGGGATTCCGTCCCCATCGGGGTCGCCTGCGGCTTGCTCCGTGATGTCTGGGATGCCGTCCCCGTCGTCGTCGGGGTCGCCTGCGTTACACAACCCGTCCATGTCCGGGTCGAGTCCATCGGCGCTCGGGTCAAAGCTTCCGGATACGCAGTCGTCGCAGGTGTCGTTGTCGGTGTCAGCGCAGACGACTGATAGCCCGAGGCTGGTGTCAGTCGTCGCGTTCACGCAGCCCACGTTGCCGTTCGTGCCATCCCCGAGCCCGTCTCCATCGGTATCGATGCAGTCATCCAGGTCGTCACAGATCCCGTCCAGATCCACATCCCCACCCGTGCATCCGTCGAGGATGTCGCAGATCCCGTCTCCGTCGCTGTCCATGGGGACCGAGCTTGAATCGAGTGGATCGCTATTGCACGCGAGTTCATCCACATCGTCAAAGCCGTCATTGTCGTCGTCGGGGTCACCGGCGTTACAAATGTTGTCGCCGTCGTTGTTCGGTCCGTCGTTGAAGTCAGCCCATACCCCCGAGGAGCAGTCTTCGCAGGTGTCGGGCTCGCTATCCCCGCAGACGCTTGGGTTGCTGTCGTCGCTATCGGAGATCAGAGAGGTTGCGCAACCGAGGTTCCCGTTGGCCCCGGTGCCTACTCCGTCTCCGTCACTGTCAGCGCAGGAGTCGAAGGCGTCGCAAACCCCGTCGCCATCCACGTCGGGGGGGACGACGGACGCATCGAGGGTGTCGTAGCCACCACAGGAGGTCTCGTCTGTGTCGATCCACCCGTCATTGTCATCGTCTGGGTCGCCCAGATCGCATAGGCCGTCCGTGTCGAAGTCATCTCCGTCGTCAGCGGGGTCGAAGGCGCCCGACAGGCAGTCCTCGCAGGAGTCCGCATCGCTGTCTCCACAAAGGGAGGTCGTTGTCTCGTCGATGTCGTTGATGGTTGAGTCGAGGCAGCCGGAGTTGCCGTTCGTTCCGTTCCCGATGCCGTCCCCGTCCACATCGACGCAGGGGTCCGTTGGGTCACAGATCAAATCCGCGTCAATATCGTCGGGCACGGAGGTAGCTACGAAGACATCGCTGCTGCAGGCCAGCTCCTCTGAGTCTGTCCACCCGTCGTTGTCGTCGTCCGGGTCAAGCTCGTCGCAGACCCCATCGAAGTCGTTGTCGGGCAGCGTGGGGTTGAAGCTCAGTGAATCGGTGAGGCACTGGAACTCCAAGGTGTCCGGAAACCCATCTCCGTCGTCGTCGGGGTCGGTCGCGTTGCAGATCCCGTCGTTGTCAGTGTCGGGACCGTCGTTTTGCCAACAGTCATCGCACGTGTCGCCGTCGAAATCCCCGCAGAATGCAGCGAGTAGAGGGTCACTGTCGGACCCGTTGTTGACGCCATCACCATCAAAGTCTTCGTTGGCGCAGGCCGAGTCGCCCACGCAGTCGCCGTCGAGGCAATCGGTAAAGGAGTCGGAGTCGTTGTCGACGGCGTCAGTGCAGTTGGTTTCCTGAGCGAACAGGGCTCCAGGTAACAGTGTCAGCACGAGTCCGAGGACGGCGATCAAGTGAGCAGGAAAACCCATACCCCCTGTTCTAGCGCAACCCGTCGCCTCGGGTGTCACAAGCTGGGGACAGGTGCCGTCGACCTGAGCGGGGCCATGAGGCACTGCGTCTCCTTCAAAGGGGCGACGCGGGCCTAAAAAATCCCGGTGAGAGTGACGCCGGTCGGGGAGGGAACAAGGGTGGCCCACACCTGGGGGCGTCGGACACGTAGAGCGATCCGAGACTCTGGGCCATCCCGGGGTGCGACCGCCAACTTCGCTACCCCGACGAGCCCACCGATCAGCATGGGTGAGAACCAGAGAACCCCAAAGCTCCCCATCGCAATGTTGAGGACGCCTGACCACGTCGCGCTGACCCCTTCGTTCTGTCCTTTGATCTCCACCGTCGATTTGGACATGAGGATGTCCAACCCTGTCAGGATCCCCATCACTCCGATCGTGATGTCGGCCCCCGCGTTGATGAGAAAGACCGGTCCGACAGCGTCCTCCCAGTCTGCGAACGCCCCGGCCATGAACGACCCGACTGAGAGCGTATGAAGCCCCAGGGAGACGAGGTGACTGGCAAACGCTGCCTGGGTCGATCGGTGCATGCGGCTCCCAGTATCGAAGGTCTCCAGGTGCGGGCCCAGGAAGCCGGCACCGACGATGTCGAACGCGATCCCGGGTACCTTCAGTCCCCCAAGAGCGAGGAAGACGGGGTTGACTTCATCCGCAGCGGCGGGCTTCGGGGCACAGAGGAGGAGCACAAAGAGTAGGGGCGTGAGTATCTTCATCTTCATCACTCTGATCTACCATCCAGGGCTATGTCCATGCCTCTCGCACCTCTGCACGGCGTCGTCGTGCTCGATCTCTCCCGCGTTCTCGCGGGGCCCTACGCCACGCAGATCTTCGGGGACCTTGGGGCCACCGTATGGAAGGTGGAACATCCACAGCGCGGTGATGACACCCGCGCGTGGGGACCGATCGAGCTCGAAGGGGAGTCCGCGTACTTCCTCTCGGTCAATCGCAACAAGCGAAGTCTCGGTGTTGATCTGAAGAGCAATCAGGGAAAGAGCCTCATTCGTCGGCTTGCAGCCAAGGCCGACGTGGTCTTCGAGAACTTTCCTCCAGGGAAGCTGGAGGAGCTGGGACTCGGGTTTGAGACTCTTCGAGAGGAGAACCGGAAGTTGGTGATGACGTCCGTGACGGCGTTTGGACGCGTGGGCCCCCTCAGCAAGGAGCCTGGGTACGACCTCGTAGTGCAGGGCTATGGAGGGATTATGTCGCTGACGGGGCCTGAGGAGGGTGCGCCCCATCGGGTGGGGGTTCCCATCGTGGACCTGACAACTGGACTGAATGCAGTCATCGGTACGTTGGCGGCCCTTCGCACGGCGGAGCGCGATGGCATCGGGCAGCACGTCGATATCTCCCTGTTCGATACTCATCTCGCCTGGCTCGGGAACGTCGGGAGCAACGCGCTCATCTCTGGGGAGCCGAGTCCACGGCTTGGAAACGCCCATCCGAACGTCGCGCCATACCAGCCGTACCCCTGCGCTGACGGTTGGATTCTTCTGGCAGTAGGCAACGATGGTCAGTTCGAGAGGCTCATCGAGCTCTCCGACTTCGCTCTTCTTCGGGGAGACCGGGAAGGGGACCCGGCGTGGACGACAAACAACGGGCGGGTCCGCGACCGTGTTCGCCTCGCTGAGGCGCTCTCCGCCATCTTCGTTCGCCGTCCTCGGGACGAGTGGATGACGATGTTGAAGAAGGTTCGGGTGCCTTGTGGACCCATTCTTCGTCCCGACGAGGCGCTGTCTCATCCGCAGACCGCCGCGGCTGGCATGTTGGCCACGATGCATCACGCGACCGCAGGACCTTTTCAAGCGGTAGCGAGCCCGTACCACCTCGATCGTACACCCGTGACGGAGTACCAGGCACCACCGACCCTTGGGGCGGACACAGACGCGGTGCTGGGCTCTGAGTTGGGCCTCACGCCCCTCGAGATCGCTGATTTGCGTGCGACGGGCGCGATTCGGTGACAGGGGAATCATCTGACGTGACTGCTCATCCCAGCTTCCGACCAGAGGACCATCGCACTCATGCGCTTCCCGGGGCGGGCTCGCCCGTTCACGTTGGCTTGCGCTGGGACTTGTCAGATAACCGAAGTACGCTCGTGATCATGACGTATCGATGTCTCACCCTTGCCTGCCTGATCACGTTGCTACCCGCCTGCGTCACATCGGGCGGGCTTGAGGAGCCGGCGACACCAACGACGTCCGAAGAGGTGACGATCACGACGGACGATGGTCTGGAGTTGGCAGGGACCTACCAGGGAGCCGTGGGCGCCGACCGTGGTCCGGGGCTGCTTCTTCTCCATCAGTTTGAGAGAAACCGAGCCGACTTTGACCCCATCTGGGCCGAGCTTCTTGGGGCGGGCTACTCACTGCTCGCCATTGACTTTCGTGGACACGGGGCCTCGGACCCTTCACCGATTCCGATAGGGGAGCTCCTCTCCGATCGAGACAACCTGGGCTGGGACGTGATGGCGGGGCTGGATTTTCTCCAGCGGAAGAACTTTGATATCGCGGATGACCGGATCGGAGCTGTGGGGCTCAGCGTCGGGGGGAACATGGCGATCGTGGCGAATCACAAGACCCACGGGGGGCAGCAAGCGCCCTGGGGTTGCTTTGCTATTGCGACCGTTTCTGCTCGTCTCGACCGGGCCGAAGATCTGGCGGGAGATACGTCTCTCACTTTGCGCGACGGGCTCTATATCGCTGGCGCAGACGAAACAACTCAGGCCGAAGAAGCAGGGGCTCTTTTGGACATCACGGGCGGGGACCGAGAGGCGATGCTGGTCCCAGGGACGGCGGCCCATGGGGCTGACTTACTGGAGCAGAACGCAGATGTTCGTACCCGCATCGTTGCCTGGTTCTCTGAAGCGGGTCTCTAAGGCGGGTCTCTGACCTCGCGGGGTGTTACTGGACTCAGCTCAACCGCTGCAGCCAGTCGGCGAATCCGCGCTGGCGGGCGAGAGCTGCACCCTTCTCTCGCAAGTCCTTTGCCTCGTCGACTCTTCCCATGGCGGCGGCCGCTTCGGCGTGCCAGGCCAGGGTGGCGAGGGCCAGATGGAGGTTGTCTGCGAGCAGGGCCTTGGGTGGGGCCAGCAGCTCTGGGTTCTCCCCGAGTCGGGCCTGAGCTGCTGCCAGAACGGCTCGGGCGTGCCATGCGACTGGGAGATGCTGTTCTCCTTCGGATCCGGCGACGACATCACACAGGATCGTGTGGGCAGCGGGGACCCGTCCTTCGTCAAGATAGACCTCGGCTTGCTCAAGTCTGACGATCCTGGCGCGGTAGGCTGGTGGGGTCGGCCCGAGAGCATCCGTTGCTCTCGCCAACGCCGCGTTGGCGGCTGCCAAATCACCCAATAGCCGATGTCGCCGTGCTCTTTCGAGCCAGTACTCGACCCACTCGGCTTCGACGCCACGCCCCCCTTTGGGCCCTGTGCCTACCGTGCGGAGCACTTCGTCTGCCAGAACAGAGTCACCTACTGATCGAGCCACCATCAGTGCTGTCGCCGCGGCGATCAGGGTTCCCTGCCGATCACGCAGCCGCCGGTAGGCAGTCCATGCGCGCCGCGCGTGCTCGCGCGCGCGGTCAAGTTGCCCCTGCTTCACGCGCAGCTCTGCCAGATTGGTGTCGGTCAGGGCAACCTGATCCAGCTCTCCCAAACCCTCGAAGATGCGCCGTGCTTGTTCCACCTGCTCCACGGCCAGCGAGAGCTCGCCGCGCCTCCAGTGAAGGACCGACAAGTTGGTGCGCAAGCCGGCTTCGGCGCGCTCCTGGTGGGTTGACTGCGCCAGCTCAATAGCCCGGAGGATCTCTGGTTCAGCCTCTCCACCACGGTGGAGTTCAAGGAGCACAGCCGACCGGGTCCAGGCGACTCGGACAGCCAACGATTCCAGCTGGGGGTTCCGCTGCAGCGAGAGGTCAGCCTCAGCTAGCCAGGCCAGGGCAGACTCGATATCCCCTGAGCGTCTCGCCGCGCGGGCGCCTTGCGTAGCGAACAGAACCGCAAGGTCAGGCAACTCGGCTTGTCGCGCTTCGCGCAAGCCCCGGCGGCTCACCTGCACTGCCCCTACGTAGTTGCCGGCGCGAGTATGAAAACGGGCCAGAGCGACACCCGTCTCCAACCGGGAGCGGGCGTCAGGTGCTGCTCTCGCTGCCAGTTGGATGGCCTTCTTTGCCTGGTCCAACTCGCCGTCCATGAACGCCAACCGAAAGGACAGCATCTGAAACCGATGGACGGCCTCTTCGCTTACGGCGTCGAGGTGTCTGCCGGCGACCTGACTGATCTGGGCCATCCATCGTCTGGCTGAGGCGTAGTCAAGCTGTTGACCCGCCTGGTATGCGGCTTCGAGAGCGTGGGGGAAGGCCGCGCCGGACTCACCAGCAGCAAAGAGGTGTCGTGCGGCCTGGGCAGAGCCTCCTGGGACCGACGGACCGGCCGTAAGCCAGGCGGCGGCAGCGCGACGGTGCAAGGCTCGGGCCTGGGTCGTGGATAGCGAATCCAGGACTGTGGTTCGCAATGCATCCGATGCGAGTCCGAGGGTCTCGGGCTCGTTCTCTCGAGCGTGGACAGTCACAACACGACGACGTTCAAGCTCACTTACGGCCTCCGCGAACGCATCGCTGGAGAGACCAGCGGCCGATTGGACGATGGCGAGCGGAGGAAGATCCCCGACTAGTGCGATGCAGCGGGCCACATCTCGAGAGGCCTTACTAAGATTCTCGAGACGGCTGTGGAACGCAGCGCGGAGAGATCCCGGAAGGTCGCCATCACGCGTCGCGCCGCCCGACTCGATCACCGCTCTGGCTGCCTCCACCGCAAATCGAGGGTTGCCTTGGGATGCATTTGCGAG
>Ga0315320_10003439_pt1 | contig 12969 bp, 6 predicted proteins | sample M140m21515metaG_FD_203458 | JGI IMG/M metagenome (GOLD analysis project Ga0315320, IMG submission 203458) | Ammonia-oxidizing marine archaeal communities from Monterey Bay, California, United States - M1 40m 21515 | ecosystem: Environmental > Aquatic > Marine > Coastal | place: USA: California...
TAAAAGCTCGTCAAATGTATAGCCTTTTCTATCTGCTACGCCTTGAAGTTGTTCAGCCGTGTATTCAGTACCTTTGAATTTATACATGTTAATTAAAATTTTTGTCTTCTTCAGCAAATAAGCTATTTAATATTGATTTCATTTGAGTGTTATTCAATCTTTTACCAGCTGGCAATTTACTTCCACGCCCATAAACTTTATCTAAAATAGCATCAATAGAGTTCACGGGTTTGTCATCAATAAACATTAAGACATCGCCATATTTTTCATTATAATATTCTTCGAATTCTTCATCTGTAAAACCAAGCTCCTTCTTCGTAACTGTTTTTAAGACTGATTTTTTTGCTTCTGGATCTTCCATCTTAACACCAGACATTATGGGTTCGTTTTTTATTAATTCTATCAAAGAAGATATCGGAGTTTCTTGTTCTAAATATTTTTCTTCAATAGCTAACCTTCGTGCTTTTTTCTTTTCTTCAGTTAAATCACTATTGTTTACAAAGTCAAGTTCTTCTTGTTTTTTTGCTTCAATATTTTCTTTTGTTTTTTTGCCGCCAATTGCCCCAGGTATTCCATCGTAGATAGACTGCATTAAGCTTTTAGCATCACTATATATATCAGTTTCTGTTTTAACTACTTCAGAAATGTCGTCTTTATTTAGTTCACTAAGTCTTTCTTCGTATCCATCTTCTGCCGCTGCTATCAGCTGATCTTTTATAAAAGAATTCAATTCAGACGCAACAATATCTTTGTCTCCGTTTGTGTCAACATACTTGGCAAGAAAGGCTTCAGGCTTTTCTTTAAGATCACCTGTTATGTCATTTCTAATTTCAATGCTAACATAACCCGGTTGCTCTTTACCTAAAAAATCATAAACTATTGATATAGCTTCATTTTTAGTAATGTTAAGATCAGCAAGCTCGTTGTTTAGCTTTTCTTTTAAATTAGCTTTGCTTGTATTTTGTTTTGCAAATTTTTCTGTTAAAGCATTTAATTCTGTAACTTTATTAACAAAGGCTTCTGTGGCTACAGGGATATAATCAACATCGTGCAGTTTAGAAATATTGGTTTCTCCAAAGTTTTTATTTTTAAATACAATTTTGCCATCACCCACGTGATCCCACTCACTGTCATTCAACGACGCGGCCATTCTGTCTATTGTCGTTGAAGAGTTAGCAACGCTTACGTTTTGCAAATTAGACCCCCATTCTGCTATTTTTTCAGGAACTGATTTAATATCAGCCATCATTTGATCTATATTTTGATTTATATTATTATATCCAACAGATCTTTGAACATTGCTTACGTCTGGAGATAGAAATTGTGCAAAAGATTTTTTATTACTTTCAATCAATTCATAATACGCTTCAGATTCTTTTTCCGTTGGTAATTCGGATATTTTATCAGCTGATTTTATAGTAGATAGTTTGTCAAAATAGGTTGTCCAATTTTTTGCTGCATCTTGTCTTTTTTTAGCCCATGCTTCTGCCTCAGCTTTTCTTGCCTCTATTTGCTTTGCTTCTATATCCTTTACAGCCTTCTGCCCTTTTTCAAAACCAGCCGCTGCTATAGACCCAATAGGTACAACAGGTCCCGCCGCAAATCGAGCACCCTTAATTAATTGTTGTTCTAATCCTGTTGCCATAATTTAACTAATTTAAAATGATTGATTTTTAGAGTCGTTTACAAAATAATCAAAAGTTTTTGTTGTTGGTGGTTTAGGAATAAGACTTTGAGCTGCAGCTCCTAATCCTTCACTAATACCACCAACAAGATCGGCTGTTGCAGCTGCCCTTGCCTGTTTTGCAAAGCCTAATCTCTCTTGATCCATACCTAATAATGTGTGAGTGCGTGATAACTCTTGCTCCTGGACATATTGCTCCCCTTCAGCTCTAGCTAGCTCTAAAGACTGTTGGCCTCTTGCTCTAAGCATTTGATTAGCCTGTTCCTGTTGACCAATACTAGCTGATGCAGCTTGTAAATTGCGTGATTGTTGTCCAGCTAAGCTTTGCGCTAATGCTGCAATTCCGGACGACCCAGCGGCCCCCTGTAGCTGCCCTAATGTTCCAGCAAGTGCTTGTTGCTGTTGTTGAGAGGCAAATTGAGCTTGTTGTTGGTTTACAGTTAAATCCTCAAAAGGATTGGTCATGTTTCTTGAAGGGTCTTTAAACTGAAGATTTTCATACGCTTGACGCTGCCTATTAACAGATTCCTGCGCTGCTCTTTCTTCTCTTCTTCTTTTACCGCCCCCAAACGCAGATCCAACGGCTTTGATAACGCCCGGTAAAGCTGCAACGCCGGCTTTAGCAAGAGGTAATGCCGCAAGAGCCAACGGTGCAAGTGCTTTTTGAACTTCGGGATCACCGAATAAAAATTGATTAAGTATTTCCATTTTAATTACTGCTAAAACTTGTTTCAGAATTTACTGCATAAAGTTCAGCAAATTCATTTGATTCTGTTGTAAGGGTTACAGTAGCATGGTAACCAAGCAACCCATTAGTATTTATTACATTATTTTTACCAAACATAAAGAAGTCATCTACTGACGGTCTTATACTGGTGTTTAGTATACTAGCGGTTAATTCTTTTCTGTCTGCGGACATAGCTGTAAGTGGCCCACACTCAGTTATTTTATCATTCTTTATGAAGTATAATTTATCTCCAATTTGTAATGATCCATTAACTGGGTTTTCAAATGTTATTGTTATATCTGTCATAATTTATATTTTAACCACCACCTCCCGCACCTGCAAAGTTTACAGTTAATGTTGTATTTGGACAACCCATAGCTAATTCCCATCTTGTATCAGAAAGTGGGGCATATATGTAAACATATACTTTTTCTGTTGCTGAGTTTTTATTAAAATTATATCCATAAAAAGTTCCTCTTATAGATTGATTACCACCTGAAGGACCTGTTGTTGTCCCCGTTATACTAGTAATAGATCTAACAGGGTAATTTTTACCGCCAAGATTGTGATTATATAGAGCTATATTTAAATCTCTTTGTTTGTACCCATTACTATTCCATGTTGCATACCCCGTATCAAGCACTATTTGATTATCAAAAACAACTACCATTCTATCAGGATCACCAAGTGGATTAAAGTAAACATCTGTAGGCCCTGTTTCTGTTCCAACTTGGAATTCTATTACCTGAGGGAATGTTTTACTTCCGGTCACAGGATAATATACACGCCCACATTCTTTATTTTTTTGATCAATATTACTTGAAATTAAAACACTAGGAAGAGGTGTTCCATCTGGAGTTTGGTTTCCAGGCGTCGTTAATTCATTGCTTGTTTCTACTAAAAAGTTTTGATAAATTATTTCAGATACACTTTTTATTTTTGTTCCTTTATAGTATAAATCAACATTTAGTTGCAAATTTCTATCTGCTGTAGTTTCTTGCAAAATAACGTTAAGCGCTGTTCCAGATATAATATTATTGTCATCATCTACAAGCACAGGCGTTCCAATAAGTGTGTTTAAGTTGGCCCAGTTTGTACCGTCCCCGGTGTCAACAAGGCTTGCGCGCCATTCTAAATCTGAAGACCAGCCAATAACCGACTTAGTCAGTTCAACATTTACCCTAGCGGTCCCGCCTGCTTTTCCTATCACCCTTAGTTCACCATTAGGTGATCTTTCGTAACTACCACTAATTCCATATAGGTTTAATGCTATAATAAAGTCAGATGTTAAACTTACCGCAGGATTATTGTCATCTATATCAACCGAAGCATCTACCCCGTCCCCATCATTGTCGCCTGATTTATTAGGATCTAAAGGAAACGCATCATTAACATCTAATACCCCATCATTATCATCATCAGTATCAATGAGGTCATCAATTCCGTCGTTATCAGAGTCATAAGAACATTTAGCAATATCAATAACTCTTTCAATACCGTTTTTAGTTTCAGTAGTTATTAACTCGTCTACGCCTTTTATCTTATAAGTGTTTATTGTTTTTCCGGTGTTGTTGAATATGTTATTACCGGTAAAATCTTCAGTTAAAGCTGACCCCATGCCTATAAAAGAATACAATCCACCTGAGCTATTATATATATATGCCACTCTAGCTGGGGATGAATCACTTACAGAGCAATCACCTGATATTAATGTAATATCGCCTCCAGCATATTGTTCAATGCCTAAAGATATATTAACAGACCCTAATAGCTTGCTTGGCACAGCGCTAACGTTAGCCAGGATATTTATTGTTGCTTTTGTTTTATTATTGTTTATTTCAACGCCACCGGCTACAGTAACGCTATTGCCATTTATATCTGTATATGTACCTGCAGTAGCGGCTGTTAGTTCAGAATCTACAGGTGTAACAGTATGCCCGCTATCTTTAAAATAACTTTTAAATCTATCGCCAATGTTGCTAGTTCTATCAATTTCAAATTCTGCCTGGAATAAGAAGTTAGAATTAGCAGCGCTATCTAAGCTACCAACTGTTATTGATTTAACGTTATAAACATCTTTCGCATCGGCTGCATTAAATACAACTTTATAATCAGTAACAACAGGCGTTGATTCTGAAATTTCTTTTTTAGGTCTTACAGTAATTGTTTGATCTGTTAAAGGCAAATTAAATTCATCTAAATTAAATGATACTATCATATTTCCATCTTGGAATATAATGTTCATTCTATCGCTTAGAGCGTAAGTGGATGTTACATCGTTATTATTACTATCATAAACCCCAAAATCATCATTAGTAATAGTTCTTATAAAACTATGACTGTTTGTTGGCGTTAATGTAAATATACTTTTTGCATTTGATCCAACGGGCTCAGAATGTGTTAACCCGGCCGCACCTGTTATTGTATAGTTTGAGGGAGTAAAGTTATAATTAGAAGTTGCGGCGCCTCCAGCTATTGTTTTTGAAAACGCTACTGTTAAATCAACCTCAAGATTTATAATGTCTTCTAGCCTTATAACTCCTGTAACATTTTCGCTTATGCTATTAATAGTTGCAAGTCCTTTTATTGTAACAGTGTAATGTTGCTGATTAAATACTACACTTAAATTTTCAATAATTAAATTAGAGTTTAGTTCGTCAAGTTTTATATCATCAACCGTTAATTGTCTGTTTAAAGTGTAAGTACCGGTAGGGAGAGTGTACACCTGCGTAAACTCTTTTGATATATTTTCGCCTATATAACCTTCTATAGCAAGTCTTTCGCTTGGCGTGCTGCCAAATTGTGAAAATAAAGAAAATGATTTTATTTCTTTAGCTGGCCTTTCAATAACAATAGATGATGGTGTTCCTTCTTCAAACTCTGTATCATTATCTACTCTAAAATCTATTGTAAATGTTTCAGCTGTATTGCTTGCTTCAAATTGAAATGATTGCTCATAAATACCTGTAGATGGTATTGTAATTTCTTGAGTGTTTTCTATGTCTGTCGTTGTATTTTTAAATACTATTGAAAATGTAGCGCCCTCTTCTCCATAAACTTTTAAGGTTCTTGACTCTTCTGTGTTATTATTGATATTAGATTTATCTATAACATAATTAGAAATCTTTTTTCTTATTATTTCTTTTTCAAAAGGAGTTACAGCTACATTATAATCAATATTAGATTCGCTAATATCATTAACTATAATTTCTTCTATTAAAGTTATACTGCCACTTGCATTAACCTTTTTAGTTAATTTAATATTACCGTTATCAATCTTTATACTGTCTTCATTTATACCATATCCAGGCTTTGCCGTTATAATTCTTTCTACAATCTTTTTTATTTCATTAGGCTTACCTGTTTTTGAATAGGTTCCAGTTGTTTTTGATGCTGTAAAATTATCGCCTAAAACACTATAACTACCAGAAACACTATAGTTTTTTCTTCTAGCAAAGTTAATTCTACATAGCTCAATGCTTATTATTTTATCATTTGTTGGTTGATTAACAAACCCGTGAGCATATTTTAAAATTAAATCATTACCATCTTTGGTGACTATAGCGTTCTTATTATTAAACCTGCTAGCGTCTAGCTCGTATTTGTTTTTAGGTGTTATTCGTATTTCAGCATAAGCAGGAAGTATTGTTCCAGGCGCTTGTGAAAACACTTTATCATCTGATGTGTAAGAATTTGTTACATTAGGAGAAAGGCGAAAAGTTATAGATGTGTTAGAGGGGGCTGAAACAGATGAAACTGTTTTTGCTTTACCTACACCTTGAAAGTTAAATTTCTTAGCGTCTATATTACTGTCGCTTTTAGTTTCGCCTGGAATATTAGAAAAATATTTATTTTCTTTATTTTTAAAAAAGAATTCTGACGATTTTTCTTGATCTGTAATTATGTTTGCGCTCCATCCAGCTGTACCCTCATATCCTAAAGTTTTATATTTTTTTATTACAGAAGCGTCATCGTTTATTTCAAGTTCAACAAAAGAGTTGTATTGAGTGCCATAAAAATTATTATAAGGTACATCGGTTGAATCGTGTTGGTATAGCTCAGCTAAGTCATACGAATAATACCTGTTGTTTAATGATAATGCAAATTGTGGTATAAATGATTTTCTTGCTACCCAACCATTAACATTCTCGTTAAAGCACACAGTATCTCTTCCTGTAAAACTTAAATTATATAAATTATTATATTGATCATAAGATCCTATAAAAAAGTCGTTATTAATGCTTGAGCTATAGCAGCCTTCGCTAAAAAATCTATCTTTAAAGAAGTCACCCATTAAATTACTGCTAATAGGTGTTAATCCATCTTTTGATAGCCTTAACACCACTCCTCTTGATTGATCTGTAAAATAACATCTAAATCCATAAGAAGCAAATGACTCTGGGTTTTTAGATATACCAAAATCGCCCGCATACTCCACCGGATCACCTAGCACTCTTTTATCAGATATTAAGTTTGTACTTCCATCAGCATTATATAAAGCGGATTTATTAGCATACACCCTAAGCGCCTTATCCTCGCATAGTATAACCATAGAATCATCCCAGGCGTGAAGCTTTTGTATGCTCCCGTAAGAAGGTAAAAAGTCTTTTGTTATAGAGTTAGCCATGTTGAACTCGTTGGATCTATTAACGCTAGATCTTGAGTTAATAATACCTGAATATATAACTCCATTAAATTTGTGCTCTTCTCTTATTTGCTCTGAAACAGTAGAAGAGGCTTTAACGCCATTGCTTATGTATATAGCGTTAAAATCGTCTCTAATTCTATTTGATTCAACACCGTTACCAAAACAAATAGCGTTATACCAGTTCAAGGTATGATTTATCCCGTGTTGACTAATTGGAAAAGCTTTTTCTGTTTCGTAATATATATTTAACTCAGTGGGGTTTTCAATAGGCTCAGTTTCAAATATAGCCGGATCCTTTACATAAGGAACTTCTCCGTCGGCTATTTCCTTTAAAAAGTTAATAGTAATTCTTCCCTTATCGTTTGTGGGGAAAAAAGAACTAATATCAACTTGTTTCTCGTCGGGATCAGAAAGTTTACAAACCTCTATATCTTTATATTCTACAATGCCATTTTTCTCTGATATACCAGTAGGAAACCCTCTTAAATCATTTTTCCCATTCCTAGTATTTATTATCTTATATAATACTTCTTCATCATTAGAAAAGCTAACAATACTTCCAGTAACAAATTTTTGTAAATGATCTTTAGGAACGTTAACGGTTGTTTCTTCAACTCTAAAACCCCTTCCACTGAAAGTAGATTCACTTGGTATAAATAAGGGGTTGGGGGGATTACTAGTTACGCTACTACCTTTTCTAACGTTTCTATCTGCAAAGCCTGTGCCTTTAATTTCTTCTATTGCTTGTTTTCCTTTTAATTGAAAGCTATCAGTTTTTACATATTCTCTATCATCTAATTTTTTATCTAAATACTTTAAGGCACCTGACGTAGACAGTTTAATAAAAAATCTGCCATCAAATTCTTTAGCCCCTTTTTCTGCATTTTTTTCTAAAATCTCAATTGATATATTAGAAAGTAAATTTGAATCGGGGTTTGGATTAAAATAAAGAACATCAACATCTTTTCCAAACGGTTTTTTAAAAACAATTTCAATTTCGGTTTCCCCGTCTCTATGTGATTTAACTGCTTCTATTTCATATTTTTTTGTTTCTCCTTTTGATGACTTAAATTTTATATAATTACCAGTTTTAATATAACCAAGCTGTTCGTCGCTAACTTCTTCCCCAACGCCCCCGGAACCGCCAATGCTTTCAATTTGCACTTTAACACTATCTGCTACAGGTGTTAAGGTTGCTCTTTTAGATTGTTGTATTTGACCACTGCCAAAGCCTGTAGCAAAATTTACGTGGTCATACACGGCCGCAACTTTCATTTTTCCGGCTACAAAGTCAGGAGCTTCGTTAGATATATTTATTATTTTATATCTATTATTATTTTCTAAAACGGCTGTATTTTCGCCATGCTTCTTTTTAAGCAACAAATAAGATCCTTCAGTTACTTTGTTCCTTTCTGAAGAAGGAAAAGAAATGTATGTAAATCCGTTTTCTTCGTCTGTGTAAAACCTATCGGCTCCTATATTATAGTATTCAGAAGAAGGTTCTTTTATGTAATGTTTAAAATGCGTAGCCCAAGAGGGCGGCTTGTTATTTAGTTTTATTGAAAAAGCGTTTTCTGCTATAGCTTCTTTTTTATCAATAAACAACGCACCAGTGCTGTTAGAAAGTACAGGTGAATGCCTATTAAATTCATCCATGTATACTATCCCAACTTGATAATTTCTATTTGATTTAACAGTACGTTTATATCCGTCATTTCTTTTTGACAACGAAACGCTAATATCTACGTCATTATAAATATTATAATTTTGTGTATAATTTCCGTATACAATTCTATTTGCTGTTACTTCTTGTGCTTTGGCTTTTTTAGGAACATTGTCCCAGGCTCTGAGAAGCTGATCATTTGGCAATACAGAATGAATCTGTTTTCTCGTTATGGTAAAACTATTTTTAAACCCTAATCTTTTTTGCCCTTCTAGCGCATATATATTTTGATTACCGCTTTCTTTAAAAAGTATTTCAATTTCACTTACCTCATCGCTTCCGGTATCAAACTCAGATAAAACAACTTTTCTAACTTGGTTCTCCATTCCTTTATTAAAGCCTTCTTTGCCGTCATAAACAAAATTATTGGGTATAAATGCTGCTTCTGAAAATGGTGATAACGTAGAATATTCTCCATCAAAATATTTCCACCTGTAAGCAAATCTTACAAAATTTAATTCATATATTGGTTTTTTATCAAATGCTTTTGAAAATTCAACATTATAATTTATATTATCAATATCATCGCTTTCTCTGGTTATAATTAGAAGAGATATTTCATTTACCCCTATAGTTTTAACCGAAGCTGTATACAATGTTTCAAAAGTGTTGGTATCAATTATTTCTATTATATCGTCTTTTTCCCAATTAGGCAATGTACTTATACCAGCTATAACTATAATATCCCCAGCACCTTTTAATGAAGCCCCCTCTGTTCCAGCATTTTGTATAGCTAATTCAATATTAGGAACCGACATCTCACCAAACCCAAATGAAGTAACATTAGAATATAAATTTTGATTTGCAATATATTCTTCTAATGTATAACCTAATTCTTGTTGAAAAGCTTTTGAAGAAGCTTTGTAAAAATTAATAGTTCTATTGATAACAGTATTATCAACTAAAGACTCGAATAAAGATAGTTTAGGGGCTATTTTAGGAGCTTTCTTAGCTACGGTAATATCTTCTTCCTTTAAAGTTCTAAAAGCCTCAGATATCGTGCCGTTCTCATCTTTTGTTTCGTAATATATTCTTGTTTCTTGAGAAAAAGGATCGTTTACACCATCTAGTAAAGTATTTGTAAACTTTTTAAATCTTGATATATTTATTTTTCTAGGCTGATTTAAATTATCCGTCCAGAATAACATGCCATCAATAATATTTATACCTGTTACAAGATTTTGCTTTGAAAAGTTTAATATGCTTTTTTCTGTATAATCAAACTTTAAATCTATTTTACCAAAACGCTTACCGTCATAAGATATATTTTTAAATACTAGCTTATCATTTTCCTTTCTAAGAATAGTATTGTAAGGAATAGATATTTTTATATTAGGATCTTCACACGATAAATCTAAATTGTTTTTTATTAAAACCTCATCTTCATTCAGCTTTGGAATATCAACGCCAATAATGTCTTTTAAAGAAGATTCTATAATGTCAGATAATACAAATTCGTTCTCGTAATTAGATTCTACAGTTACAGAAACTAATGTTTTTGAAAAACTATTTTTGCTGTCAATTAATATAGGTACAATAGTGTCTTGATCCTGGCTGTATTCGTAAATACCATCAACAAAATCTGAAGAAACTAGCCAATATATTTTATCTTTTAGCGGGTATGCTAAAGAACCGATTGTTTTTGGATTTGAAAGCTTTAGTGAAGATAACTGTATATTACCAAGCGTATTTTCAATAGCTCCGACATCATTGCCTTCTGAAGAGGAAACGTGAACATTTAAAGCATCTCTATATTCGCCGTTAGGCAAAAGTCTTTCGTCGAAGTCTTTGTTCATCCTCCCGGACGTGAAAGTATGTTTAAGTTCTGCCATTAGTGCTTAATTTGCTTGGATTTATTTCTTAAAGACTGTATAATTTCTGAAGGGCTTAATTTAGCTAATCTTATTTTAGCATTTCTTATTGCAGCTCTTCTTTCTTTTTTCATTCTATTTATTTGATACTCAGGTATATTTGATTTAGCCGAAGCTAAACCGTAAGAAATACACTTATATATAGCTTCTTCTGCAAACTTATGTATTTGCATATCTCCATCTGAGTGTAAACCGTCGGATATATAAGATATACTTATAAACTTATCTCTAAGGTCACTTGTAAAGTTCATAGTGCCCTGGTTCTCATTTATTGTAAAGAAGCCATTTTTAGTGGCATGCTCAGGGTTTATTCCGTATCTTTTACCATAGTCTGCATTGTAGCCGTATCCTTCTTCTAAATATTGTAAGTCTGTAGAATCACCTGTGCTGTTTCCCGCAGCTGCATTTTTAAACCTACTTCTTGATTCAGATTCAACGCCAGTCATAACGTTACCGTCAGAGTCAAATAAATAATTATAGTCGCTGTCTTGTAACACCGGAGAAGGCTCTGATGTCAGTGAGCTTTCATGTATTTTTCTAGCAAGACCTGCGTCATCAATGAATGCAACCTCTACTATATTAACAAAGTCGTGAGGTAATGCTATACTCAAAGATGGCGGTAATTCTATTTCTTGTGTTTTAATTTGACCCAAAACATCATAGTTTAACTCAGCGATACCGCGCTGCGCATGATACGCTACTTCTGCTCTTTTTGCACTTTTAATTATTTTATCATCACCTATTTGTGAAACAATAAAGTTGTTGATGATATCAGCAACCTTTATAAATCTGTAGGAACCTTTTTCGCTCCCCGCGTAATAATCTTTTGGTGTTTGAGTTGCTAATGCCATCTATTATGATTTTTCTTGAGTTATTTTCTTATTGTCCTTAGCTTCCGCAACTTGAACAACATCAGCTTGTTTTATTGTAATACCAACATATGCTAATATCTTATTAACCAAAGTGCCCTCTTCTGAGCTATGTAGCTCAAAGCTTTGATGATCAGTAGCATCTGGGTTATAAAGAGGCGCTCCGTTACCTGCGTCGTCAATAAAATCGTAATAAGTCCAGTTAACAGCAACGGGCTTTCTAATAAAAGAAACAGCAATATTACTATCAACAGTTGATGGGTATACTTCTACCTCGTTTCCTTTTCTAATGAATACAGGATACGATGCTGATGGTTTTGTTAATGGTGAGTTGTTTATATAGATTAATTCGTTCTTCTGAACATTCTCTATTTCAGTATATGTATTGTAGGTAAGTGTACCTAGCCTATATAAATTTTCGGGAAGAGTGTATTTATTTCCAGTAGACACAGTAAGCGCCTGATCTTCTACTTTGAAAATATCTATTTTTTCTTTAATGTTTTTTACAGGGTTAGCGTATTCATTATTAATTTCGCCTCTACGATTATATTGGTTTAAATCGTAAAAGTATTGTTCAAATATTTCTCCCTGTGCTTGATTAGCCAAAAGGTTATATTCTTGTGGTGTTATGTACCCTCTGTTCTCCTTGTTTACAACAGCTAATACTCTTTGATATACTGTGTCTGCGCTAATCATATTTTTATATATTTATAGCAATTAAGCCACCCCGAAGGATGGCCCAACTACTATTGGTAACTATTTAAGCTTCTTTTCAATTGATTTGTAAACCTCGCTACCTTCATCTGTTTTTAAATACGCAGCAAAAGCTGAATATGGATTTTCATCAAAAGGAACCGACATTAACTTCTTATTGTTGCTTGCCCAGTGAAATGACTTTTGATCACCTGACAATTGTATAATATTAGCCTCAACAGCTTTAATACCGAAGTTTCGCAGTTGCACATTATCGTCGTCAACTAGAGCGATAAATGTTTCTGGACTTCTTTTTGCAAATAACAATAAGTCTCTTCTAATCTCAGCAGTTGTCATTGAAGTAACTGCAGAACCTTGTTCAACTCTTAAAACAGCTTCAGCGTGATCTACATCTAAATCTTTCGCTAAGTTCAATGCTGTAATTTCAAGTTCTATTTCATATAAATCGTCTTTAGCATCGGCAACGTTGTCCAATTCAAAGTAAGTTTGATTTAATTGCGGATGGTATAACGATAATAATTTTTGTAAAGATTGCTCTGATTTAGGCACATACAATGTACCGTCTTTAAATACAATATGCTTTAACGTAGAGAATCCTTCTTGTTCATCACGAAATGGAGATCTCTGATTACTGGCATACCTTAATTCTCTTGAGTAACCTTTGCTGTCATCAAACCACATTAAAGGATTTCTAGCGTGGTGTCTTGATGCTAATGTAAATGTTATAGGTGAT
>Ga0315320_10003441_pt1 | contig 12968 bp, 7 predicted proteins | sample M140m21515metaG_FD_203458 | JGI IMG/M metagenome (GOLD analysis project Ga0315320, IMG submission 203458) | Ammonia-oxidizing marine archaeal communities from Monterey Bay, California, United States - M1 40m 21515 | ecosystem: Environmental > Aquatic > Marine > Coastal | place: USA: California...
CGCACTCTTTCCCGTGGTCTCGCAAGCGCACCTCGATGTTCGTGGCGCCCGCGTCCAGCGCGTTCTCCACGAGCTCCTTCACCGCGCCCGCCAGGTCGAGCACCACCTGCCCCGAGCAGATGCGGTGTATGGAAGCCTTCGCGATGGGCCTAATGCTCGGCGCTTCACTCGGTCGAACCGACGGGCCGTCTTGTGTATCCGTGTGTGCAGACTGGCCCTTGTCGTGAGTGGATCTGGTGGTGCCGTCCACATCTCGGTCAGTGTCATGGGACGGCTGCGTCATGGGACCCCGGGGATACGAAAGAAGAGAACCCCCGACCCGCGACGCCCCTGACGTCTGTCGTCTCTGCAAGCGGTCTGCCCGTCCGAGGTTTGAAACATTTACTTTTTGGCGATTTTGGTGATTTTGTCCCTCTTCCCTGGTTACGAACCCTGTTTTGGGGGTCGGGCTTCTGATTGGTCACCCTTCCACAGCGGAGTTCAATCAGGACCCCGATTGGCCAATTCCGAGATGCGGATTCGAGATAAAACCAACACGCGCGCCCATTGCGGCAACCATTCCTGCACCCACCCTTTGCAACTCAACGCAACCCAACGAGTATCATGGCCGCCATCGTCGCCTCCAACTTCGCCGTCGCTGCCCGCCCCACCGTGGCCCGCAAGCTCTCCTCCAAGAAGGCCTCGCTTCCCGGTGCGTTCCGCCGCCGCGCGTCACGACCGCGTGTCGATTTTTTGTTGTAAACTTCACCCTCCAGAGAGAACCGTGGGGTACCGTCTGAAACCCTCGGGGCCCTGGTGGTCCGTGACGCGAGGAAACGCGCGCGTCGTCGATCGTCTCGCTGACCTTACCCCGCCCGTCCCCGTTCCAAACCGCAGTCAAGCGTGTCCAGGCGGTGAAGGCTGTGTCCGTGAAGGCTGTCGCCAGGTGAGTCGCGCGCCAGTAGAGGATCCCCCGACGCCGATCGATTGATGATCCGGCGAATGAGCTCGAGTTTGTGGGTGAGGGGCGATTGAACGACGACGAGTGAACGCGCGCGCGATCGCGTCGTCGCGTTCGATGACTCATCGCGGAACGTGTCGGGACGATCGTCACGATCCTTCCCGTGCGTGTACCACGTCGAGGCGCCCGTAGACGCGATCAAGGATCGACGAAGGACGCGTCGAGTTGGGCGCGCCCGATCCTCCGCCCCGACGCCCGTGGCAATCTCTGCCAACTGGCACAGCTGTGAATATTTTCTGACCCATCCATCCCCGCCCCTTCCCCGTCCCGTACCAACAGCTCCAAGGTCGAGAAGCTCTCCGCCGCCGTGGTCGCGGGCACCGCCGCCGCGCTCGCCAACCCCCTCGTCGCCGAGGCTGCCGTCACCCCTTCCCTCAAGAACACCCTTCTTTCCGTGGTTGCCGGCGGCCTCGTCCTCGGCGCCATCGGAGCCGCCGTCGTCGGCGTCTCCACTTTCGACAAGATCGGTCGCAAGTAAGTTCATACGTGGGAGATGAACCGTGCCGTCGCCCGGGATGGGAGGACGGGACGGTGGGAGGAAACTTATGAGACTAACTTAGGCATTATCGAGGAGAGACGATCGCATAATACCGGGCAGAGGGGGGCGCAGTATCAATCATAGCTCTGCAATGAAAACTCTCACCCGACAAAAATCCGATCTCGACCTCCCTGCTCTCCGCTTGTGAGACCGGGTCCTTTTTTCAACGTATGCCTATCAGTCACGTGTTAACCACAAACTCATTAAGAATCAAGCGTGAATCAGTCACGATTAAAAGTTTTTTGGTTGTGAGTTTTCCGAGCGAGAGCCAAAAGCAGAATCTCACAATCGTCGTTCACGCGCCAGTAGATAGAGGAGGAGCATGGGCGCCGACGAGGTCGATGACGTGGACCCGAACCCCGCGTCCACCGCCGCCCAGGCGACCCGCGAGCGCGTCGAGGCCGTCCGCGCCAGCGTCGACATCGCGCAGGCCCTCGGCAGCGACGACTCCGTGATCGACCTCAAGACGTTTCAGAAGTTGAAGCGGGCATTCGACGAGGCGGACGTCGACGGCGGGGGCGACCTGTGCGTCGACGAGTTCGTCCACGCGTTCCAGATGGTCATCCCCGAGGTCGACGAGGCGCGGCTCCGGCACCTGTTCACGCGCATCGACGCCAACGCGGACAACACCGTGGATTGGGACGAGTTCTCATCGTTCATCTTATTAGAGGGAATCGCGAGCGACAAGGCGCGCGAAGCCATGGACGGCGTCGAGTACGTCCTCTGTAGCGACGGACCACGGGGCGTCGTCGGGGCGCCGGTCGATAAGCACAAGGACATGTGCACCGCCGTCATGCGCTTCCAAAAAGGTGACCAGTACGCCACCGCGTCGCGCGACGGGACCATCCGCGTGTGGGCGCACGACGACGCGAAACACGGCGTGCTGACCCACCGCAAGACGGCCAGGACGGGCGGCGCGTACATCGTGGACGCCGCGCTGTTACCCGCGTCGCAGCGCATGCTCATCGCGTGCGCCGACCGCAAGGTCAAGGTCTACGACCCCAAAGGCTGGGCGAACGTGGGAACCTACGGGGGCTTGCAAGACGCCCCGGTCTGCGCGACGACGTGGGAAGGGGGCAAGCGTATCGTCAACGACAAGGACTGCGATTACTTCGCGGTGGGCGACGATGCGGGGTACGTGACCGTGGGGCGGGTGATCGACATGACCGACGGCGAGGCGGCCGCCGCGGGGGGCGGCGACCGGGTCCGATACGAGACGGTATGGCGCATGAGGGTTCACGACGGTTGGGTCAATTCCGTGTTTCACGTGAAAGAGCTCGACTGCGTGGCGTCCGGCGGCGGCGACGGACTGGCGTGCCTCACCGACATTAATCGCAAGGATTACCCGCTCGCTGATCCCACTCGAAGGTTCGACGGGCACGGGGGCAAGTCGGTAAACGCGGTGAGCTGGACGGCGCGGTACAAGAAACTGGTCAGCTGCGGCGAGGATAGGTTGATCAACCTGTGGAACCCGCTCAGCGTTCGACCGCAGCAGATCTTCGTGGGCCACACGGAACCCATTCTCAAGTGTTTGGTGCTGGACGACGTGCACCAGGTCGTGACGCTGGACGTTGGCAAGCGCATGCACGTCTGGGACCTGCGCGCGATGCAGTGCGTGCAGGTGATTCACGACAAGGAGAGCTACCACCCGACCAATCAACTCGGAGCGTTGGGGTACGACGCCAAGCGGAACCGACTCGTCACCGGGGCACCCGCGCCGAAGTGCTACGCCCTGGTCGCGCGCAAGGCGGAGACGCACGCGGGCCACAGGGCGCGGTGCGTCGCGTCCCTGTGGAACGATCGGTTCTACCAGATTGTGTCTTGCGACGACTCCGGAGGCGTCCGGATCTGGGACGCGTTTACTGGAAAAATATCGTTCAGGTTCGAGGGCGCCGAGGGGACGCGGCGGCCTGACGACGACGAGCGGCTGACGGATTCGTACCGCCCGATGGTCGCGGATCGCGCGGTGGACGAGGGCGACGACGAGGACATGGCTCCGCACAGGCGGAACAGGCTGACGTGCGCGTGTTTCGACGTCGGCGGGCGCCGGTTGATGACGGGCTCCTCCGACGGTAACGTTCGGTTATGGAACTTCGCCAACGGCGTCATGCTGAAGGAGATGACCACGCCGCAGGTGGACGACGTCACGAGCCTGGTACACGCGGTGAACGAGAGCGGGGACAGCAAACGGGTGGTGTCCACGGGGTGGAACGGGTTGGTGACGGTGTGGGAAGATTTGGGTGGAATCGCGTCCAAGCAGGAGCCGCGGCGGCAGATGCGGGGTCACGGCTCGGACGTCCTCTGCGTCGCGGAGCACCACCCCGGGACGGTCGCCAGCGGTGACTTCGACGGGAACGTCATCGTGTGGAACCTGGACAACGGCGGCAAGCGACACAAGCTCGTCCCGCCGGACAATAACTCCAAGAGCGTCGACTCAAAGGGCGACTCGGACTCAAAGGGCGACTCCTCCGTCCCGACGACCCACGCGGCGGAGTGTCTGCACTTCATCGAGGGCGGCGGCCCGCCGAGGACCTCCATGAACGACCTCAGCGAGTTCAAGTTGACCCCCGTGGTGCTGTGCGTCGCGCACGGAGACGGAAGGGTTCGCATGTGGAACGCGATTCCGAGCTCGGGGTCGTTGCTGTGCGATTTTCACGCGGGGCACAAACACGGGGAGAGCGTGTTGTGCGTCGCGACCGACCCATCAGCGACCAGGATGGTCACCGCGGACTCCACCGGCCGGTGCAGGCTCTGGGACATCTCGTCGCTCATGCGGGGGATACACGCGGCGACACCTGGGGACGAGTGCGACCCGTTCGGCCGGTCGGACGTGGAGTTGTTAGGGTACTGGCAGGCTCACGAAAACGGCGCTTGCGTCAACGACGTGACGTGGCTTGAAGTGGAGGGCATCGGCGTCTTCTTCACCACCGCGGGTGACGACTGCGCGGTCCATTTGTGGTCCAAGGATGGGCAACACGTCGGGGAGTTTGGGCCGAACGTGTGGGTGCTCGAGGACCGAAGCACGTGGGCGTCGCTTACGTACCCGCCAGACGGGGATTTTCAACGAGAAGTCCAAGCCGAAGCCGAAGCGCCAATCGAGCCCATCGAGGCTGGCGCGCAAACACTCGAGGCTGTCGAGCCCGAGGCGCTCGTACCCGTCAAAGAGGAACCGTCGGAAGCCACGCTCGGTACCGAGGGCGAAGAGACGACGGCGGTGGACGACGAAGAGGAGGAAGAGGCGGAGACGACCCCTGGCGCTGAGAAGACGCGCGAAGGCTCGACGCACGAAACGTTCGTCATGCCCACCGCGCCGGACCCGGAACAGTTCCGCGCGCTGGCCGTCGAGATGGCCGAGGCGAAGCGGATCCACTTCGACGAGGCACCCCCCGCGGTCAAGCCCGTACCCCGGCCGCCGTCGCCCACGCCGTCGGAGGCGGAGCTAAACGAAGCCTACCCAACTCGCGACGGGTACAGGGTCGTCCAGCCGGATGACGACCGACCGAGGTGGACGACGGACGTGGACGCGTCCTTCGAGTCCGGCGCGACGTACGCCCGGATCCAACGCATGGACTCGCGTAAGGTGAACGACCTGCGGCGGAAGAGCAAGGAGGAGCTCCAGGCGCTGGAGGCGAAGTTGTCCGCGCCCAAACCCGAGCGGCACGAGCGAGTCTACATCCCAGCCGGCGACATGCACATCAACAACCCGGAAGGTAAAGGGCGGGCGTTCACGTCGTTGTACCACCTCGTGAAGATCCGGGACGTACACGCGACGAAGCCCCGGCCGGAGACGAACGTCGGCGCGTTTAAATACGGCGAAAGGGTCGAGGACGTGATGGCCAAGAAGGAAGCGGCGCGGAGAGCGAAGAACACGCGGCGGGGATCCACCAACTCGCTCCTCGACCTGGAGTGATGCGTAGTGTGGACTGACTAGCTAGCTAGACTACCTTTTCGTGAGATTCGACTGGACTACTTGTACAAGTACGTGAGCATCGAAAGAGATAGTCCGAAACAAAAGAGTTTTAGCTACTTCCGCCTGCGGTTGGTGCGCACGAACCTGCGTTCGTTTGGATTTTTCTTCAAGTTGCCGCCGGACGCGTTCTCCAGCAGCTCCTTTTGTTTGTAGAGGTGCGCCGCCCCCGCGCCGACCGCGCGTCCACCCGCGAAGGACTCCTCGTTGTACTCCGCGGCGAAGACGTCCACGTCGGCGTCCTTGTTCCGCCGCGCGCGCATCCCGATGAGCTGGTCCTCGCGAAGAATAGGCGCCTTTTCCTTGCGGCCACCCTTGGGCATCGGGAGCGCGAACCGCGTACCCTTGAGGATGTGCTTGCGCCTGACCCCAAACTGCTCCACGCCGTCGGCGGTGACCGTGTGCTCCACCTTGTTCAGGCTCGCGTTGCCGCACTTGGGGCAGAACACGCGCTCGGTGTTGCGCGTCACCTCCTGGCACGCGTGACATCGAAGCACCCACCGGCGCAGGTTGGTGATTCGCATCCCGTCGGGGGTGAGCAGCTTCATGTTCATCTGGAGGATGACGTTCTGCATGGCGTAGTCCGCGGTGAGACTGGAGATTGTCGTCTCGAACGGCACGATGTCGTCGTCGGACGCGCCGTCGTCCTGGTCATCGGAGTCCTCCTCGTCCTCGGCGCCCTCCGGCACCGCCGCCGGCGCCGACTCAAAAAACGCCGCGGATTCCGCCGCCGCCGCGTCGAGTTCCTTCCGCCGCGCCTCCGTCTCCGCGCTCCTCTCCGCCGCCTCCTCCGCGTCCCTCCGGGCCTCCTCCTCCGCCTCCTTGCGCCGCTGCGTTCGCTTGGCGTGCCTGACGCGGGTGGTGCGGGAGACGGTTCGTTCCCATCCGTCGTCTTCTTCTTCGGCATCATTAGCATCTTCTTTGTCGGCTTTGTCGGCGTCGTCGGGACCCGTGCCGGCGTTGTGTGCGCCCCTCTCGGCGGCCACCTCCGCGGCCACCTCCGCGGCGATCCTCGCGCTCTTCGGCAGCTTGGCGTCTTTCCTATCGGAGGACTCGGCGTCGTCCTCGAGGGCGGCGGATGCCATCTTTTTCGCCACCGCCTCGGCCGCCGCCTCCGCCTCCGCGTTCATCTCGTCGAGCTCCGCCCAGTCGTCCTGGTTGGGCACGAAGTCCCACCCCGCCATCTTCGACGCCTTGTTGTGTTTGTGCTTCGACAGCACCACCGGCGCTGGGGACGTGCGCAGGTGCGCGACGCCGTGAGCGTCGCGCTCGAGCATGTACGCCAGCGCGATGCATCGCACGTCGGGTTCGGAGAGCGCGCCGATGTCTCCGGTGAGCTTGGCGAAGCGCCGGACCGCGGCGATGGATTCCGGGTCGGGGTCCTGTACCTTCAGCTCGAAGGGGAGGGTGGCGAGCGTGTGCCGCGCCTGCTTATCGCGAATCTCGTGGAGCACCTCCGGGATGGTCACCGCCTCGTCGGCGAAGCGCTCGAGCCGGAATCCCTTCACGACGGCGTTGGTGTCGACGACCACCTTGGTGACGGAGTGGGAGACGGACGGCGCGGACGGCGCGGCGGGGTCGACGGACACCTCGGGGGCATCCGTCTTGATGGCATCGAGCCAGCCCATCTCGTGACGCGTGAGGATGGGGCGAGGGGCGAAGTGGCCGCCGCCGTCCGCGGAAAACGCGCGTTCATTATTTCAGCGGCGGCGGACTGGGAGGCGGAGTGCCGAGTGAAAAAGACCATTGACAAACGTTGCGTCTTTACATGCGCGAGCCATCGTGGCTCGCCTCGCTACACGAATTGATGATAAACCCTGTCCGCGGAGGAAGGCCCCCTTCGTCCGCTGGTATGCATACGTACACGCGACGCGCCCCACCGCGCCGCCACCCTTCGTCTCGTCCCGTCGCTCGACCCGAACTCACTCTTCCCCGTTTCATTTTCTTCACCGCCTCTTGCTCGGCCGCGACGGGCTCGCGGCGTCCGGGGGCGAGTACGGCTGCTGCATCGCCGGCGGCGGCGCCGGCTCCGCATCGCCCGCGCCCTCAGCTCCCATCTGTTCCCTCGCCATCGCCGCCGCGAGCCGCGCGAGCTCACCCTGAGCGCAGTTGATCATCTCCATCCGAGTCGCCGGATCCGCGTGCGCCTTGACGCTTTTCAACAGCGGGTCCACCATCGACGACACGAACTGCTTCGCCGCTTCGCTCCTGTCGGAATGATCCGGCATGAGTGCCGCCGCGGCGAACGCGGCCGCGACGTGCCCGACGGGGGAGAACAAGGGTGAATCGCCGACCCGGTCCTCGATCTTGGCGGCGGCGGGTGTCGTCGCGGCGGGTTCGTTTTTCTTCGATCCGCCGCCCCGCTTGGATCGTGTGCCCTTGACCACCTTGGCCCGGCCGACGCCGATCTCACCGTCAAAGCCCGCCCCATTCGTGTCTCCTCCCTTGGGCGCCTCCTCCTTGACCGGGGAGAGTCCTTGACCGGATCCCGTGTTGAGTCCCTTCGCGTTGGAGTTTGCAACGTCAAAGGCGGGTAGCGCCTCGTCGCAGTCGGGGAGTTTCAACGGCGTCCCCCTCGGCCAGCCGTGCGCGTCGACACGTGTGTCGCCGTCGAACATGGCGCGGAGCTCGGAGTCGGCGATCTTGTGCTTCCGTAGGGCGGCGGCGCTCACGGCGTAGTTGGCGTTTTTGGCCTGGATTCCTTTGACCAAAATCTCGGAAACGTTTTCGGGTCGGATGAGGACGCGGCCCGAGGTTGCGATTCGCACGAGGGCGCACACGACTTTGGGGGCGTGGCACTCCCGTGTGGTCTTGCCCGGCGCGAAGGAGTCTCCGAACCAGTACGACAGCGCGTTGTTGATGCGGTCGCGGTAGGTTGCTGAGGACGCGGACTTGTACTCGACCGGGAGCTTGAGGTGGCGGAAGAGCGCCTTCATGTAGGACTTGAGAAGGCGGCGGTGGTCGGCGGCTTTGCGTGAGGCGGAGGGCCCGTCGAGCTGCTGCTGCGCGTTCGCAGCCTGCGTCGTGGTTCCATGGCTGCCGCTGTCGCTCCCGCTCTGCTGCTTGCTGCCCCGGAACGCGGAGCCGCCCCCCGAGACGCGCCGGGCCTTGGCGGGCTTGGCCGCGACGGCGGAGCGGACGCGCTTGGGGGCGCGCGCGGCGAGCGCGGCGGGCGCGGTCCCGGCGTCGGAGCCGCCGAGCGCGAAGCTATCCTCCGGGTCTTGCGAGAGGAGGTCGCTGAGCGCGTGCATCGCGTCCTCCTCGAGCTCGTCCAGGCGGCTTCCAGCCGGTCCACCGCGATTCTGCGATGCGTCACCGCCGGGAGCCGCCTTCCGGGACGCGTTGTTGGCGCGCGCCTTGGGCTTGGGGTCCGCGTCGGAGGCCTGAAGCTGTGCGATGAAGTTCTTGGCGCCGTCGAAGGACTTTGCGGGGGCCGCGGCGGAGCGCGCGCGCTTGGGAGGGGGTCCCCTGACCGCTGGGACCTGGGTCTCGGAATTTCCGGCGTGGAGATTCTCGTCCGGCGAAGACGTTCGTGCCGCGCCATCCTCCTCCGGCGGCGAGAATTCCTCGCGCGCGCCGCTCGCGGCGGAGCTTCGTCGTTGCTTGGGAATGACCAGCATGACGATTCCGACCGGCGCGCGTCCTGTTCGTCCTCACCCGCGCACCCGGTCCACACCGCGTCGGAAGGGTTTAGGCACACCTAAAAACACGGTTCAATTCAACGGCTTGTGTTCAATTGGAGCCTTGTCGAGCCGTTCGCGGCTGAGCGCGGGTGCCGACGACGAAACGCTTCCGCTGGAACCGACGGTCGGTGCCCCGTTCAGAAGGATACACCTCGTCTATCCGCGTGCGTGCGTGCGCGCGCGCGTGACCACCTGGGCAACCCCCGTGTGATTGGGCGCATTTTAGCACTATCCGCGGACGAAAATACGGTGTGCCAGCTTTGAGCAGTTGAGACGACCCTTGACGTAAATGTTAAAAGGGGGTTCACCGCGGCGCCGTCGGAGCCCGGTTCGCCCTTCGTCGCTATCTTAAACTCCCCAACACACAACTCAGTCCATGAGCTGGACACCCGCCTGGATCTGGCCCCAGCCGATGAGACGCCAGTGCTTCTCCACGCGCCTGGAGAGCGCCACCTTCTCGCCCTCCTTGGTGCACACGGGCGACGTCAGCTGCAGCTTGGCGAGATCCGACTTGACAGCCACCACCCTCGCGCCGGTGCACATGGAGCCGATGTTCAACATGAGCACCTCCGCCTTGCTCAGCTTGGCCACCTTGCCCTGCTTCTCGCTCCCCTGCGTCCGCACGCCCAGCAGTCGGCGGAGGAGGAAGAAGTTAACCTCCAACTCGGTGAAGACGCGGGGAAGCTTGCCAACCTCGCCGAGCACCTGCCCGACGAGCCTATCCGCTCGCGTCAGCGTGGGATCGACCGTGGTACCCACGCCGATCAAACCACCGGGTACCGCGTACTGTAAGTGGTTCTGCTCCGCGAACAGAGACACGATGCGGGACGAGATCGGGGTGCACTTGATCTTACCCTCCGCATCCTTGGACACGATCCCGGGCCGCACCTCGATCTCTTGCCCAACCTTCAGGACACCCTGCAGGATGGACCCGCCGGCGACGCCGCCTTGGATGTCGTCAACCTCCGCGCCCGGCTTGTTGACGTCGAACGAACGGATCACGATCATGTTCGCCGGCGCGGTAAAGTCGCGAACGGGAACCGGGATCCTCTTGCAGATGTACTCGCACACCACGTCGATGTTGTACTTGAGCTGCGCGGAGATTGGAATGACCGGGGCGCCATCGGCGATTGTACCCTGGATGAACTTGCAGATGGTGTCGTACTGGTTCGCCGCCGCGTTCTCCTGGACCAGGTCGATCTTGTTCTGGAGGATGATGATGTGCTGGAGCCTCATGATCTCCACGGCGGCGAGGTGCTCCGAGGTTTGCGGCTGCGGGCAGGACTCGTTACCGGCGATGAGCAAAAGCGCGCCATCCATGACGGCGGCGCCGTTGAGCATGGTCGCCATGAGAATATCGTGCCCTGGGCAGTCGACGAAGGACACGTGCCGCACGAGCGTCATCTTCTTGTCCTCGAACCCCGGGACGGTGCACGCAGGGGAGTCGGTCATCGTGCTGCCGTACGCGCGGTAGCAATCCGGCCGCGGGCACGCGTCGTCTTCGCACTTGTAGATCTTCGCGTTTGCGTAGCCGAGCTTGATCGTGATGTTGCGTTCGAGCTCGTTCTTGAAGCGGACGGTCTGGACGCCGGAGATGGCCTTGACGACGGTGGACTTACCGTGCGCGACGTGGCCGATGGTACCTGGGAAAGTTGATGGGAACGGGGCGGATGCGTCAGCGGTGGACGCGAGGTGGTGCGGTCGAGTTTCCTATGCTTTTTAACCCTAGGACCTCAAGGCGCTGTTTCGATTGGGCGCGGATCGTTTCGAAGGGACGCACCGATGTTGATGGTGGCCTGGCGGCTGATGACCTCCGGGGTGAGCGGGGTCAGGGTGGACGCATCGAGCGAATTCGCATCCTGGATCGCCAGTCCGTCCTCTCCGACGACGTATCCCATGTTGTGAAGAGTTTTGGTCGGTGGTCACCGGCAAACTCTGCGTTGTTTCCGCTGCGCTGTCCGAGCGCGTGTGGCGCGTCGAGGTAGCGGAGCTGAGGCGGGTTACCTCCTTTCGTCGACGCTTGCGAGCGGCGACTGGTGAGTGGAACGCGAACGGTTAAACGTTCGAGTGTCACGCGTCGCACCTGGCGCGCGCTCGTTCTGCCCCGATCGTCAGTCGGGCCTCATCTTTTCGCGCTCAGCCGCCAAACCCTGAAGGTCTCGAGGAGATTGGAACGTGCCGAAACTAAATGCCCGTAAGATCTTACGCTTGAAAATTTGGAATAGATCATGATTTGGTTTTGTCACCATGTAACATGTGGATCTGTATCAGAGTTTTGTGTTAAGGCCTTCAAATTTGGCAACCGTTTTCTGGGAGCTGGAGAAGTTTTGGCTATCTGGTCCACGGGCGTCACAAGCGAGCGCCCGACAGCCACGAGGGCGGCGCGAAAGGATCGGCACTCACCGACGACGTCCTTCCGCGTGTAGATAGATCGGACTCGACGCCCGCGATACCGGCGCTGAGCTCCCATCCTCGTCGAATCCGAGCTCGGTGTGGTCGCATCGGTTCGAAGATTTGTTAACCGTTGGGCATCGCGGCGGTGCCCGACGATAGGCTGCGATAGGAGGCCGTGTGGGATAGGCCGTGCGACGATGTTCTCCACGCCCGCGCTCGTTCCCCTCGACCACGACGCGTGCGTCACGCCCGCCGTGCAGAGGGTGACGCATGGAGCGATGGAGTGCCCGAGGCCACCCGCGCATCCCGGCGCGAGGATTATTCTTCATCATCACGAACACAACCAGAGGCCATGTGCGCACGACGAGTGGCACACGCCCGCGCCCGCGCCGAAGACCTCCGCGCAAGAGACGACCCCAGACGGATGCGTCGTCTATCGCGCGATCCCAATCCACGACGGAAGGGCGCCCAAGCCCAAGCCGATGGCACGGCGCAGGCAACAGCTCGCGCTCACGCCAGTCGCCGCGACACCCGAGGAGGCATCAGCGGAGGACCCGCCGGCGTCGCCGATGGCGCGCTCGGCGAGCTTCACGTTCGATACGGTGGCCGTGAACGAACGCGCGGCGCGGAGTGCGTCCACGTCGGATGGAGTCATCGCGACGGTGTCCGGATCCAAGGCGACGGGAGGCGTGACGGGAGCGACGGGCGTGGACCTCGAGGACGCGGCGCTTGGCCGCGCGAGGAAGCAACTCTTCGAGGAGCACGTCCGATTCAGACGCGCGCAGGAACCCGACGACTCGGACGACGACGTCGATATCCACGACGTTAGTAACAGTGGGGCGTTCAGGGGATTCGTCCACCCGCCGGCGGCGGTCCCGGGGGCGTCGCCCGCGAAGAGAAAGGGCTCCGAGCTCTCCACGGGAATCCTCGACTTTGACTCGTCGTTCGACACCGACGAGGAGGGCGTCGATGCGGACAGGGTATCGCCGGACTCAGTGCTGGAGACCGTCGCGGCGGAGGCTGCCGCGGACGCCGCACGCGTGACGGAACGTAAGTCCAAGTCCCCGATGAAATCGCCGAATAAGTTTGCCCGGGCCGGCGCGTACGAAGGGGGAATCCAAAATTCACCCGGGAAGCAGCGGCGGATGGCGGAGTTGGCGCGGATGCATCGAGCGCAGCAGCGGCGGCAGGCTCGGCTGGCTAAGATGTCCCCGCTCAAGAAGGAATCGAGCGCGGCGGCGGGGGTGGGGCGTGTGTGCGGGGGGGGTGTGGGGTCCACGGAGCGTGGGGCGGCTAGGGCGATGGCGATTGATTTCGCGCCCATCCCGAGCCCCGGCACTGAACAGATTGAGCAAATCAACGAGAAGATCATCAACGCTTCTCCGA
>Ga0315320_10003443_pt1 | contig 12963 bp, 13 predicted proteins | sample M140m21515metaG_FD_203458 | JGI IMG/M metagenome (GOLD analysis project Ga0315320, IMG submission 203458) | Ammonia-oxidizing marine archaeal communities from Monterey Bay, California, United States - M1 40m 21515 | ecosystem: Environmental > Aquatic > Marine > Coastal | place: USA: California...
TCAGATTTACGTATTTTTGGGGAAATTTGAATTACACCCATGCCAAAACGCTATACTGTAACTGCAGCCCTTCCCTATACCAACGGTCCAATACATATTGGACACCTAGCTGGAGTCTATATACCTGCGGATATCTACAGTCGATATTTGCGAAGACAAGGGAAAGATGTTGCATTTATCTGTGGTAGTGATGAGCATGGTGTGGCGATCGCTTTAAAAGCCAAAAAAGAAGGAAAGACCCCGCAACAAATTATTGACCAATACGATCAAGTCATAAGAGAATCTTTTGAATCTTTTGGTATTGCCTTTGATCACTATTCTAGAACTTCTCGGAAAATTCATCATGAAACTGCTCAAGAGTTTTTTAAAATTCTTTACGATAAAGGAGTTTTTGAGGAAAAGAATTCTGAACAGCTATTTGACCCTGAGGTAGAGCAGTTTTTAGCAGATCGATTCGTTACTGGGATATGTCCAGTTTGTCAATATTCAAGCGCTTATGGCGATCAGTGTGAAAGTTGTGGGAGTAGTTTAAGTGCCACAGAATTGATTCAGCCAAAATCTACTTTGAGTGGTGCAGAACCAATCCTAAAAAAAACAAAACACTGGTATCTTCCGCTGAATCAATTTGAAGGTTTTATCAAAGAGTGGATCCTAGAGGAGCACCAAAACGACTGGAAGCCTAACGTCTATGGGCAAGTAAAATCATGGGTAACCAATGGGCTTCAACCAAGAGCAGTAACTCGAGACTTAGACTGGGGAATCTCAGTACCTGTTGCTGGAGCAGAGGGGAAAGTACTTTATGTTTGGTTTGATGCCCCAATAGGATACATTTCTTCTACCAAGGAATGGGCCAAAAAAAAGGGACTTGATTGGAAGCCTTACTGGTGTGATCAAGACACTCAATTGGTCCACTTCATCGGAAAAGATAATATCGTTTTTCATTGTATTATTTTTCCAGTAATGCTCAAGGCTTCAGAACAGTATATTCTCCCTGAAAATGTTCCAGCAAATGAATTCTTAAATCTAGAAGGACAAAAAATTTCAACCTCTAAAAATTGGGCTGTTTGGTTACATCATTATCTCAAAGATTTTCCAGATCAGCAAGATGTATTGCGCTATGTCCTCACAGCTAACGGCCCTGAGACTAAAGACAACGACTTTACTTGGGAAGAATTTCAAGCCAGAAACAACAATGAACTGGTCGCCATCTTTGGAAACTTCATCAACAGGGTAATGGTATTAAGTCATAAATATTATGACGGTTTTGTCCCTAAATCAGGCGAATTACTCAAAGAAGACTTGGACGTTTTAGAAAGAATGGCTGAACTTCCAAAAAAAATTGGGTATTCTATTGAAAACTATCGTTTTAGAGAGGCGAGTCAAACACTCATTGGCCTAGCGCGTTTAGGGAATAAATACTTGGCTGATGCAGAGCCTTGGAAATTGATTAAAACAAATCCTGAACGAGTAAAAACTATCATGAACACAGCTCTTCAAATTTCATCTGGATTAAGTATTCTCAGCGAACCCATACTCCCCTTTACTGCTGAAAAACTTAAGCGCATGATGAATCTAGACCCCGAAACATTAAGCTGGGATACAATTGGAGCAAAAAAAGTTTTACTTGAACCCCAACATCTCTTGGGTAAAACAGCACTTCTATTTCAGCAAATAGACGATTCACAAATGGATGCCCAACGTGAAAAATTAAAAAAGTCGGCACTGGATAATAATTTTGAAAAGAAAGATTTCAGTCCTTTAAAACCTAAAACTTCACATACTAATTTTGATGCTTTAGACTTAAGAGTGGCTGAAATTATCAGTGCAAAAAAAGTAAAAAAAACAAAGAAATTAATGGAGCTCACTGTTCGGCTTGGTGAAGAAGAGCGCACGGTTGTTTCAGGAATTGCAAAAGACTTTGAGGCAGAAGAGCTTATCGGAAAAAAAGTTACTTTACTTGCCAATTTGAAACCTAGAACACTCAAAGGTATTGACAGCCATGGAATGATTCTACTTGGAGAAAACAGTAATGGTAATTTTGTTTTTGTTGGACCAGAAGATAAAACTACAGTCTCGGGAACTTCTATTAAATAATCTATTTATCAGTTCCATTCCAATTGCATATCATCCAATCTATCGCCTTCCATTGCCGGAGAACCACCGTTTCCCAATGGAAAAATATGAGCTACTACCCCAACAACTTATATTAGAAGGTACGTGTAAAAAAGAGGATTTTTTTGAACCTAATTCCGCTCCAATTGAACAAGTGGAGCGTGTTCATGATCACAACTACGTAAGACGACTTTCGAACTTGGAATTGACTAAAAGTGAAGTTCGAAAAATTGGATTTCCACTAAGTAAAGCTTTGGTTAAACGAGAGTTTGTCATAGCAGGTGGAACCTTAATGGGTGCTGAAAAAGCATTTCAATCAGGGATCGCTATGAATATTGCCGGGGGTACACACCACGCTTTTCGTGATCATGGGGAAGCATTTTGTCTTTTAAACGATCAAGCCATTGCAGCTCAATATCTTTTAGATCAAAACAGAGCAAGGCAAATTTTAATTTTAGACCTAGATGTTCATCAAGGAAATGGGACCGCTGAGATCTTTAAAAATAATGATTCCATTTACACCTGCTCTGTTCATGGTGCAAAAAACTATCCGTTTAGGAAAGAGGAAAGCAATCTTGATCTCCCTATGATGGATCACACAAAAGATGAAACCTACTTAAAAAAAATTGAAAAACTCCTTCCAAAATTATTTGATATGATACGGCCTGATTTTATTTTTTACCTCTGTGGAGTCGATATTTTAGCTACTGATAAATTGGGGCGACTTGATCTAAGCCTAGAAGGGTGTCGCAAAAGAGATCAGCTGGTTTTTGAAAAATGTCACAAAGAAGGAATTCCTGTACAATGCAGTATGGGAGGAGGATATTCCAAGGATATCAACATCATTGTAGAGGCTCACGCGAATACCTACAGAGAAGCGGCTAAATTATACTTTTAAGCACGCCAAGTCTGACTTTTCATTTCAAGTGCTGCAATAACAATGTCTTTCCGACTAACTTGCCCTACAAGTCGCTTATTGTCCATTACAGGATAACGTCTTCTACTGCTTTTAGAAAACAAAGCGGCTGCATCAAAAACACTAGTATTGGCATCGATCGTATCAACTTTGTCCGTCATAAAATGGGCTACTGACTTGTCTAAGATAGGGAGATTAAAATAGCGACTATCAGAAATTTCTTTCATACAGTCTGCCTCTGAAATTACCCCTACTAACTGCCCTGATTCGTCCACCACAGGACCTCCAGAGATCCTATGCTTGATGAATGCTCTCATAACTTCATGAATAGACTGCTCAGGCGAAAAAATGACGAGCTGGCTGGTCATAATATCGGATACTGTTAATTTGCTGGGAGTTACCCTGACTTTTTTGGCTCTTTCGCCTTGGAAACTTTTTATTGGCATAGCTCTAGGTTTTAAGTCTTTTAAATATACATTTTTTAATTTAATTTTAAAAATAGTCCTTTAATGACTGCTGCTATTAAAGGAAATATATGTGTTATATTGTAAAAAAAACTTGTTGAAACGGTTGGGAATTTTAGGTTGCGGATGGCTAGGCACAGAACTAGCTCAGAGAATAAACTCCAAGTCATGGAACGTGAAAGTTACTCGAACTTCTGAAAAAGGAATAATTGCGCTTACCGAAAAAGGATTCAATAGTTTCCAAATAGAGGTGACAGAAAATTCAATTAAAGGTGACTTAAAATTTTTTGAAAATCTCGACCAATTAATTATTTCTATTCCTCCGAAGAGGAATGAAGCTAAGGATTACAGTAGAAAAATAAATTACCTAATGAACTTTCTAGAATTAAAAAATAAGTGTAGGGTAATTTTTCTTAGTAGTACTTCCGTCTATGGAAAAAAAGAAGGAGTCTTTGATGAAACTAGTGCTCTATCACCCGAAACGGAATCTTCACGAGAGTTAGTAGAAAGTGAAAAACTAATTTTAGAATCGGACAGGCCTAGTATAATCCTTCGACTTGGAGGTTTGGTAGGAAAGGATAGAAATCCAATTTTTCAATTACACAAAAAAATAATTCCCAATCCTGATGGAATCATTAATTTTGTTGATCAAAAAGATGCAGTGGAAGGTATTTATAAGCTATTAACTACTCCAACAGTTGAAGGTGTTTTCAACTTAGTCAGTCCACACCATCCCAAAAGGAGAGACTATTATCTCAAAATGGCAAAAAAGTATAAACTTTCAGTCCCAGTATTTTCTGAACAAAATCCAATCTTGATGCGTCAAATTGAGGCTGTGAAAATTCAACAAAAAACAGGTTTCAAATACCAGGTTAATAATTTGTTGATATAAATTCTGTCTTATGCAACCAGCAGTTATGCATTTAGGTATATTGCTGTTGAATAATTTATGTCAAAGCAAAATCAATATATCGCAGTTTTAGAAAAAATTCTAACGCGTATGAAAAACTCAAAACTTGGGTATTTTAAGGCTTCAGACCATGCGATTAGTTCAGAAAAGAAACGCTTTTTAAATCAACAAGGGCTCCTGAGAAATCGTTTCTTCCAAGATATATTAGGTGAGCTTCAACGCTTGGGAATGACCTCAGATGACTTAGTGGTCAGCAGATTTAATTTTGATCAATTGTTAATATCTACAATTGACACCCTCAAAGCAACTGCTATTGAGAAGTGTTTACGTGCTGATCAGGACTTGTTAGAAATGTATCTAGAATTGGAACGATTTGAAGATAGAAATTTGAGTTTATCAAAACATACAGTTCATCTTGAAGACGCAATTGCTCAAAACCAAGAATGGGTGTCTAATCTGGTTGATAAAAAAGTAGATTCTTATTCCTCTACTGTTTCAGGAATCTCTTCAGAGATAAATTCTTGATTTTCATTTTCAAGTGCGATCATTCTCAGCACAAAACTGTTGTAATGTTTGTACAACAAATCTAAAGCAGGAACAAGAGAGTCTGATTTGTAATGTCGAGTAAAGTAACGTGCCTTTGTCACCTGCATTTCTAATACTTTTAATCGGCTTTTGATTTGAGGAATTTCGAGTTTTCTTGGTAATGGATCTGAACGTAAGTTCTTTATATAACTTGAGAGTGCAATCAAATCAACCTCTATCCCCTCAAAATTTAATTCTTTTAAGCGTTCCATAGATTGGTGTAGCTTTTTAAACCCTTCCCATTCTACTAACTCAAAGGCGGCTAAAAACTCCTCTGGATAGGCAATTAAATCAAGCTGAGGCGAATTCAGTGAATCTCGTACGATCAGAGTTGTATCAGACGAGGTAAAACCTTGCTTGTTTTGTTTACTTTCACAAGAGACAAGTAAAATGAATAGAATAAAAATTATAAAGTTTTGTTTGATCAGCTGCTCCATTTAGATCCCAATTGAATTGATTTTAATTAAAAGTATGGTAAAGAATAAAAATTGAAGAATGTAGAGATGAAAAGGATAAGCTCCTTCAACTTTAATATTCCATTGATGAAATCCCATTTGAAGTGGAAGTGCTACTAAAGACCAACCAACATAGTTATGAAAAGATGCTACCCCTTCAGCAAATGTCCAGAAATCTAAAACTGGTGCAATGGGCTCCATAACTAAATCCAAACTCAACATCAATCCCACACCAACTAGGGATTTGATCCAAAAAGAATCTGTGAAAAATTGAGCAATACTACCGGTGATAAAAACTAAGATGCACCAGTTAACCCCAATAAGCAAAGGAACCTCCATCAGCTGGACCCCTAAAACTGAGCCGTAGGTATACTCTCCAAATAGAAACCCATACCGAACCCCTACTATTTCAGCTACCATACCAACGATAAAACATCCCATAATCATGAGTAAGGTTTTCTTATCCAGTTTTGTGTTGATCAAAAGCAAAAAGAAACTAAGCATTAAGTTAACAGGCGTAGCTCCAATAAACCAAGAGGCATCACTGTAGATAATGCCCATAATCCCGGATACATGAAACAACCAAATAAAAAAAATGGATAAATTTTGTTTTGTAAGAAGCGTATTATCATTCATTAACTCGCTTTCGGAATCAGTTCGTCAACAATTTTAGCAGAGAGAAGACACAAAGGAATTCCTCCTCCTGGGTGTACGCTCCCACCACAAAAATAAAGGTTTTTTATACGATTGGAAAAATTTGGGTGGCGTAAAAAAGCTGCCATTGAACTGTTACTTGATGCACCATAAAGAGCCCCGAGATGTGATTGCGTTTTTTCTTGAATTAAAGGAGGAGTGAGTACCTCTTCACACGCAATTAGGGGTTCGATTGGTGTGCCTAGCTCTTTTGACAGTCTTGAAATTACAACTTCTCTTAGCTTGTTTACCATAATGTCCCAATCTTGTCCGTGGTCTGCAGGTGTATTTATCATAACAAACCAGTTTTCACAACCTTCAGGTGCGTCACTAGGCACATCTTTAGAGGTTATATTAATATAAATAGTAGGGTCATCACAAACCGTTTGATGTTCAAAAATAGCTTTGAACTCCTTTTGATAATCGTCAGAAAAAAAAATGTTATGCAGATCCAATGCATCAAAAGAATTTTCAATTCCCCAATAAAATATAATTGCAGAACTAGACCGTTCTTGGCTTAACGTCCTCTTTGGTGGTTTTAGCTGAGGCAATAATCTTTTGTATGTAGGGTAAATATCCATATTTGAAACCACTACATTTGCTTTAAAGAATTCTGACTCAGCACATACCCCTTCGACTCCCTTTGATCCGACTTTAATCTCAGTAACTGGGAAATTAAAACGGAATTTAACACCTAGATTTAAAGCTAGATCATAAAGCGCCTGTGTAATAGATACCATCCCCTTTGTTGGGACAAAAGTTCCATAGTGACCTTCCAAATGCTGAATTAAAGTCATTATTCCAGATGTTTGAAATGGGTCAGAACCGTTGTAAGTAGCATAGCGATCAAAAAGTTGAATCAAATGTGGGGAGGAAAAGGTATCCTGATTTACTTGATGTAAGCTTTTTGGTAGCTCAAGCACATTAAGATTGACAATCGCTTTTAGTGTCGCTGAAGAAAGATATGTTTTCAATTTATGCAGTGACTTTTCTAAAAAAAGAGTGTGAGTCAAATCGTATTTTTTTTGCGCCTTTTTTAAGTACTTCTCAACCGTCTCTTTTGGCTCATCAAAAACATTTTGTATTTCTTGCATAAATAAATCACGATCAGCGTATGCCTTAAATTTTTTTTGGTCAGACCAAAAGTAATGACACGCAACCTTCTTTCTCTTGAAGTCAAAATGCTCTTTGGGGTCCACCCCAGCCATTTCAAAAAGTTGGGTTACAAAATGAGGCATGGTAAACAAGGATGGGCCTGCATCAAATCGATACCCATCAACTTTGAAAGCAGACAACTTCCCCCCCGGATAACTGTTGGCTTCAAAGACTTCTACGCTATATCCTTTAACTACCAGTCGAATACTAGTGGCTAAACCTGCTATACCTGCTCCTATTACTACAGCATGATTCATGTAATTGATTTGTTGATAGTGTCAGAAACTAGATAAAATCTTGAAAAAAGATCCTCTTTATACCATTTTTTTTCACGTGTTTCTTTAACAATTTTAGCATGTTGCTTTCCTTTATAAGCGAAGGTATTTACCGCTTCAAAACTATCCCAAATACTCACTGTAGCCTGTTGAATGAAAGGCCATTCTCCAATTCCTTTGTAATAAGAAACGCCTTGTGCATTATTAATTGCCTTGCTTGCTGCAGGTACTGCCCTCCAGAAAGAATATAGGCGATTCCATCGTAACGTAGCTCTTGTTATTACAACTGCTTTATAGTTTTTAGCTTCCTGAGCATCATGAACGACTTGCTGGGTTTTAAATGGGTTTGTACCACTCCACTTACCATGACTTTTTACTGCTTTTAAAATTAATTCTCTTTGTGTATCTGACTTCTTTCGATATTCCAGAAAAATAGGATGTTCATCAAGGCATTTTTGATAATTTAATTTGTCATCCCAAACACCTAAGAATGCATAGGTTGAAAAATCGGGTCTTAAACTGAATCCCTGACCTCCACCTGTTCCAAGGAACTTATAAAATTGAAGTCCAGTAACAGACTTCATTTGGAATCCTACAATACCCATTTGCTTGAATGCCCAAAATTTATGTTTTCGGAAAGAGAAAAGAGTTAAGGTTGTAACTGGAGACATCTTAAAATATATGATAATCTTGAGACTCTAATATAGACGAAATTTTGAGGGAAAATCAGAATAAGAAAAAGAAAAACGTCTCTGCTTTGGATTTTAGAATTTAACTTATGGAAGTAATCTAGCAGAGACGTTTGAAACCAAATTGAATTTAAACTTGTTTAAAGATATATAAAATAAGTTACACAAAATGAGATTTTAAAGAGTTTTTTTTTTAATTAAACCTATTAAATCCCTCTTTATTCATTAAATTATAATTTATCTATTTGTAATTCAACTAGTTATAAATATTGGATTAATTATTTATATAGTAAAAAAGTTTGTATTTTGAATTTTCTTAAAACAGCCAATAATGAAAAAAATTAATCGGTTTGATATGTTTATCTATGTTTTAATCATAGGAAACATAATTGCAATGGTATTAGAGTCCCATGAATTTATTCAAATTGAATTTTCTAAAGCGTTCTATTATTTTGAACTCATTTCAATTTTAATTTTTTCATTCGAATACATTTACAGGATAGTGACGAGCTATAGAGAAAATCAATGGGTAGGTGTCAAAAACTATGTCTTTAGTTTTTTTGGATTCATAGATTTGATTTCTATACTTCCCTTCTATTTAAAACAATTTGTACTCTTAGACGGTCGTTTTTTCAGAATTCTTCGTTTGTTCAGACTCACTAGAGTCTTTAAGTTAGGGAGAGATAGTGAGTCTTTAAAATTATTTATAAAAGCACTTTCAGCTGTTAGGAATGAACTTAAATTCACATTATTCCTCTCTGTTTTAACGATACTTTTTTCTGCCTCAGCCATCTACTTTTTAGAAAATAAAGCTCAACCAGAGGTTTTTTCAAGCATTACTTCTTCTATTTGGTGGGCAACTGTCTCACTCGCAACTGTAGGTTACGGAGACGTGGTTCCAGTAACTGTGTGGGGTAAAATTTTTGCCTCAATAATTTCATTAGTAGGTATAGGAATAGTTGCAATTCCAACAGGGATTATCAGCGCTTCATTTGTTGAAGAAATCCACAATTCTAAAAAGTAATCCACTTTACTTTTTTTAACTAAATTGCTTCTTGGTAGTAAAAAATTCATCCATGAAAAAAATAACCCTAGTATCTGTATTACTTTTTTGTATTGTCACATTCTCAACCAAAGCTCAAAGCTCAGTTGAGGGGAAAAATATTCTTATTGTTTACGGAGGTTGGCAAGGACATCAGCCTGAGGTGTTTGCAAAAAAAATAGCCTCATGGCTTGAAGAACAAAATGCCAATGTAACACTCTCACAGAGCACATCGTCTTACACCGACACTGCCTTAATGGAATCAGTAGATCTAATCATCCAACACATTACGATGAGTAAAATGAAAGGAAGAGAATCTGCGGGATTAAGAAAGGCAATTGCCAGTGGTGTAGGATTAGCAGGATGTCATGGTGGATTGGGTGACTCCTTTAGAGATGATACTGAATATCAATATATGATTGGAGGTCAATTTGTAAAACATCCTGGCGGACAGGTTCAATATGGAGTAACTATTTCAGATACCGCGGATCCCATTACCTCAGGTATTGGTGATTTCAAACTCAAAACAGAACAATATTATATGCACATAGATCCGATGATTGAAATCCTTGCCACCACAAAATTTAGTGGAGAACACGACCCTTGGATAGAAGGAGTAGAAATGCCTGTTGTATGGAAAAAAAAATACGGCAAAGGAAAGGTGTTTTACTCTGCGCTGGGGCATTCCGAAGATGTATTTGAAATTCCTGAAGCATGGGCGCTGATGACTCGAGGAATAGAATGGGCAACAAAATAAAATCAATCCACTGCTAATAATTTCTTTTTAACCCTTTAATTTGGGTTATCTTTGTGTTGTTATGAAAAAGAAAATTGCCATAATTGGCTCGGGCTTTTCTTCGCTCTCAGCCGCTTCTTATTTAGCAAAAGAAAACTTCGAGGTTCATGTTTTTGAAAAAAACAGCACCCTAGGAGGTAGGGCGAGACAGCTTAAAAAAAACGGCTTTACGTTTGATATGGGTCCCTCTTGGTACTGGATGCCAGATGTCTTTGAATCTTTTTATAACGACTTTGGAAAAACTACGAGTGATTTATATGAACTAGAGAGATTAGATCCAGGATATCAAGTGGTCTTTGGTGAAAACGAATCCATCCCAATTGGAGACTCATTAGAAAAAATATATGCTGTTTTTGAAAAAGAGGAAACAGGAAGCAGAAAAAAATTAGAGCGTTTTATGTCTTCTGCGAAAGAAAACTATGATATCGCAATCAAAGATTTAGTTCATCGGCCAGGAATTTCTCCATTAGAACTTGTTACCCCTGTAACCATTCGTAAAATAAATTACTTTTTAAGTAACATTAAAAAGGATGTTCAAAAGGAATTTAAGAGTCCTAAGCTTAGACAAATTTTACAATTTCCAGTGCTCTTCCTCGGTGCGAAACCCTCAAACACTCCCTCTTTTTACAATTTTATGAATTGGGCAGATTTTGGTTTGGGCACTTGGCATCCCAAAAATGGAATGTATAGTATTGTTGAAGGAATGGTTAGTATTGCAGAATCATTAGGAGTAAAATTCCATACAGATGCTATTGTTGAAAAAATTCAAGTAGATGATCAGGGTAAGGCTCAGGGAATTGAAGTAAACGGAGAATTCATCAGTGCCGATGTAGTACTTTCAGGAGCCGACTACCATCATACAGAAACCCTTTTGGATCAAAATTATCGTGCTTACAGTGAGGCCTATTGGGATAAAAAAGTTTTTGCACCTTCTTCGTTATTATTTTACGTTGGCTTAGACAAAAAAGTAGAACAAGTCTTTCATCACAACCTCTTTTTTGATGTTGATTTCGATCTTCACGCTCAAGCTATTTACGACACTCCTAAATGGCCAGAAGACCCTCTTTTTTATGCTAATTTCCCATCCGTTTCTGATCCCTCTATGGCTCCTGATGGAAAAGAAGCTTGTTTTTTATTAATCCCAATTGCACCCGGTATTGAAGACACCCCTGAATTAAGATCTCGTTATTTTGATTTAGTAATGGCTCGTCTAGAAAAACTTACAGGTCAAGAGTTAACAAAACATATAGAGTTCACAGAATCTTTCTGTGTTAATGACTTTGTAGAAGACTATAATTCTTATAAAGGAAATGCCTACGGTTTGGCAAACACCTTGCTTCAAACAGCCTTTATGAGGCCCAAGTTGATAAGCAAAAAAGTAACTGGATTATTTTTTACTGGACAACTTACGGTTCCAGGTCCAGGAGTACCTCCAGCTCTTATATCAGGAAAGTTGGTCGCAGAACTGATCGCTAAATAAGGAGCTCTAGTCTTTGGGGTTAATTACCCACCAAATAAATTCATATTCGCTCTCTCTAACTGCTATAACAGAATCTAGCATTTCTCCACTCTTAACTAAATCTGTTTTGTATAAATCTAGCTGATCAAAAACTTGCCACTCCCACAGGTCTAATCTTTTATATAAAATGTATTTTACAAAATTATCTTTTTGAATATAATCTCTATTCTCTATCCAAAAATCAATGTCATCAATGTCGACCCATGGCAGATCCCTTACCCAATTATTTGCTAATCGGTCTGTAAATTGGTTTACAAAACGCTCTTCAATTTTTCCAGTATTCTCCATCAAATAACCTAATTCAACTCCATCATAAATATTGGTCATTTTTAATCCTACTTCTCTTGGCAAAAGTCGAAATGTACCGTCCAATTTAATCGCGTCAAAATTTACTCTTGGAGGATTAAAAGGATTTCTATTACCAAACAAAGCCATGGGGGCAATATAATCTTCAAAGTCTTCATTATATTGAACAAATACGCTATCCAGATCCTCATCCCATCTTAAGTATTGTTCATTAAAAATATCCCTAGCCCATTTCAAGTTCTCTGTATACTCATCGGTATAAGCTATTATTGAATCTACTTCTTGTCTTAAATTATTCAAATTTTCAATCCCATCTTCTCGATTTTCAGACACTCCTCCTTGTTGCTCAATTCCAAAAGAAACTGTTACCCCAAATACTAGAATAATAAACTCTACTATAGATTTTTTAACTCGGTCCCAAAAATCTTTAATATCAAATCGGTCACCTAAAGTAATCAGTCTTAAAAACCAATTTAACTTTTCTTTTTCAATACCGGCAGACTTACTGGCCTCAGCATATTCTTCTCTAGAGATATACCCGTCCTTGTTTTTGTCAATTTTATCAAAATCGTTTTTTTTACTCATAAAAAATATAGTCCAAGAAAACTTATAGCTAATTTAAATAAAAATGACTGAATTTATACCCAATCAACCTCCTTTAACCTTTGATCGGAATTTGTTCAAACGGTTTTTGGACATTAAATATTTCGATTAACAATTTGAAAAGTGCATTTTCAAAACAATTTAAATCCATTGAGTCAATTAAAAGGGGTTGCTTATTTCTTTCCTTTTTTTGATGAACCCCTAAAAAGGTATTATCAAAGTTTTTAAGTGGAATTACTCCTGCATTAATGGGAGTAGTAGTAAAATTATTTTTTAAAGCATACGCATAAAGCATTACCTGAAAGAGGGCTCCTTTCTTAGGAACTGTTATCAGCTCTTCCCAGCTATCAAAACTCATATCCGATGAAGTTATATTTCCAGTTTTATAATCAACAATACGAGTGACCCCATTTAAAGTGTCAATACGATCTACTGTTCCTTTC
>Ga0315320_10003444_pt1 | contig 12961 bp, 12 predicted proteins | sample M140m21515metaG_FD_203458 | JGI IMG/M metagenome (GOLD analysis project Ga0315320, IMG submission 203458) | Ammonia-oxidizing marine archaeal communities from Monterey Bay, California, United States - M1 40m 21515 | ecosystem: Environmental > Aquatic > Marine > Coastal | place: USA: California...
TCCGAGGCTGAGCCCCCTACGTCTCCTCTCGATTTGCTGGAGAGCCTGCCAGAAGACCCGGTCTTGTGCGCTGCGCGCTTGGATGAGGCGTTGCGACGTGCGCTCGCGGATCGGGTCGGTCATCCGGGTGAAGGTCTTCGTCGGGCGGAGTTGCTGTCTGCGCTGCAAGATGGCGGACGTCATTCGGCCATCGGAGAGCTGTTTTTCGGACTCGATCGGGTCCGTTTCGCGGCGGAGCCGCTTGGGGGCGAGCTCAAAGGGCGCGTCGTTCAGGCCGTTCGGGAGTTGTGCCAATGATTTGGACTTGGCTCGTTGTATCTTTGTGCGCGTTCGGCGCGCCGCTCGACGAGGGCGTGGTGGCTTTTGAAGAGGGCCGTCTGCAAGCTGCCGTCACGTCCTGGGAAGAGATCCCCTCCCAAAATAGAGGCTGGGTTGTCTCCTATAATTTGTCGCTCGCCAAGTATCGGCAGGGTGAGATCGGTGAGGCCATTGGGCTGTTGCGCGAGGCCAAGCGTCGCCATCCGCGAGCCGCACGCGTGCACCACAATCTGGCCTACTTGCGCTCGGAGCTTGACGCGGTACCTCGGCCAGTCGGAGAGGTGAGACCTTGGCTCGATCTGCTCACAGTGGGTGAGCTTGGGCTGGGCTCAGGTGTGTTGGGGCTTTTGGGGCTGGTAGGTGTGTGGCGGCGTCGGCGCGACGGGACGTTGGGCCCAACGCGCCCGTGGTGGGCGGCATGGGGGATGGGGCTGCTCGGCTTGTGGATCGCCTCGCAGGCGGCAGTTCTTGCGAACCGCCAACCGGTCGCCGTGGTGACGGCCTCTGAGGTGGTACTGCGAGACACGCCTGCGCTCGATGGAGTGTCGCGGGCGGAGTTGGGTCTTGGCAGCGAGGTGCGTTTGGTGCAGCGTCGAGGCGACTGGTGTCTGATTGAAGATGGACGCTCGCGACGAGGTTGGGTGTCCAAGCACTCGCTGTTCGTGGCGCACGCGGAGAGCGTTGATTAGGCACGTTGGGTGGAGGTCCGCATGAGGATGGCTGTTGCGGTCGGGATGATCGGGTTGTTGATGTTTGGTTCGGGGTCCAAGATGTCGCGTTTGTCGACGGTGGAGCGCGAGCACTACGAGGCGCTCCGCGTGTGGATGTCGGACAAGGAGGAGAAGTCGTTCCTCAAGCTCAAGACGGAAGACCTCCGCAACGCGTGGCTACACGAGAACGGCCAGCCCCCCTACTGGGAGCGGTTCTACAAGTTCGACGAGATGATGCGCCAGGCCATCTTGGGTGGTGAAGTGGCGGTGAAGTGGCCTTATGATGCCGTGATCATGAGTTGGGGCACGCCGCATCAGCGGATGCGTTTGACGGGACGTGCTGCGATCCGTTCACAGCTCTTCGTCTATCGCTTCGAGGTGATGGAGGACGGCAGCGTGTTGGTTTGGGCGCCCAAGAGCAAGACGACCTACAAGGCCGTAGACAAGTACCGAATGGAGATCTACGTGGACGACAACGTCGTCACCGAGATCGTCAGGAAGCAGGGTTGGGACGACTGATCGTCAACACGCCCTCGAGCGTTTCGGGTTGAGCGGCGAGGGCGAAGCGCCACGCGTCGTCACCGCCGGTGCGCGTGACGATCTGGCGATTTTGAATCTCTACCGTGATGTCTTCGCGGAGGAGCGTTGGTTCATCACGACCGGACCCGAGTTTTGCCTCGACCTGTTGCAGATGCAGGCGCGGATCGATGCGCATCGGGCGTGCTCGTCCTCCGGGGTCTGGGTCGCGCGGGGAGCGCGGGGCGCGGTCCGCGGCGTACTTTTCGCCACGGGTGGTCGTCTGCAGCGCATGCGCCACACGTCCAAGGTCGAGATCATGGTCGCGCGTGCCTCGCGTGGGTGCGGTGTGGGTCGGGCGCTGTTGTCGCACTGTGTCGCATGGGCGGAGGGCTCACCGGTGGTCGAGAAGTTGGGACTCGCGGTGTTCGCCGACAACGAAGCGGCGATTGGCCTCTACCAGCGCTGCGGCTTTGTTGAGGAGGGTCGGCGCGTGCGGGAGTACCGTATGGAAGATGGCTCGTATCGCGACGACGTCTTGATGTATCGCGCCACGATTTAGGCTTGTTCGCGGTCCTCTTCCGCCCACTCGGCTTCGCGTCGGTAAATGGTGCGCGCCGTGATGCCAAGCAGGTTGGCGGCCAGCGTCTTGTCGCCATCACAGGTACGCAGTGTCTCTTCGATCATTCGCCGCTCGACCACTTTGAGCGGCGTGCCTACCGTGAAGTTCATGGGTTGGCCCATGCCCTCAAGACGTTGGACAGATGCTGGGAGCATGTCTTCGCCGATCACCTCGCTCTTGCACAACACGACGGCGCGCTCGATAGCGTTTTGAAGCTCGCGGACGTTGCCGGGCCATGACCAACTCGCGAGCGTCTCCAGGGCTTGTTGTGAGAAGCCCTCCACCGCTTTGGCGTTCTTGGTGTTGTACAGGTGCAAGAAATGTTGCGCGAGCAGCGGGACATCGCCGTGACGTTCGCGCAAGGGAGGGACGTGCAGCCGGATCACGTTGAGGCGGTAGTAGAGATCTTGGCGCAGGCGTCCGGCCGCAACCTCTTGCTCGAGATCTCGGTTGGTGGCCGCGACGATGCGGACGTCTGCGTTCAAGGTCTCTGTGCCGCCGACGCGCTCGTATTCACCTTCTTGCAGGACACGAAGGAGACGCACCTGAATGGCCGGGTTCATCTCCGTGATCTCATCGAGGAAGAGCGTTCCGCCGCGCGCGAGGTCAAAGCGTCCCTCTTTGCGTTGGGTCGCGCCCGTGAAGGCTCCCTTCTCGTAGCCGAAGAGCTCACTCTCGAGAAGCGCCTCGGGGATGGCGGCGCAGTTGATGGTCACGATCCGCTTGTCTCGGCGCCGCGACATGTTGTGCAGGAGCCGCGCCATGCGGCCCTTGCCGGTGCCCGACTCTCCAGACAAGAGGACGGTCGCGTCCGACGGCGCCACCTGTTCGATTTCATCGAGGAGCCGACGCATGCCCTCCGAGCGCCCGATGATGTCGCCCTCGCCGACGACGTTGAGCTCTTGGCGAAGCCGCTTATTTTCAACCTGCAGCGCGCGCCGCTCCAGAGCCTTCGCGATGCAGCGGGACAAGTCCAGCCGCTTGAGGGGCTTGGTGACGAAGTCGTAGGCGCCCTCCTTCATGGCGTCTACCGCGGCCTCGACCGTTCCGTAGGCGGTCATCACGACCACTTGCAGGTCGCCGTCGAGCGTGCGCGCGGCCTTGAGCAGCTCGAGCCCAGACATGCCTGGCATCTTGAGGTCGGTCAGCACGAGGTCGATCGAGGTCTCACGCAAGATGTCGAGCGCGGCCTTGCCATGGTCGGCCTGATGCACGCGGTAGCCCTCGCGCGTGAGGAGCCGATCCAGCGTGACGCGGTTCGCCTCTTCGTCATCGACGACCAAGATCTGAGCGCTCATCCAACCTCCTCAGGGGTATCACTTAGCTCGGTTTGTGGTGCGTCGCGACGCGGCAGGAGCAGGGTGAGGCGCGTGCCGATTGGCGTCAGGGGATCGAGGCGGAGGCGCCCGTTGTGCTCCTCCAAGATTTGCCGCGTGATCGCGAGTCCGAGTCCGGTGCCTTTGGGCTTGGTCGAGAAGAACGGGTCCGTCGCTTGGTTCATGGATTCCGGCGTCATCCCTTGTCCATCATCGGCGACCGACAGCGCGATCTCTGTCTCTGAAAACCGAAGCGTCATCTCCACTTTCTTGCTTCCCGCCTCGACCGAGTTTCGCATAGCGTTGAGGAGCGCTTGTCGGATTTGGTTCTTGTCAACCATCTGAGGAGGGCCGTGGGCGATGGTGGTATGAAGCGTCACCTCGGCCTGCTCGAGTTCCGCTCGGAGCAGCGCGCCTGTGTTGCGGATCAACTCGCCCAAGTCGGTTGCGTGAATCTGAGCTGTGGGGCGCCGGACCAGTTGTAGGTAGTGTTCGGTGACGCCAGTGAGTCGCTCGATCTCACTCGAGACGATGGCGAGCAGGTCCCACGCTTCGGTGTTGTGTTTTGGGTCGAGCTGTTCGAGCTCATCGGAGAGGAGTTCGGCGTTGAGAGACAAGGCGTTGAGCGGGTTGCGGACCTCGTGCGTGATCTGCGCGAGCATCTGGCCGATCAGCGCGAGTCGTTCGCTTCGGGCCAAGCGCGCTTGCGCTTCACTCTGCTCGGTGATGTCGGAGATGACAGCGATGCGCCCGTTGTCTCCAAAGAGCGTGGTCCGGGCTTGATGGAGGCGGCCTGACGCGGCGCGGGCTTCGACAGTACCAGGTTGTTCGACGAGATCGGCCAGACCGGTGGGCACGGGGCGACCGCGCGATGCGTCCCATTCGGTGTGCGCGGCAGGGTTGGCGAGTGTAATGTCTCCATCTTCGACCACGACGAGTGCATCCTCGAGCGAGTCGAGGACGCTGCCGAGGTAGGTGGACAGTTTGCGCAACTCGTCGGCCCGAGTGCTCAGGACTTGGTCACGCTCTTGCACCGCGTCGGCCATCTTGTTGAACTCTCGGGCGAGCGTCGCCAACTCGCTCGCGCCGCTGACCTCCACCCGGTTGGAGAACTCGCCACGACCAAGTCGTTGAACTTCCAGCGTCAACCGTGCGATCGGTCGGAGCGCGAGGAGAACCGCGATCAGCATCACGATCGAGATGAGCATCGCCGCGACGGTGATCGTGGCAGCGGTCTCGTTGGCCTCAAGGCGCATCCGGTGTGCGGTCTTCACGAGCGCCTCGATGCGTCCCTCGACCGTCTTCTTGAAGCGGTCCAGCTCGTCGGCGAGCGCGGTTCGCTGACGCGTGAGGCTGCGCAGGACCTCGTCGGAGGGTGGTGTTCGGGTTTCGCGTAAGGCGGCGACCGTCGCATTGGACTGGGCCTCGTATTCCAAAAAGAGCGTCCTCAGACGGTCGACTTGTCCCTCGATCTTCTTTAGATGAATTCGCTCCTCGGCGTTGCTGGTGAACTCGCTCGCGTGACGTGTAAACACGAGCGCTTCGTCCAGCCTGCTCTCCAGCGCTGTGGTGTAGACCTTGGCGGTTGAGGTGTCGAGTAGCAGGGTCGCCGGCGTGACCTTGATCTGGCGGTCCAGGTCTTGGTCCGCACGCTCTTGGTAAATCTGAAGGACGTCCGCCGTGCTGGCGAGTTTTAGGTAGGTGTCCGTGACCAGCGATTGGGTGTGACCGATGTCTTGGTGGGCCTGTACCAGGAAGGTGACCGAGGTCAACATCGCGAGGATGGCGATGAAGTAGGCTCCGAGGATCCGAACGCGGATCGATTGCAGTGCTGTCTTAGGAGCCCAGAGCGTCGCCATCAGGGTGTTGCAGCAGCGCCGCGAAGCGTTGCGTCACCTGTGATTTGGGGCGACTTGCCTTCGATCAAGTGCAGCGTGACCTCGCTGGTACCGGAGAGTTGGAGGGTGCCTTTGACCCAAATTACGGTTCCGTCTTCGTTGCGAATCGTCAACGGGTGTGCGCCGGTGGTACGCTGCAGGAGGACGGGCTTTTGTGGCTCGATCACGAAACGGTCGCGCCCGATCTGGACGAGGAAGGCCTGATCGGCGTGCGCGGCGAGCGTCAGTTGCGTGAAGGGCTGGGCCTCGGAGGCTTCCTCGTCACGCTCGGGGGTGAACACACCGCCCTCGCTGATCAGCACATAGGTGGTCTGCTTTCCTCGCACGACGAGGGGGTGTTCGCTCGCCTCGCCGTTGAGGTGAACGCGTAGCACATGCTCGCCCTCAGCTACCTCCATTTGGATCTCACCGGGTCGGTACAGTTGACCTACGGTTTGGCCATCCAAGGCGATCTGCACCGGTTGGCGCGCGTCTAGAAGAACCCTGCCAGCCTCGACGGGTTCTTCTGGTGTTGGCTCGGTTGTGCTGTCTTGGGCGAGGCCTAGGCCGAGCCATACCCAGAGGAGGAGAGGTTTCATGCCAGCTAAGTAACGCGCGCAGGCTGTGCTTTTGATTCGAACAGGCGTGGTCGTGTGGATCGCGTCGCGATAGCTCATCGACGGAGGTCCTGTCGCATGCAGAAGAGACGTTGGCCTGTCGTTGTTCTTGTCGCGATGATCGTATGCTTTATGATGGGCCGTGTGACGGCTCCCGTGCCGTATCTCGACGTCCCGTTTGTGGGTCTGACGACCCACTGGATGGATAAATTCCCCGGCTGGGGCGGGGACGAGCAGGAAGATGCACCGCTTGGCGAGGTGCTGTTGGCACAGGTTGGTGATCGGCCGATCTACGCCGACACGTTTGCGACAGCCGCGAGTCACGCGGTTCGTCGAGGCAATACCACCTTTGATTTTGATGACCGGCTGGCGCTCCTCGAGGAGCTGATCGAGCGCGAACTGTTGTGGCAGGAGGCCATGCGAGATGGCGCGTACGAACACCCGAGAGTTCGAGAAGTGCTCCGAAACACCCAGCTGCGGACCCGAGTGTACGATCAGATCGAGGCCAACGCCTTCGAGGAGGAGGATCTGCGCGCGTATTACGAGGCCCACCGAGCCGACTTCGATCTGCAAGAGAGGGTACAGGTGAGCCGACTGTTTTTGGCCATCCACGAGACCCGAACGGAGGAGATGGCGCGCGAGGAGATGGGCCGCTATCGCTACCAGATCGTGGCGAACCCTTCGCGCTTCTCCGAGATCGCCAGCGCGCACTCAGAGGACATCTACCGCCGCCGAGGTGGCGATATGGGCTACCTCTCAGCCGAGGGCAAGAAGGGCGTGTCGGACGAGGTGCTTCGCAATGCGCTGGAGCTCAAGTCCGGACAGTTCTCCGAGGTATTCCTCGCCGAAGATGGCGTCAATCTCTTGTACGCGGTCAACCGCCGGGCTTCGACACAGCGACCGTTTTCTCAGATTCAGGGCGCGGTGCTTCGCAAGCTCAAGCAGGAGCGTTACAACGAAGCCATGCGTTCGTACGTGCAGGCGCTTCGTGAGGAGGCGGACATCTCGATCGAGGGCAGCGCGTTGGCAGATCTCGATCTGACCGCGCAGGTTGGTTCGGTTGGAGCGGCTGTGAGAATGAGCGATGAGAACACCGGAGAGGGCGTGCCATGATCTACGTTGTTGCGCTGTGGTTGTGTTGTATGGGGTCGGCGTTCGCGCAGACCGCCGATCGGGTCGCTGCGGTGGTCAACGATGACGTGATCGCGTTGTCCGAAGTGTACGAGCTCGGCAGCGAGTTCATCGAGCGTCGCTGTCCGGCTGTGATCGCTGACCCGGTGGTGTGCTACGCCGAGGCTGAGACCGAAGTGCTCGAGACCTTGATCAAGTGGTCGCTGGTGCGTCAGGAGTTGAGTCGGTTGAAGATGGGCATCACGGCCGATGAGGTGGAGAGCGCCATCGGGACGATGGTGAGCGAGAACAACTTTGAGAGCCGTGACGCGCTCAAACAATACATTGAGGAGATGGGCGGCGGCTGGGATCCGTACGTCGATCAACTCAAAGACACGCTCCGCATGCAGCGCTTTAAACAAGCGATCCTCGCGCCGCGCGTGACCATCAGCGAAGACGAACTTTTGGACATCTACCAGCGAACGGCGCGTCGCGATCGGCGCGAAGCGGTGGCTATCGACGCGTTCGGTGTGGTCTTGCCGGCGGCGGCAGATGATGCGACCCACGACGCCATCCGGGCCGATACGCGGAAGCTGTGGCAGGAGTTGACATCGGGCGCGGTCGCCTGGGAGCAGGCGGTCATGGCGTACGACGCGGCGGGACTTCACGACGTGGTGAGCGGTCGAATGTACAAGGTGGGTGAGCTCAATGAGGAGCTGGACACCGCGGTGTTTGAGGCGGCCTTGGGCGATATCCTTGAGCCGGTTGAAGTGGGTAGTGTGCTCTTCGTCGTCCGTCTATTGGACCGCAAGATGGTCGATGGCGACCTGCAGCCACTCGAAGAGATCCGTGGACAACTGCAAGATCAACTCTTTCAGTTCAAGCTCGAGCAAGTTGAAGAGGAGTGGTACGGCCGCGCCAAACGACAGGCGGCGGTGCGAGTGATGTTGGGGCAGGAGTGAGTCAGCCACTCGTGATCACGCCGGGCGATCCGCTCGGCGTCGGTCCGGAGGTCGTGGCGCGCTGTCTCGCTGAGCGCGTTCGAAGCGACACGCTGCCGCTGGTGACCGTCGTGGGCGCGCGCGACGCCTTCGCCCGAAGCGCGAAGGCTGCGGACCTCGCCTTCGAGGAAGTCGACGATCTGGTGGCGCGCCCAAATCGCGTGTCACTGTATGTGCCGTCCTCCGCGCATGAGCCGGTCGAGATCGCGGCGATACGACAGGGGGCACAGGCCTGTCTCGATGGGCGAGCCTCCGCGCTCGTTACGGGTCCGATTCACAAAGCGAAGCTCTCGCGCCTCGGGTTTATGCACACCGGACACACGACCTTCTTGGGCGAGCTGTGTGGCGTGGACCGACCGGTGATGGCTTTCGTGGGCGGACCTGTCTGCGTGGCGCTGGTGACGGTCCACCTTCCCTTGTCTGCTGTACCGACCGCGATCACGGGAGCCAAGATCGAGCACACGGTGCGTGTTGCGAGCGAGGCGCTTTCCCAGCAGCGAGGGATCGCTGCGCCCCGGATTGGCTTGTGTGGTCTCAACCCGCACGCCGGGGACGACGGCTTACTGGGTCGCGAGGAGATCGAGTGCATCGCACCTGCGGCCGAGCGCTTGCGCGCCAGTGGATACGACATTCGAGGACCGATGAGCAGCGAGACGGCTTTTGTGCAGGCCGTGGATGGGGTCTTGGACCTGGTGGTCGCGATGTACCACGACCAAGGGTTGACACCGCTCAAAGCGTTGGCCTTTGGAAAGACGGTCAACTGGACGCTTGGCCTGCCGATGGTTCGTACCAGCGTGGATCATGGGACCGCGTACGATTTGGTGGGGACGGGTCGCGCGCGCCACGACAGCCTCGAGGCCGCCCTCTCACTCGCTGAGGAACTCGTCTCGGGGCAAGATTAGCGTCTCGGGGCACGCGGGTCGGACGATGGTGTCCAGCGCTTGCGAGCGCTCGCCGTACTGAACGCACGCCGCGACACTCCCATCGGGCTGACGCACCTCAATCAACAGCTCGTGTTCGGCGTGGCATGAGAAGGCTGTGCTTCGCGCACCCGCCTGCCTCCAGTCGTCGATGATGCTGTACGAGCCCACCAAGTGCTCCCACGAGCCATCCTCTGCGTACTCACGCGCTTCCAGTGCCTTCTTCTCCACGTAACCGCCGTCTTCGGTCCAGTAGCTGACTGCGCCTCCGCTCCATCCAGCGGTGATGATGTCGAGCTCCCACACCCCGTCTTCGAGATTGCACTGGATACGAGCCTCCGAGATAGAGACCTCGACATCCACGACCGGGGGAACGCGCTCATTGCTCAGCGTGCCGCCTGGGAGACACGCCATCAGCCCGAGTGGTAGAAAGATCTTCATGAACGTCGGCTCTCTGCTTGTTGCTCTTGTTGCACTTCGAAGAGCGCCGCTTCGATGCGATCAAGGAGCTGGTTGCACCCTTCACCGCTGACCGCACTGACCGCATGCCCGCCCTCGTCGTGTGCCCGCTCAGCCATGGTTTGCGCGTCGATCAAGTCCATCTTGTTCCACACCTTCATGATCGGTGTCTCGGTGAGCTTTAGATGCTTAAGGACCTCATGGACAGCCTTTTCATGGGTAACGAAGTTGGGGTCTGAGGCGTCCAAGACGTGCAACAGCAGGTCGGCCTCTTCCAGCTCCTCTAAGGTGGAGCGGAAGGCTTCGATGAGCGTGGAGGGAAGGTTCTCGATGAAGCCGACGGTGTCGGTGACGATGATTTCCCGCTCCATGGGGAAGCGAAAGCGCCGCGTGGTGGTGTCGAGGGTCGCGAACAGCTTGTTCTCTGCGAGCACCTCAGAGCGCGTCAGCCGGTTGAGCAGGGTCGACTTGCCGGCGTTCGTGTAGCCGACGATGGACACGATAGGGATGCGCGACCGGCTGCGTCGTGATCGTCGGGTAGAGCGCGCCCGTTTTCGCTTGGAGAGTTCACGCTCGAGTCGGGTCAGTCGTTCTTGCGCCCGCCGTTTGTTGATCTCGAGTCTGGTCTCGCCGGGCCCGCGCCCACCGATACCACCCGTGAGCCGTGACATCGCGGTGGGCATGAGCTTGAGGCGAGGCATACGGTAGCGCAACTGCGCGAGTTCCACCTGCAGCTTGCCTTCTCGTGTTTGGGCGTGCTGTGCGAAGATATCGAGGATGAGCTGCGTACGGTCGAGGACGTTGAGCTCTGTGGTGGTGGCGATGTTTCGCAGTTGGGAGGGCGAGAGCTCGCGATCGAAGATCAAGACCTCTACGTTGAGGTGCATGGAGCGTATGATCAGCTGTTGGAGCTTCCCGCTCCCGATGCAGGTCCGTCCGTCGAGCTTGGCGCGGTTCTGCAGCACCGTGTCGACCACACACAAGCCAGCCGTCTCCGCCAAGCGCTCGAGCTCGGCCAGCCCTCGGCGCGCAGCCTTGCGGTCGGACAGAGTAATCCCCACGAGGATCGCGCGCTGGCCGGTGTCGGTTGACTGCAGGTGTTGGCTCTTTCGAAACTGCTCCTCAAGGTCGGCGATGAAGAGGACCCAGTCTCCGTCCCAGTCGTGGACAGACGGCTGGCGCTCCGTGCGCCACGGGGTGTCGCTGTCGGGGGGCAGGAGGTAGCCGAGGTGGACGGCGCCGGGCAATCCGTCTTGCAAGACCTGAATCGACACAATGGCGTCCAGCCGAAGCAAGGCGAGGTCCGTCAGGTCCTCTTCGGAGAGATCTTCTGGGCCGAAGCTGGTCAGCACGAGACGTACGCCTCGGAAGCGGTCTCCACCTGCCCGGTTTCGACCGAGGTCGGGCAAAAAGACCCGATGTGCGTCTCCGATGATGACCTTGTCGATGCGCCCCGCGCGATCGATCAAGAGCCCGACACGCCGCCCGGTGTCCTGGCTTATTTCGGTGAGCGTTCGGGCCAGCGGGGCCGAGATGAAGCGCTGACGGCGCACGCTTCGGCGATACAGCCCGCGCAGCAGACGCGCTTGCTGTGGCTTTAGCCCTGTCGTGTTGCCGTACAGCGTCTCCACACGCGCCTCCATTAGAGGCTCTATCTGGCGTGGACCGCGGAGACGAGCCTAGAGGTCCTCGGTTTGCGCGAAACACACAGAGGTGACGTTGAACAACATGCCCCCAAATCGACCGAGGCTCTCGCCTGTTGGCGATCGATCGCGTAAGTCTGTCTGGACTGGAGGACCTCATGGTTCATAAGGCTGTTGTGGTCGCGGCTGGCTACGGAAGCCGCTTCTTTCCTGTGACACGCTGCGTTCCGAAGGAGATGCTCCCGCTCGGGACGCGTCCCGTCATCGATCGGATCATTGAAGAGCTCTCCGAGGCGGGTGTCACCGACGTGCTCGTGTTGAGCTCGCGTCGAAAAAAATCTCTCGAAGACTGGTTCGATCGGGATCCTGAGTTGGAAGCCGCTTTTGCCGATCGCCCCGCGCGTCGTGCACAACTCGACCCACCCAAGATTCGCGTGCAGTTCGTCCGGCAGCAAGCCATGCGTGGTACCGGCCACGCCTTGCTTTTGGCGCGGGAGTTTGCGGGGAACGACCCGGTGATCGTGGCGTACCCCGACGACCTGTTTGGTCAGCCCAACGTCTCACGGGCGCTCATGGAGGCGTACGCGAGAACGGGTCGTTCGATCCTCTCGGCGCGTGACCTCACGGGCCAAGACGTCTCCCGCTATGGCGTGCTCGACGTCGCAGATGCGGGGGCTTCCGATTTGGTGGTGCAAGACATCGTTGAGAAGCCAGACGTCGGGAGCGAGCCGTCGCATCTTGTCAGTCTGGGCCGCTATCTGTTCGCGCCGGACCTGTTCCCTTTGTTGGAAGAGGGGCTCGAAGCCCACGCGGGTGGCGAGTACTACCACATTCACGCGCTGCGTCAGTTGGCCGCGAGGGGCGCACTTGGCGCGCTCGTCGTCGAGGCTCCGCATCAGGACACCGGGGAGCCGCTGGGCTATCTCAAGGCGGTGATTTCCGAGGGGCTCGCCGACCGCGAGCAAGGCGACGCGCTGCGCGCTTGGTTGCGCGAACAACTGTAGGACTGGATGCGGCGTTTGCCCATCGACGCGGCGCCTTCAGCGCCATAGACACGCACCGAAGATTTGGGGGCAAAATGCGCTACGATCACGAAACGATCGAGGCCAAATGGCAGCAACGTTGGGAACAAGACCGGCCGTACGCGACGCCGACCGATCGCACCAAAGAGAAGTACTACGTCTTGGATATGTTCCCGTATCCTTCGGGCTCTGGCCTGCATGTCGGACACCCCAAGGGCTATGTGGCGACCGACGTGGTCGCGCGCGCGAAGCGGATGATGGGCTTCAACGTGTTGCGGGTCATGGGTTGGGACAGCTTTGGTCTCCCGGCTGAGCGACAAGCCGTCAAAGAGGGCCTTCATCCTAGTGAGATCACGGCCCGTAACGTCGCGACCTTCAAGAGCCAGCTCAATCGATTGGGCCTCTCCTACGATTGGGACCGCGAGCTCGCGACGAGCAACGAGCGCTACTATCGTTGGACACAGTGGATCTTTTTGCAGCTCTACAACAAGGGCCTCGCGTATCAGGCGGAGGTCGCTGTGAACTGGTGCCCCGCGTTGGGCACGGTGTTGGCCAACGAAGAGGTCAAGGACGGACAATACATCGAGACCGGCGACCCCGTTGAGCGCCGCTTGATGAAGCAGTGGATGTTTCGAATCACCCACTACGCCGAGCGCCTGCTCGAAGATTTGGAAGACCTTGACTGGCCAGAGGGCATCAAGCAGATGCAGCGCGAGTGGATCGGCAAGTCCGTGGGTGCCGAGATGCGCTTTGACGTACAAGGTCACGACGCATGCGTGGAGGTATTCACGACCCGCCCCGACACGCTCTTTGGAGGAACCTATTTGGTT
>Ga0315320_10003446_pt1 | contig 12958 bp, 11 predicted proteins | sample M140m21515metaG_FD_203458 | JGI IMG/M metagenome (GOLD analysis project Ga0315320, IMG submission 203458) | Ammonia-oxidizing marine archaeal communities from Monterey Bay, California, United States - M1 40m 21515 | ecosystem: Environmental > Aquatic > Marine > Coastal | place: USA: California...
AGCTCAAAAATTTTGAAGATCACAGAGGGTTATACACTAAACTAGTTTCAAAAGAAATTTTAGACTATTTCCATTTTGAAATTGAAGAAATTAATTTTATAAATTCAAATAAAAATACTTTGAGAGGACTGCATCTCCAAGATAGCGAAAAAAATTGTAGTAAGATGTACTATTGCCTAGATGGTTCCACAACTAGTCTTCAGTTGGATACGCGGAAACAGTCCCCTAGTTATGGAAATTATATGGATGTTGAATTAAATTCAGAAGATAATAAACTTCTGTATGTTCCTCATGGAGTTGCAACAGGTTTCTTTTTTCAACATAATGCGAAATTAGTTTACTGGCAATCTGATAGATATAAACCAAAAAGTGAAAGAGTTTATAATCCTTCATATTTTATTAAATCATTAAGCTTAAATAATCCAATAATGTCTGAAAAAGATAAAAGTTCTGAAATCTTTAAAGCTTTATAATAACAATTATTTTAAAAATTATAAATCCTTCTATTGTGGAATAGAACTCCAAAAATAAAATTTGTTTGGGGGTGTATTAACCTTTTAAAATTACCCTTAAATAAATATTTATATAACAACAATGTAAGTACTGCCTGGTCTTGCCTGTGATTTAATCTACTAGATCCTTTTGGAGAAATACATTCTTGAATTTGTGAAAATTCACTCCACAATTCTGCAATAATTCTTGCCTCTTTTAAATTGTAATCAAACCCAACTAAACCACTTGCAAAATTTCGTTTCTTTAAAATATTATTTTGGACACCAATATACTCAATTGTTTTAGGATGGGTCCACTCTTTGATTGTGTTACTACTTGAAGGAACAATAATTCCATTTGTTGTTAAAGCTATTTTTAAAAATTTTATTTTCCTTGTAATCAAATTTCCAGCATCTAGCCAAACAACTTTTGATTTACTTTGTTTTAATACTTCATCAATAATTACTGGTTTCCAAGCATAGTTTCCTAGTTTATCATCAAAATACTGACTAACAAATTCTGGATATTGTTCAAATTGAAATTTTCTTAATATTAAATTTTGATAATTATCCTTTATATATTGTAATTGTTCCTTATCAAGACCTATATCGTAGACTATAAATTGATTGTCTAAGTGTTTACAGTAGCTATTTATTAAAAGGATAAGCTGATTAAAATAGTTTTTTTCTGCTGCAGTAACAAAAACTATGTCATCATCGTAGGGTTTTTTATAAACCACTAAATTGTATATTAAGTTTATAAAAATTATAAAAAAATCAATTGAAAACCTAAATATTCTTTGATTGAACACTAAGAAAATTTTCGTAAATGTTTTTAACTTAACCATTTAGAATATCAGTAGTTACTAGATTTAAAAAGTATTAAAGAATTGAAAAAATATAAAATTAATTTCCAACCATCTCTAAATCTTGATATGTTTGTTTTACCATATTTACGACTTCTGTAGTGTACAGGGTATTCTAATATTTTTGCACCAGAGTATGCATTAGAAAATATTAAATCGAAATCACAAAATGGATCTGAGATAGTGAGTTTGTCCTGCCACGAATACAAGGTATCAATTCTTGATTTTTTAAAAATTTTGGTGCCGCATAGGGTATCTGAAAGATTCACACTTATCAACTTTGATATCAAAAACTGAAAGCTCCTATTTCCTATTTTATTTAAATACCTCATTGCACTATCTTCCATTGGATACATAAGTCTTGTACCGTTGACAAAGTCGCAATTTGTATTTTCCAGCACATCAAAAAAATTCGTTAATTCTTCTGGGTCAACACTAATGTCAGCATCGAGAATTGCTAAAGCTTCATATTTCGAACGATCTATTGCCTCCCAAACGGCATTTGCTTTGCCATTCATAGTTTGTTCAAAAACCACAATATCCAAATCTTTTTTTTCATTTTTTATTAATGTTGCAGTCTCAAATGTATTATCTTTTGAAGGACCACAAACGATTATTATTTCATATCTAGCTGAAAATTTTGGAATTCTATTTACCAATTCATTTAAATTTCCTGATTCATTTTTTGCAGGAACAATAATTGATTTTGTATAGTCTTTAATAACCTCTTCTTTTAGCTGGTATAAAAAATAAGTCTTAATGCCTAAATTAAAATAACCTAATAATATCTCTAATAAAATATTCAAAAATTTTCCAAAACCAAAAACTTTAAAAGGAAATATTTGACGGTTGTAACTTCTTATTTTTTCAAAATTTAAAGAAAAGAAAATATTGGAAATTTTTCGTGGATTTATATAAGAATTGATTTGTGACTTTCTTTTTAACCCTATGCTTTCAAAAACTTTAAACAACGTGTTCCATTTAGGATTTATTGAGGTTAATAATATTTTTCCTTCTTTTTTTAAAAAGTTTTTAAAAAATCTCACAAATTTGTATACATCTGTAAACACTTCAAAAATATCAGTAACTACAATTAGGTCATATTTTTCATATTCCAACTCAAGTACTTGAGTTTCTAAATCTTTTGTTGAGTCTATGTAAAGAGTATCATAACTAGTTTGATTAAATTTCTCTTCACCCAGGGTAGAGGTTATATGGAGAACGGAACCCTTTAGCTGAGTGTACTTATCAATTTCACTAAAGTGATTGTTATAAAATTGTTTTCTTGATAGTTTCAACATATAATTTTTAATTAACTCCTACTATACACTGGGAGAAAGTTTTAAGGTAGAGTAATCCACTGAAAGAAATTAAGTTCATAGAGTTATTTGATTCAGATGATCATAAAGTTTGTTTAATTTATAATTGTTAATAACTGTATTTTTTGCGTTTTCAGAAATTTTTCTAATTGTAGAATTATCATTGAAAGTTTTATTTATTTTATTAACCCACGATTTATATTCGAAATCATCAACAAAGAGTATATTTTCATTATTTACAAATATTTCTTTTTCCCAAAAACCACTTGTTTTAGTAATCATTACAGGTACTCCTAGAGACATAGACTGAAGTGCAACACTTTGTCCCGATGGTTGAAAACTTTCCTTCAGGGGAATTATAGAAAGTTTCGCTTCTAAATAAAGATTTCTTAAATCGGAATCAGTAATTTCTTTATTACCCCAAAAACCATCGTATATTTTTACATTAGGAAGATTTACTTTTTTAAATACTTCACTTGAAGAGACAACTATAAAATTAAATTCTGTTAATTCATTAGCCAATTTTAGAAGTAACTTAAAATCTCTATTTCCATCGTTTCCAACAAATATTATATCTTCATTTTTTGTAATATCTTTTTTGCTACTGTTTGTCCAAAATTCAGTATCGATACAGAAAGGTAAGAATTTAAACTTTTCAGCATATTTTTTATGAGTATTATTTGCTTTCTCATGTTCTGATTTGCCTAAAAAAAGTATGTTATCAGCATTTAAAACTAACAATTTTATAATAAAGAGGTGAATAAATGTAAACCTTTCAAATCTTACTTTTTTACTATATAGGCCCATAACAAAAATTGATACCTTTACACGCTTAAAAATCTTTGTAACTAAAAGTAAAAAAATGGAGGAAAATCCTACGCCTTCATTTACTAGAAATAAATAATCTGCTTTTAAAAATTTTTTCAAATTTTCTGAATTTGTTAATTTAGATGAGTAAAAAGGCAAGCTTAAAAATTTATTCATAACTTTATCAAAAACTAATAGAAATGGATATAGGAAAGATTTCTTTTCGCTGTATTCAATAATTTCTATTTCATTATCTTTGTTATTGTCAAAATTATGTAGTCCATAGTAAAAATCTTTCGCATAACTATTGTTATTAGGATAATTTATTTTTCGATTTTGACTGAATATGTAAGTAATATTTTTCATCTAACATAATTCATTGTAATTTACTAAATAAACAGTTTTTGTACAAAATAATTTATTTATTTAACACGTTTTTAATTTATTTTATTTAATCTTGTAGAAATGGGTTTTTTTAAAAAAACATATGACATAAATAAAATTAAAACTGATAAATTTTTAGCTTATACACATTTGGGATTAGGTGACCATATTGTATGTAATGGTCTACTTAATTACTTCTCAGAATCCTTCGATAAAATATATCTACCTGTTAAATCACGAGATATAAATAATATAAATTATTTATATAAAGATAATCAAAAAATTGAGGTTTTTAAAATTGAGCATTCCAGTGAAGTTGAAGATATTAATAGCTTCGCAAAAAAAAATCATTTGATAACTTTAAAAGTAGGGTTTAAAAAAAGGAAGCCTCCGTTTAATTTGTCATTCTATGATCAATTTGGTTTACCCTACAGTTACTCTATTAGTAAGTTCACAGTTCCTAAGGATATAAAAAAAGAAGAAAGTTTATACAAACACCTAAAAGACATATACGAAGTTAAAGACCGTTATCAGGTTGTGCATAATCAAAGTTCTTATGGAAAAGTTTCTCTTCATATAAATAAAGAGTTATCTACCATTTTTATTGAAAAGGACACTGATTTATATAAGAATATCTTTTTATATTCCAAAGTAATCAAGAATGCAACTGAAATTCACTGCTTAGATAGTAGTTTTCTTCACTTAGTTGAAAGGGTAGAAACAGATGCGAATCTTTTTTTTCATAATATAAAAAAGGATGGACAAAAAGGTGCCAATGTTCATTTAGTTAAAAATTGGAAAATTGTAAATTATTTCAAATAGATTTTTGATATTATTAACATCAGTGAAGTATTAAACAATTGTTTAGGAATTAATATATGAAAGTTAATATACCGATTTCACTTGGTGAGCTTCTTGATAAAATTTCAATATTGGAGATAAAAAATAAAAAAATATTAAATGAATCAAAAATATTAAATATTAAAAAGGAATTAAATGGCTTAAAAAAAGTAATTGATGAACTACATATTAACTTATCTGAAACAAATGGTTTATACAATAAACTTTATAAGATCAATTTAACATTATGGGAAATTGAGGACTCAATTAGAGTGCTTGAGAAAGATGAAGATTTTGGAGAAAAATTTATTGAATTAGCAAGAGCAGTTTATATAACAAACGACCAAAGATTCGAAGTGAAAAATGATATCAATAAACTCTTTAACTCTGAATATGTTGAAGAAAAATCTTACGAAGACTATTGATGTTGGCTTAATTGAAAGTAGCTGTTTTCTTCACATGGAATTATGCCCTCACAACATGGTCTGAATCAGGTACTTTAAGTCGGGAGTTAAAGTTTTTTGAGAAAATAGAAAATGAAAACGATGTATCATTTTCATTTTTTACCTATGGAAACACTCAGGATTCTAAATTAGCATTTGAATATAAGTTGCAAGAAGTACATCCAATTTATAGCTCTGCAAAGTATTATAAAAGCAAAATTTTAAGAATTTTGTCTTCAATTTACTTACCATTCAAAATTAAAGAGAAAATAGAAAATGTGGATTTGTTATTTCAAAATCAATTACTCGGTTGCTGGATACCTATTTTAATTAAAAAAATATACAAAAAGCCCCTGGTTATAAGAACAGGATACGATATGTTAGATTTTGCAAAGCAAGATAAAAAATCTTATTTAATAATTTTTTTATATAAAATTCTTACAAACTTTGCAGTTAAAAACTGTAATTACTTTACAGTTACAAGTAAAAATGATTTCAACAGGTTTGTATCTAACTATCCCAAATACAAAGAGAAATTTTTATTAAGACCGAACTGGGTAGAAGTGAATGATTTAACAGAATTTACAGAGAGACATAGCAATAGAGTATTAGCTGTTGGAAGGCTGGTAAGTCAAAAGAATTTCAGTTATTTAATTTCAGAATTTGAAAATGTCAAAAAAGATTGGATATTAGATATTGTAGGCACAGGGCCAGATGTTGAGAAGTTGAGTGGTCAAGCAAACAAACAAAATGTTTCTATAAATCTAATAGGTAACTTAAATAATGAAGAGCTCCTTAAACTTTATCAAAAGTATAAATACTTTATTTCAACCTCTTTGTTTGAAGGAAACCCGAAGTCTCTATTAGAAGCTATGGGATCCGGCTGTATAGTGATTGGTTCAAATATAGATAATCACAGCGAAATAATTTCAGATAATACAAATGGCTATCTATTTGAAATTAAAAAAAGTTATTTACAAAGAAAATTTGAATTAGTTTTAGAAAATTATTCAAATTTGCCACTAATTAGTAAAAATGCACATATGTTTATAAAAAATGAACACTCTCTAAATAGTTCTGCAGAGATATTTTATCAAGACTTTTACAAAACTCTTTCTAAGTAATGTTCCAACACAAATAATTTCCATATTCTTTGCCCATTTATTCTAGATTTGTTAATACTCAACAATTTAATAATATTATCGTTCAAGTCACTAACAATATGTCCATTTGAAATTGTATCGGATATGTAGTCTAAATTATTAAAAACCCAGCTTTCAACATCAAAAACAAAACCTTGTTTATCTCTATCTATAAAATTATCACTAAAATCAGCAGATAAATATTTTTTTAAAATCTCTTTAGGCTTATTAGGATTTAAATATGTAGTGTCATTAGACATCACAAATTCTATTAATTTATGGTCTACGAATGGAGATCTTACTTCAAGAGAATTATCCATAGAAGTTCTGTCAATTTTAAACATCATCATCTCTGGTAAAAAAAGTTTATAATCTGCGATAAGTAAATTTTTATAATAGTGAACATCTTTATAATCCAGTCCGTCAGCATATGTATTATTATCTGAACTAACATTTAATAGTTTTATTAATTTTCTATCCTCTAAAAAGGATCTGTACTTAGTTTCTAAACTGCTGGACTTTGAAAGAAGCTTGTTTCCTGTTCCTAAAATTGCAGGATAAATATTATATGTTTTTGAAATTAAATTACTTATGGAACTAGATTTTTGTAAACTTCTCATTGTTCTTTCATAACCTCCCAGTAACTCATCACCTCCATCTCCAGATATTGCGACCTTATAGAATTGTGATATCTGTTTACTTAGAATATATGAAGGTACAACAGATGGATCACTGTAGGGTTCATCTAGAGAATCTAATGATTGATTAATTTCATCAAAAGATATATCTGAGGATATAGTTGTAGATTTATGATTTAAATTATACTTACTTACAACTTCTTTTATGTATTTGCTTTCATCATATTTACTATCTTCTAGATATATTGAAAAAGAATTTACCCCCTTTTGGTTATCGACTAGGTTTTTAACTATTGATGTAGAATCAACACCCCCTGATAAGAAATTGGCAACAGGAACATCGGCAGCTGTCCTTAAGTCAATAGATTCTGTCAAAATACTAAAAAATTCTTCAACGTCGAAAGGTTTATCATCTAAATAATTTTCAACATTCCAATATTTAGATTTTTTTGCAGTAAACTTATTTTTCATTAAATCAACAGTAAGTATCTCTGATGGCATTAATTTGTAAACGTTTTTAAATAATGTAAATGGCGAGCTAACAATCCCACAATCCAAATAATTATGTAATTGATTTTCGTCAATTTTATATTCTTTTATTATTTTCAATAATGATAATAGGCTTGACCCAAAGTGAATATGTTCATTATCTAGATAGTAATATAAAGGTTTTTGCCCCAATCTGTCTCTAATTAGGTGGAGCTTAGAGTCTTTTTCCTCTAAAAATGCAATAGCAAACTGTCCCCTTAATTTACTTACAAAATCAATACCATAATAAGATAACCCAACCAAAATTGTCTCTGTGTCAGAATGTGATGTGTAGAATTTTAAACCCTGATTTTCTAAGTCTCTTCTTAACTCTGAATGATTATAAATTTCACCATTGAACATAACCATTGTGCTGAAATCTTTTGAATACATTGGCTGATTAGCTTCCTCTGAGAGGTCAAGGATTGAAAGCCTATTAAACCAAAAGTTTAAATTATATGTATTATATTTTTTTTCAATAAAACATTTCGAGTCTGGACCCCTGCATTCAATAAATTTGTTAGCCTCTTCAATTAAAGAAATATCGATAGGTTTTATAGAAACAGATCCGGTGAATCCACACATTCCTTAATTATATCCTCAGGAATAACTATTATTATTGTTAAATTAACATTATGAAAGAAAATATTAACTTTTTATATTGCTTTGACTCAAATTATAATATTCAGGCAGCCACTTCTATAATTTCATTACTTAATAATACTTCAAAAAAGATTAACATTTATGTGATCCATAATGAAGATAATTTTAATTCTCAAGTCCCTAAAGAAATATTGAATCATAAGAATTTATCATCTTTAACTTCATATAAATTTAATGATTATAAACATGACTTTCCAAACATAAAAAACGTTCATATTAGTGTGGCAACTTATTTCAGACTTTTTATTCAGAACTATCTTCCTAAAAATGAAAAAGTATTTGTCTTCTTAGATCCTGATGTGATTTGCATTCAAGACCCTATAAATGAAATACAAAATATGATTAAAAAATTAAATAATTCCGAATTTACCATAGCAGCCAAAACAGAACATACTTCAGGTGAAGAAAGAATTAATGTAAATGATAAGTACTTCAATGCTGGAGTAATGGTAATTGACTTTGAAAAATGGCAAAAAAAAGATTTTCATGAGCAATTAATACATAAACTGAATGACTTAAAAAATAATATTGTTCATTGGGATCAAGATGTGTTAAATTCTCTGCTAAATGGTAATTATTTAGAACTAGGAGAAGTATTAAATTTTAAAGCTGCCACAAAAATTAATAAAATAAGTAAGGCAAAAGTGATATTTATACACTACATGGGCAGTCATAAACCATGGTTAACTAGTGGCATGTTTCAAAAAGATGCAAATTTTTACCACTCGAATTTTAGAAACATTTCAGAAGATAGCTTTCACATAGAACATAAATGGAAAGTCAGGTCTATGATTGATTTTTTAATAGCGATATTTACTTTAAAGATTATTAGATTAAATAAACCGTTAACATTTATATTTGAGTTTGTAATATCTTTCTTTAAAGATAAAAAATAAGTTATTTATAATGTAAATATTAATGCTTTATTAAAGGAGTTTTCTTGAAAATTTTACTACTAGGCAGTAGAGGTATGGTTGGATCTTCAGTTTCAAGAATACTAAATAAAAATAAATCTATCAATTTATTCGCATCAACGAGGAATGATACCAATCTTTTTTCACTGACTGAAACACAGAAATTATTCAATGACTTTCAACCAGATATTGTCATCAATGCTGCTGCGAAAGTTGGTGGTATACTTGCAAATAATCTTCAAAGATCAGAATTTATACTAAGTAATCTCAAAATAAACATAAATATTATCGAGAGTATCACAGAGTTTCCAGAAACTAAATTAATTAATTTGGGTAGTAGCTGTATATATCCTCTTGGTGCAGAGGTTCCGATATCAGAATCTAGTCTTATGTCTGGAAAACTTGAACCAACCAACTCTCCTTATGCAATGGCTAAATTAACAGCAATTGAAATGGGCGATGCAATTTCTAAACAATATGGTCATAAAGTTTTAGACTTAATGCCAACAAATCTTTATGGTCCAAACGATAATTTTTCAGAAAATGAAAGTCATGTAATACCAGGTTTAATTTCTAGAATGCATCGTGCAAAAATAGAAAACAAAGATAAATTTGAAGTTTGGGGAACTGGAAAGCCTCTAAGGGAGTTTCTATATGTAGATGATCTAGCAAGTGCCATTGAGTTTACAATTGATAATGATATCAACCCAGGTTTGTATAACATTGGGAGCAATGAGGAAGTTACAATTAAGTCTCTTGTTGATAATGTAAATAATATAATCAAATTTCCTGGTGAAATTATTTTTGATGACACAAAGCCTGATGGGAATCCTAGAAAACTACTAGATTCATCGAAGTTCAGCAGTTTCGGATGGAAGCCAGCAGTAGATTTATCTAAAGGATTAAAAACAACTTATGATTGGTATTTAAATAATATAGGTTAAATAGAATGTTCCCATGTTGGTTTCATCAAACCATTCTCAATCAGAACTTTTTCTCTTTTTGCTAGCTCAAGATCACTTTCAACCATCTTTTTGACCAATTCATCAAAACTAGTCTTAGGTTCCCAACCAAGTATATTTTTAGCTTTGGAGGGGTCTCCAAGTAAATGATGTACTTCGTTGGGTCGTGAATATTTTTCTGATGTCAAAATATATTCTTCCCAATTAAGTCCAACATGATTAAATGCTTTCTCAGCAAATTCTTTAACTGTGTGAGTTTCGCCCGTAGCCAATACCCAGTCATCAGGGTTTTCATGGTGCATCATGGCAAACATGCCTTCAGTGTAATCACCAGCGTAGCCCCAGTCTCTTGAAGCATCAAGGTTCCCTAAGGTAAGATTATTTTGAATTTTATTGTAAATCCTGCCTACCGCTCTGGTGATTTTGCGTGTAACAAAAGTTTCACCTCTATGGGGAGATTCATGGTTAAAAAGAATTCCATTAACAGCAAAAATATTGTAAGACTCTCGATAAACTTTAGTAATATTATGTGCAAAAACTTTCCCTGCGGCATATGGACTTTTTGGTTCAAATAAAGATTCTTCATTTAAAATAGTTTTTTCAGCGCCTCCATACATTTCTGATGATGAAGCCTGGTAAAACTTGATATCTTTTTCAACATTTCTAATTGAATCAAGAATTGTGATTGGCCCAGTAGTCGAGGTGTTTGTAGAGTATATAGGATTTTTAAAAGAAACCGCTACATGTGATTGCGCAGCTAGATTATAAATTTCATCAGGTAATATTTTATTTATTAAATTAGTAAGTGATGATGAATCTAATAAATCTGAATAATAAAGTTTAAGCCTGCCTTCTTCACTGTATTTTGAAATTAATGGATCTATTCTACTTGTATTAATATTTGAGGCTCTTCTAACCAACCCATGAACTTCATAGCCTTTTTCAAGTAATTGGCTTGACAAATAATAACCATCTTGTCCCGTAATGCCAGTAATTAGTGCTTTCATATTCTCACCTTTTTTTAAATTTTACACCTGTAAAAAAACTACTTACGAAAAAGTAAAATACTATTCCAAAATAGGGGTTTTCCATAGACCCATCAAACATAGATATAAATACAAGTGGTAGAAAAAAAAGTGAAAATTCGAAGTTAGTAAAATTTAATTTTGGAATTTTCATCAAGTTATAGAAAAAATACAAAACCAGCAATGTACCAAAAATACCTCCTCTAATAAAAATATTTAGAAAATAATTGTGAGAATTTTCATTTAGACCATCTAATCCCGAATAAATAAAATTATCAAATACAGGAGGGCTGCTGTGAAATCCTTGTCCAAATATAATTTCATCATTTTGTTCCGCAAACATAATAATTTCTTGCCAAAGCTGTAACCGCCAGTTGAAGTTACCATCAGCAGAATAGAGTCGATTTTCAAAGATATATAAAAAAGAGGCTTCCCCATCATAAGTATTTGAAACTATATATTTATGTTTGAATACTTGAGCAACAGCGTCAGGTGTTTCTTGAAGTTTAAAACTGTTATCTAATATAAAATGAGTCGCGGTCAGAAATAAAATTATTGAAATCAAAAATACTATAGATGATCTTATTTTGTTTTCAAAAAAATATCTTTTTTTTCTATAAACCATAACTGTGATGTATATAAATAGAGCAATCGCAGCAGACCTACTCTTAAAAAAGATTAGAGGTATATATATCGATGAAGCAAGTACAAATAAATCAACTAAAAGTCCCTTTTCGATATATTTATTTGTAAAAAATGTAACAACTATAAAAAAGATAGCTATCTCTGCACCTTTCAAAAATTGGGTCTTATCAGAAAATTCGTTAAAAAATTGAGTTAAAAAATCAGGATAATAAATAACATTAAACATAAACTGTATAAATAGACCTAAGTAGCCTATATAAAAATAGTTTTTTGTAATTTCTATATTTTTAAATACTACTAATCCAAAAAACATAAATGGGATATACCAAATATACACGCTTGACTTATAAAGATATAAATCTAAAAAATTTGCTGAATTTATTAAATTTAATACAAAAAAGTAAAAAACTAATATTAGGAAACTGTTTACAAACTTTGGACCAAGATTTTCTCTAAAAAATTTTATTTTATAAATTAATAAAAAAATTAGAAATATTGAAAACCCGGTTAATAATTCAGCTAATCTAAACCCAAATAAATACAAACCCATTAATGAACGACCATTTACTAAAATCATCAAAATTAAGATAAACAAAGAATTGAATATAGAAGATTTGTATTTACTAAATAAATTAATTGGCATTTATGACATTATACTTAATTTTTCCTAATAACTTTTTTAATGAATAATATTTAGAAAAAATATATCTAAAAAATTTATTTAACAGGTATCTTGTAAGAATATTTGTCTTAGATTTTAGATTTCTGTCTTCTATAATTTCTAACTTATTATGATGAGCCTCACTGAATAATTGATTTACATAATTCGCTGCACTTAAAAAATCATATGGGTATTCATCCAACTTTAAAACAAAATTATCATAATCTTTTTTTATCGAATCTAATGATTTTGTAAAACTATCAATTTTATAACTAATGCCATAATCTTTACAGTACTCAGAGGTTGACCCACTATCTTTAAACAAGATCGGTAACCCACATAGGGCTCCTTCCATATGATGATTTCCCGATGGTTCGTTTTCAGAAGCCGTAATGTATACATCATGTTTTTTTAATTCATTAGCTAATTTTTCTCCTTCTAGAGGTTTTATGATATTGATATTGTTAAATTTTATATCTTTTGGTTTGTTTCCTATAAATGTGAATTCAAATAACTTGTTATACTTTTCAGAGTTCAGAAGATTATCTAATTGTTTATACTCTAAATATCCTTTCCTCAAATTATCACTCCAATGATGAGTAACAAGTTTTATCTTTTCTTTTTTATTCC
>Ga0315320_10003447_pt1 | contig 12956 bp, 11 predicted proteins | sample M140m21515metaG_FD_203458 | JGI IMG/M metagenome (GOLD analysis project Ga0315320, IMG submission 203458) | Ammonia-oxidizing marine archaeal communities from Monterey Bay, California, United States - M1 40m 21515 | ecosystem: Environmental > Aquatic > Marine > Coastal | place: USA: California...
TTCCGATGAGCAGTCCGTCGTTCAAGTAGACATCGCACAAGCTTGTGCTGTATGGCTTTACGGCCAAGGTGTGAACAATAAAATCACGGTCAGCATCTGCTGTGAAAATGGTCTGAACACCGTGGGTATCGAGGGGCGTGATACCCATTTCGGAGCGATACGGGCTTCCGGTTTCGACTAGATGTCCCTCGATGTAGTACTGCACATCAGTCCCTGGAATCCCGCTTTCGATTCGCAATGCGGCCCCTGGGTTGATTCGCAAGGTGCCGTCTCCTTGTGCGATAGAGGTTCGGCTATTGGGGCCGATTGCATGGTCTGTCAGCACGACTACACCATCACTCAATAGAGAGACACCATAGGTTGACGACGTGCCAATTGGCGTGCCAGTTTCAGATGAGCGAACCATGGTGATGATGAACTCTTGCCCATCCGGTACGGTCATCAAATCCACACCACCGATACTGAAGAACTCTCCACCCATACTGCGGTTTGGATTGGACCCTGTAGACACTGCGGGCAAGCCCGTGGTTGGGTGAGCCACGGCCCCTGCACTGAAGCAGAGCCAAGCCATCAACCATCCCAAAAAAATGCGCATCGTACCCCCTGAGAAAGAGTGGCCATGCTATCGCATTCGATGGGTGTCTGGTGCATTGATGAATGGGTGAGATGGAGGCCAGACGGGTTCAAGTGGCAGGTAAGTGCAGTGATTTTGGTGTTCATCGACTCAAATGCTGTGGGTTCATTGAAACTTTTTAGATGGCCTGCCCTTTGAATGAAGGGAATGCATCCCCAAAACGGAATTTCATCCCACCCCTCATCCAGATGTGTCATGACCCGCCTTGCCTGTACATTGTTTTTAGTCGTCTTTGCATCGACCGCTTCAGCGAACTCAAACCGTGTACTTCCGGGGAGCACGTCGGATGCCATGCACAGGCGTACCGCAGAAATACAGATGGTGAGTGCCGGCCGCGAATACAACGACATCACGGAATACGACATTACTGTGGATGGAGAACATGTCACCGTCGCCATCGGGTCCACGGGTTCGACCGGTCAAGTGGCAGTGTACGACGATGATGGCGGTTTGGTTGTGGGGTACCGGTTCTCCCCCCGGCACATGATCATCTACGATTCAGATGGCTTGGTCTCCCATGGTGCGCCCGGGGAAGTGACCCTCAATGTGATGGCCGAGTATGGAACAGCTCCCATGTTGCTGACCGATCCAGCTGTACTCTCGAGGTTTGTTTCATCCTCTGCCGGTCGGATTCGTGATGATGAAGCCCTCACTGTGAAGTGGGGTGCCATTTTTTCCGCAAGCGAAGTCATGGCGCTCTCTTGTGTCGATTCCATCACCGTACATTCCTCCGATACCGGCCAATATGGCTTTGATTGGACGTGTCCCGGACGCTGATTGTCCACACGGTGTACCGGCCAAGTTGTTGTTCGTATGATGGCCCATGACTGTGTAGCTGGGCCGAAGGCGCTACACTGGGTGTGCATAAGGAAGGTACGCAATGGGAGATGGCAGTCCCACACCCCCAGCAACATTTGGCGGTCCAGGCTGGACTGTGCGTGCAGCTACGCATGGCGATGATGTCCAGCGTGGCGACTGGTGGGCTCCGTGTGGGGTGACCACAGAATGGGGGCGCATCCGGTCGGTATTGTTGAGTTGGCCAAGCGAACGGTTCAGCGTCGTGGGTGATGCCGATGAGAGCCTTTTCTTATCCTGGCCCGACTTGAATACGCTCCGGCGGCAATGTGAAGAGACCACACGCTTTTTTGAAGAGCACGGGGTGCGGGTGCATGTGCATCGTTCCGCCGAACCGCCACCCATGAACTACCTGTTCATGCGAGATTTGATTTTTATGTGCGGCGATGGTGCTGTGCTGGCCCGCCCGGCTTCACCCGTTCGCGCTCCCGAGGTCCGATGGGCGCAAGCTGCCCTGGCCGAACTGGGTGTTCCCATTCTCTGCACCATTGCGGGGGAGGGCACACTGGAAGGTGCGGACTGTTTATGGATTGGTGGCAACACCGTTTTGGTGGGTGTTGGCACCCGTACCAATGTGCAGGGTGCAGAGCAGCTTCGTGGGGTTTTGTCTGGCCGAGGCGTCGATGTTCAAACGGTCTCGCTTCCCACTGGGGTTCAGCATTTGCTCGGTGTCTTCGTCATGTTGGACTCCGATCTCGCCATGGCGCGCGGTGATTGCATGAGCCCCGAGATATTGTCCGTCCTGCAGGGGCAGGGGATTGATGTTCTTCTTTTCGATGAGGGAGAAGAGTCGGGTGCGCTGCGCGGGATGAATGGAGTGACGTTTGGGCCGCGCGAGGTGGTGATTCCTACGGGATGTCCGGGCATTGAGCAGCAGTTGCGGGACGCAGGTGTGACCGTTCATTCGCTTGATGTGGGTGCATACATCCAAGCCGCCGGTGCCCTGGGTTGTATGACTGCCATTCTGCACAGAGACTAGTGGGGCTCAGAGCCAGTCACTGCGGTCTCGATAGCCAAGTGTATGGGCAACGTCGGAAACCCGCGGGGTTTGCAGCACGGGGTCGAGCTGCTCTGCCCGATCGAACCAGCGCCGCTGCCGCGGACGTTCGGTGGCCATGACAGGGGGGAGACCATCGTGAATGACCCGACTCATGGGCTCATCCAACGGAAGGTCGAGCCAGCTGAACAGTTCTTGAAAAGCCGTTTGCCGACGAGGACCCACAATGTCCTCAAAACGAAGTCGGTGGGTCTCTTTGGGGTCGGTGGATACCGAGTCGAGGATGGATCGGTGTGCGCTCGACCATTGAAAGCCTGCGACCTCAACCAAGGATGCCGTACGCCAGTCTTGCCAGCCGGGTGGCAGATCGTATTTCCACCAAAACCGGTCCTCAGAGTGGATTCCATCGATCTCGAGTGGCCGGTCCATGCGGTGGGCGTGAAAGCCCCGAAACCGCCAGCCATCGACCAATCCATTGATGGAGGCTGCAGGATTGCGGAGCAGGTGCACCACCCGAATGCGGGCCGATGGGAACAGGGCGCGGAGAAACGGCATCCGGTAGGCATTGGATGGTGTCTTTAAGATCAGTGGCCGTGAGCCGAGCGCGTCATCGGGTGCCGTGTCCCAGGGTCCGGACAAGACAAATGGGGGCTCTTCAATCAGCCAATCACCCGGCGGCCCTTTGGGTTCAGGGACGCCGGGAAAAGCCCCCCGAATCAGCGCAGGATCGAGATCGTAGTACCAGGGGTTGATGGTCGGGTACACGCTGCGAATATGCTGTAGAAACGAGGCATGAAAGCGCTGGCCTTGACTGAACGGCAAGGCGATTAATGGCTGGCTGAACGCATGCTCAACCGCATCATGAATACACGTCTCGGATATCGAGACCGATGGCCACTGTGCCGCCAAACGCCAATGAATGGTGTTGATCAGTTGCTGCCGTGTTTGTGGTGTGTCGGTGCCCGGAGATGGGTTTCCCACGTCTTGTCTGAGTGCGTGATGAACTGTTCGAATAGCGATATTCGTCGCATGTTCAGCACCCAGGGCGTCAGAGCCAGTTTCACTGTGTGGGAAGGTGAGGCCTGCCGCTGCCAGTGCCGGGCCGATCTCTCCACTGAGGTGGTGAAGGGAGCGGCTGTGTCGCAGCATCTCCATGAATACGCTGGAGCCACCCCGAGAACTGCACTGCACCAGAACAACATCGCGTACCGGTTCGAGCACAGCGTGAGAGGGAACAGAACCCAATGCTTCACGGAACATGGATGGACCAGTTTTCACAGGCTTCATCCTTTCCGCCGCAGCTCAAGCCACGACATAAGCACGGCACGATTCCAACGTCGCCAGTGATTCTTGTCTTCCCGCATCGATCGGAATTCTATCCCGGTGCGCTCCAGTACATTGCGCAGCTGTACCTCGACTTCGTTGATGCGCGGGAAGGAATCATCGAGATCGCGTGAGTAGCCAAGAGTGGTCATCAGATCACCCGAGATGGACTCAACCATGGCCACTTCGGCTTCGCACAAGACCGTCTTATATTTACCCGAGTTGCTCTTCAGGATGGGAGCGGCGGTATTTTTCCATGACTTGGATAGCTCGGCTCCTTGACGCGCTGCCGTGGTGGTCTGGTGGGCCAACAGCTCGGGAACAAAGTCCTCTCCAAGAAAGTCACACAGTGTGCGGATGGTGGTTTCGGAGTCGGTGAGCAGGTCTTCGTAGCGAAGGCGGTGAACGGCCTCTGGATGCCGCTCCATCAGTTCAATCGCTTCTGCTTGTTGCTTCCGCCACAAGCGGGCAGTCAAGACGGGATGGCATGGCGAGAACACGCTTTTTCGTGAGCTTGCGGCCACATCTCGTGGGTCGCGGACAAGCCAAATGAAGCGCGCATCTGGATCTCGATTCAGGGCCTCGTCCACGTAGTGCACCATGAATGTGCTCTTGCATCCCCAGCGCTGCTTGCCGGTGTGTGCACAGTGTTGATCGTAGATGGCACCCACCACCGACATCAAATCCGATGAGTCTTCCAGGATCTGTTTGGCATCAATTGTGATGTCCCATGGAGAGATGTGGGTCTCAATCAGGCGGAGAATATCGGCAATCAAATGCGCCCGAGCCGTTGGGTTGGACACATCGCCGTAGCCATCTACAAGGGGTCCGAAATAGCGCATGATGTGGGGTGGGTGAGGCACATCAATATTTGGATGTGCATTCAGGATCACCCGCAGTAGGTTCGAACCGGATCGTTCCGTTCCGATGATGTAGAAGGGCGCTGAATTCACCGCGTCCCGACGCCTACCACAAACAACATGTTGTCGAAAAATCGGTTGCCATCTTCACTCTGAACCGCGTGGAGCTTCCGGAAGGCATCGGATGCATCCCGGTAGACGGCACGAATGCCTTCTCGGTTGTCTTCTGGGATGGCCCCATTGTCGGACCATGCATCGACATCTTCGATGGACACGTATTCGTGGGTTTCCACTGTGCTGCAGCCAGCGGTTCGAAGAAGGGCCTCAATATCGCCGCGTACATAGAAGTTCTTACGAGCGGGATTCCGCAGTCGCAAGACCTCATGGTACTCATCTTTGTCTTCATCGCCGACGGCACAGAGTTGGACCAAACAAATCTTTCCACCGGGCTTACAGACCCGCACCATTTCTCCGACTGCAGTGGCATCGTTCATGAACTGAATGCCCTGACGCTCGATGACGAAATCAAACTGTTCATCTTCGAACGGCATGGACTCGGCACTGCTGATGACCATTTCATCGAGGATTTCATCGGCTTGCGCAAACATTGCTGGGGTGATGTCCAGGCCCGTGATTCGGCCGACATGTCCAGAAAAGTTGGTGCTGACTTGCCCAGTACCGCAGGCCACATCAAGCAGAGAGTCATCCGTTGTTGGTGCCAGCAAGCGCACGAGCATGGCGCCTAAGTTTGGGTCCGACACCCAACGTGATGACCGATTGTATCGATCAGCTCGATCGGTAAAATGAGAGACTACCTTCGCGTCGATCGGCACCTATACCTCCGGTTTGATGGCGGAAAAAACAACCCAGCGCCAGCAGTCCCGAATGGACCCGTTGGGTGCCACTTCGAATGGGTGAACAGCGCGGACATCCGCGGGCGCATTGTAATACAGATCACGGATTTCGTGACGGTTGAGATTTGGTGTTTCGTGGGTATCGATCCACAAATCGATGTCTTCCCACTGAAGAACTTCCCGTTCCTCGACCACCTCGAATCCGGCATTTGTAAGCAGCGCACGGAATCGTTCTTGGGTGAAGTTATTGAAGAAGAGTGGCTGCTTCTTTTTAACGACCCGGAAGAACCAGGGGGCGTCCACAGCGCTGTAGGGGACCAACTGCCCGACGACGAATTGTCCGCCGGGACGAAGTACACGGAAAATCTCACTGACAGGCCGCTCGGGTCGTGGAAGCAGGTGGAGGACCTCTCGGTTGACCACCATGTCGTATGAACCATCTTCAAAGGGCAGTTCATAGACGTTTCCACGATGCACGTGGTCGAGACGGGTCTCTGCCATGGCAATCATTTGTGGCGTGAGGTCAAGACCTTCTACCCGTCCGACACGGTCTTTGAAGGCCGCACCCACGACACCGCTTCCACAGCAGACGTCGAGTACCTTGGCATCTTCGTTCACCCGGGTCATGTCAGCATGGGTCGACAAGAGTTCATCGTGTGTCAGCCAGATGGCCGACTCATGCCAGTTCTTGGAACGAATCCCAAATTGCGCGAGGTAGATTTCCTCGTCAATTCCTTCTGAAGCCTGCTGGTATCTGGCGCGCTCACTCGCACGACGAGCCGCGGCCCGTGCCCGTGAAGCCTCAATGGCCTTGCCCACAATTGTGGCCGCCATGTCTTTATTGGATTCAAGGGCTTGCATCAGCATGCGGCTCACCACAGACTCGACCGCCACAAAGGCTGTCTCCGAAGTGAGGATGGTTTTGGTTTGCCCCTCAAACTCAGGATGGGCCATTCGAATGCTGAGCACGGAAGTCATGCCTTCGCGGATGTCGTAGCCAGCAATCTCTTCTCCCGCGTCTGGGTTCAACAGACGGTGGGTGAGTGCATAGCGGTTCACTACAGTACCGATGGCCTGCTGCATTCCCTCAAGGTGGGTGCCTCCTTGCGAGGTGCGAATTGAGTTTACGTAGCAAGAGCAGTCTTCGGCGTAGGCCCCCGTCCACTGTACGGCCATTTCGATTTCGATCCCATCATACGTTCCAGCCAGGTGAATGGTCGGGTGCAGAGGCTCACGGCCTTGGTTGAGGTGTTCAACAAACCCCACGATTCCTGTGTCGTAGGCGAACGTGGTTTCCTCATCCGAGCGAAAGGTGACTTCGAGTCCCGGGTGGAGAAACGCTTGCTCTTGCAGCCGTCTGGCTAAGCGGTCTTCATCGAGGCGGATGTCATCGAAGATTTCGGAGTCAGGCAGGAAGTGAACCGAGGTACCGGACCCATCTGCAGTCCCGCAGTCTTTCAGGTCACCCTGTGGTGTGCCGCGTTCAAACCGTTGTTGGTGTCGGCGTCCGTTTCGCCACGTCTGGAAATCGAGCCAGGAACTCAGAGCATTGACACAACTCAATCCTACGCCGTGCAGTCCGCCGGCCACGCCATAGCTCTCTCCATCGAACTTACCGCCGGAGTGCACGTGGGTCAGCACGACCTCACAGGCCGGGCGGCCCACGTCGGGGTGATCTTCAGTGGGAATGCCTCGTCCGTTGTCTCGGATTTCGATGCTGCCATCTTCTCCAAGGGTCACAGAGATCTGACTGGCTGCGCCGGCCATGGCTTCATCCACTGCATTTTGAACCACCTCGTTGACCAGATGGTGGACACCATCGACGCTGGTAGAACCGATGTACATAGAGGGCCGATACCGAATGGCTTCGAGGCCCGAAAGGACGGTGATGTCATGCGATGTATAGCTCACGGTGTTGATTCTCCAGAGAGGTCGAGCTCGGCCTGCAGAAGCTTGACTCGTTCACGTTTCGCATCGGATACCGATTCCATCCAGCTGGCAATGTCGGGAAAGCCTTCCGCATGTGCGGTTCGCGCCATCTCTTCAAGTCGTTCGATGGCATCCATTTCCTCAATGGCAATACCTGCCATGAGGTTGTGTTGGGTTTCTCCGACTCGTCGGCGGGCGAGTGGCTCACCCACACGTTTGAGGAAGTCCAAGTGACCGTGGGTGTATTGGGTCTGACTCTCGGCAAGCTCTTCAAACAAGCGGGCGGTGTCACCAAAGCCTTCAATGCGTGCGATTTTCGCGAAGTACGCATACAGCTGAATGGTTTGCGAGTCCGCTGAAAAAATGGTTTCCAGATTTTCTTGAGTAAGGCTCTCACGCAGCGATGGGGCTTGCCCTTGCTGGAGATTTTTGAGGGCATCAATATCCGTGGTCACAACGCATTCCTTAGGGGTTTGGGGTGAGTCTACCCACGCGGTGGGCTCTCGTTCACAAAACCCTAATCTACTTGGCGATGGCCGGGGCCAAACCTTTTGCTCCACAATCGAGGAGCATGGCTCCCTTGCCAGCTGCGTCGGCAGGCCCCACCTTGTCGAGCGTGAATCGCTCCGAGCCAGGAATCAACAGTGCTGTGGCACTCGAGTGGTTTTCACGCCATTTTTCACCGGCATAGTCGGTGCAGTGTTTTTGGCCGTCTTCAGAATTTCCGTGGTGGTACAGAAAGTGCTCCGGGTAGTGGTTGAAGTCCATCACCGGGCCTGGGCAGTACGAGTCATAAATTCGCTTGTAGGCATCGCGCATGACGTGTTCGGGTAAACCGTTCACGTTGATGAACTCATCTTCGTGCAGGGCCTGCTCAATACTGAGCCAGTTCAAGTGGTCGATCTCAGAACGGAGCAAGCCGTTCTCGACCCCAGCCTTGTAGACTGTGGTACCGGGCATCAATGACAGGTATTTCACGCGTGTGATGTGGTTGTTTTCTTCTGCCCATTGGCACATGTGGTCCAAGGATTCTTCGGTCTCGTTCTGTAGTCCCACGATGGTGAGCCCGCCAAAGCGCACACCAGCGTCTTCGACGGTTCGCTGTGCACGGATTGTGATGTTCTCTGTGTTTCCTTTACGGGCTTCCTTTAGAACATCTTTTCCGAGACTCTCCACACCGAACAGAGCAATGTCGCAGCCTGAGTCGCGCATCGCATCTGCCCGCTCTTTGTCCATGTCTGCACATCGTGTCAGGCACGTCCAGCGGATGTCATGCTTCTTGATGACATCGAGCATCTCCATGGTTTGCTTTTTATGAGAGGTGAATGTCAGGTCGACAAAGAACACGAAGTCGATGTCATGCTTTTCTTTTAGAACAGTCAGTTCTTCGTCCATTTTCTCCGGCGACTTGGCCCGCTCTTGCGGTGTTGTTCGGTAGCAAAAGCTGCAGTCCATCTTGCAGCCGCGGGAGTATGAACTGATGATCTGGCGTTGAAGCCCTCGCTCTTCTTGAGCTTGAGGCCACAGATCGAGATTCATTTTGGGCAGTGCATTGAGGTCCATCATCTGGCCGCGCGGTGGGGTGGAACGCACCCGTCCGTCGGCTTCTCGAAACCAGATTCCACGCACCATCTCCAGCGACTCTGTTGACCAGTCGCCAGCACAATATTTATCCATCAACTCCAAGATGGTGATCTCGCCCTCTGAGATGACCGCGATGTCGCAATGGGTGTGGTTCATGAATATCTCTGGAACACTGGTGACCAGTGAACCGCCCACAACGATGGGGGTCGTTGGAGACTCCTGCTTCACGGTTTGCATCAACTCTTGTACCCAAGGGAAGTTGTCTTCAAATGTGCAGATACCGAGCACGTCGGTGCCTTGGCGGATCTGCTTGAGAGCATCTCCCATCGGGTCCGGGGAGTAGCGCACGTCGACGATTCTCACGGGGTAGCCGGCGTTGTGCAAAACGGTAGAGATGTAGCTGGCACCCTCGTACGGGCTCGTCAGGAAGAATTCCCAACCGCGCGGCATTGAAAAGGGCGACGGGCCTACCACCAAGGTAAACCGAGGCTTGGATGAACTGGTGGATTCGGGTGTCTGGTCTTGTTCTCGCATGAGTTCTCTGTACTGGACATCAACGGATCCATCGGCGTTGGTGTACAAGAAGTCAGCGAGTGAGGGTTTGTAGGCCATGACATGCTCCAGAAGGCGAGTTGTCGTTTATGAAATCCGAGGCAAGGCCCTGCCTCGAGCAAGAAGTGGACTATATGATACCCAATGGTTTTAAGAAATTCGATGTCTGGCTCTAAAAAAAATGAGCTGAAAATCTTCCGAACAGTGTGGATGTGCATATTGGAACGTGATGGAAACACCATGCATTCGCTGTTTGGTTCATCATTTTTCGACAGAAAGTAGGCTCTCTGGATGAACAATTTTTCAGACATTGGGGTGGGCAGGAAAGTGATTTTCGGGCTGTTGGCTACGGTCCTGTTCTTTTGTCTGGTTGAGGTGGGTTTTCGGGTCGTGGTGTCGCTCACATCGGATCGCTTGACTTCCATGATTGGTCAGTATCGAACTCAGTTTTATAGTCACATCAATCAGGAATTGGCGTACCGGCCGCATCCATATTTTGGCTATGTGAGGCGAGACAAAGGTGACAACGATGCCATCAATCGTCTCGGTTTTTGGGGGTCAGAATGGGCGGTTGACAAGCCGGTTGACACAATTCGAGTCGTGGCACTCGGTGGGTCGACGACCGCCGGCCCATTGGCGTGGCCCTATCAACTCGAAGTAGAGCTGAACGGGCGGCTCGTGGACAAAAAAGTGCAAGTGCACAACCTCGGGATGGGCGGCTGGACTTCAGCCGAAGCGGTGGCCGCATTTTCAACGGTGGGGCTCTCTCTTGACCCCGATATGGTGGTTGTGCATTGTGTAAACAACGACATGGAGCCCATGCGCGCGATTGCACCCGAGGTCGACTACAGCCATTACCGCCGTGCCATGGATGTGGTGCAGACGGATGCGGGTGCCGCCACCTACAAGCAAGATTTTGGCGATGTGGTTGATGCGGTTGCGGCCCAGTGGTCCAACCTGTACGTCTATGCCAAGCTGTTTGATTCCGGCGCTGTGCCGACCCGTGCGAGTCTGCATGGCCTGACCACATGGGCCACCGATACGACGGCAGAACCATCCGCCGAAGGCATCGCAATTTTTGAGCGAAACCTGAGGTCCGTCGCGGCCTTGGCCGAAGCCAATGGCGCAACGATGGTACTGACGACGATGCCCGCCTTGGCCGTGGCGCGACCAGGGATTCCCACGGTTCCCGACGGTCATTTGAAGTCTCTTGCATCCCAAAACGAGCGCCTGCGACAACTGGCTGCCCGCGAGGGCTGGCTGTTGGTGGACTTGGCGAAACTGTCCGATGAGTTGACCACCACCTTTGAGGATGCCATTCACGTAGACATTCGCGGTGAGCAGATCAAGGCCCGTGCGATTGCCGATGCTCTTGTACAGGCGGGGATTGGGTCGCAGCCTGTGAACACTGAGATTACGCCGAGCAAGTGAGGTCGGCATCGACCGCGTTGTTTAGGTCAAATGCTCCTCAATGAAGCCCAGCATCTCTCTCCAGCACTGTCTCGCGGCTTTGCGAAAAATCAGTGCATGGAAGGCGTGGGGTTCACCCGGGTACACGCGCGCGATGGTCTTGACACCCCGAGTGGCGAGGGCTTGATTCATGCGGCGATTGTCTTCTTTCAGTGGGTCGGCTCCACCCACCGGAAGAAATGCAGGCGGCAAGGGTCGGTCGGGCTCCTCTTGCTCGATGATGCAGACCGGGTCGGCCAATCCCGGGTTCGCCCGTTGCTCTTCATGGGGTAGGTAGCAGTCTTCGCAGTCGTTCATGACCGATTGAGCGAACCGGTTGGTGAGGCCGGCTCGGCGGTATCGCTCTGTATCGGAAACCTGAAAGATACCGCAGGCGGGCGAGATGACGCGGGGAACCACGCCGGCATCGTAGACCGCCCGGGCCCAGGGTTCGGGCCGTTGGTAGCAACAGGCAATCGTGAGCGCCATCGTTAAGTTGGCGCCCGCGGACTCCCCGGCAATGACCATGCGGGAGGTGTCGCCTCCATAGGCGGCGGCGTTCTCCAGTGTCCAGAGCCAGGCTGCACACGCATCTTGAATGTGGGCCGGGTAGGCGTGCTTGGGGGAGAGGCGGTAGTTGATGTTGACCACCAGGTAGCCACTGCGGGCGAGCATCAAGGCCATGAGCCAATGCGTGTCTTTGTGGAGCGCCCGGAATCCGCCCCCGTGAATGTAGAGCACCACGGGGAGGGGACCTTCCGCGTCTTTGAGTCGCCAGATGTCGAGGTGGTTCGCCGCTCCGTGTGGACCGTAGGAGACATTCTTTGTGACCTCCACCCCGTAGCGGGACGGAGTTGACCAGGGCAGCATGCGACCCATCATGGAGAGCGAAGAGTAGAATCCGTCCAAGAAGAAGGCTGAACTGCGATTTGCGAGGGTTCGGCTCATGCTTCCCAGGTTCCTGCGCGGAGGACTTGACCATAGCCCTGCTCACTTCCCAGTGCACGGGTGGGCTTGCCATCGCTCACTGCGAGTTTTCCGTTCACCAGCACGGCATCGATGGTCTCGTCATTGCGTCGCACCAGTCGACTGAGTCCACCAAATCCTTCCATTGATTCTTCATGGGCTTCCTCGATCCGCTCATCGAGCTTGGTGGGGTCGATGACGACGAGGTCGGCCCGCTTGCCCACATCGAGTACTCCGGCATCAATCTGAAACCACTCGGCGATTTCTCCCGTCACCCGATAAACGGCCTGTCCCATGGTCATAAATGGCTCTCCACGAAGCTCAGCATCCCGTGCAAGCTTGAGCAGGCGCAGCGGGAAGTTGTAGTGGGCCATATTGCGCAGATGAGCCCCCGCATCCGAAAAGCCAATGAGCACATCGGGATGGGCAGAGATTTTCTCCAAGGGCCCACGCCTGTCGTTCGCCATCACCGAGTACCACCGCAGTTCATCGCCGTGCTCTGCGGCTAGATCCAGAAACGCATCGACCACATGGCAGTCCCGCTCTTCAGCGATCTGCGCAAAGCTCTTGCCGACCACAGAGGCGTCTGGACAACCGAGCACCTCCGAGTATTGAAAGTCCCGGTGGTAGACCTTGGGCAAAAGGAAGTTGGTCCATTGCTTGCGAAAGCGTCGGCGGTAGTCGGGGTCTTGCAGCAGTTGGGCCCGCTCTTCCAAGTCCACGTGATTGATGGCCTCGGTCCCGGCTCCGAACTCCTCAAAGACCACCAACTGCATGCCGTCGGACCAGACATCAAAGAGATTGGGCAGGGCCTGCATGCGGAAGTTCGCGTCGAGGAACGTGTTGAAGAAGCGAGTGATGAGGGGCACCAGCCAATGGACCGTTCGGTCGGCGATGATGTCCATGAGCGAGATGATGGTGGTGCGCAGCGACTTTCGGAACACGCCCACGCT
>Ga0315320_10003448_pt1 | contig 12956 bp, 12 predicted proteins | sample M140m21515metaG_FD_203458 | JGI IMG/M metagenome (GOLD analysis project Ga0315320, IMG submission 203458) | Ammonia-oxidizing marine archaeal communities from Monterey Bay, California, United States - M1 40m 21515 | ecosystem: Environmental > Aquatic > Marine > Coastal | place: USA: California...
TAAAAGGCCAAAGAAAAGCGCGAAAAGAACTGACAGCTACAGAGACGGACGCTCAAGAGCGTATAGACAATGCGAGGAAGTATGGGGGGTATCATTTAGACCCTCTGACTGCTTCAGCAACTCGAGAAGCTCACGAGGTTTATCAGGGTTTAAAGAATAGTGATGCGGGTAACACTATATTAAATTATGAAAAAGACAGAGAGATAGCTATTAGAGGTAAGGTCGTAAGTTTGATCAATCAGTTTGGCGATCAGAATGGCTATAAGCTACCGGGAAATAATGACCCGATTCCTTCTACCGGAGAAGAGTTAAGAAACGTAGGAAATAGAATTGCCGAGAGTTTAACATTTGCTAGGCTTGGAGATGAGGCAAAATATAAAGCGCTGTACAAAGAGTTTGATAATTTAGCAAAGCAAACAAATGTCGGTGTTTATACTGAGAACATGAAAATCGATTTAGATGTTTTAAGTAAGCAGTACCAAGGACAAGCTTATAAAGAAATGCATGACAAAATCCTAAAGGATTTTGATAAGTATGGCATATCAGGAACTTTTGGTAGAGGCAGTAATTTTTCTCCAGATCAACCAGCTGGAACTGAATTAAGGCTAACGCCCCGTGGAGGACAAGAGGTCGCTCCAGTAGGAGCGCAACCCGCAGAGAAAGTTGAGAAGCTTACTTTTGAAAATGCTGAAAGATTAATACAAGACCTTAACGCTTATTGGCGTCCTGACTTATCGGGTCAAGAAAAGAAAATGTTATACGACTATAAAAAACTTATTGATGACGGTCTTGATCGCATGCTTGTCAATATGGATGACACTTTAGGACATGAAGTTGGAGCAGTAACTGAAGCGGGAAGAGCAGCGAGGAGAGCACGAAGAGAATACAGCGAGGAGTGGGAGACTGATGACATAATTAGAAATATTGTAAGGACAGCAGACGCTGGACTTAATCCGAATGCGACTCAGCTGGATGATTTATTTACAGCGCCTGACCTAGTACTTAATTTAAGCTCAAACAAGATGAGCCCTAAAGCATTAAAAACTATTAAAGCTAAATTGCTTACAGTTGATGGTGGTCAAGATGTAATAAATTCTATGCAGCAAGCTCCATTGCTAGAAGCCATGCATTCGGCAATAACTAAAAAAGGACAAGAGACTGCTGAGAATGGGACTATAATATTAAATCACCAGCTCTTTATGAATGTAATTAATAAAATTCCACGCAACACTCGTAATGAGCTTTGGGGTAAAGAGTTCACTGATGGGTTAGATAAGACTATGCGAGCTTGGGCAGATAGATGGAACAGACCAACGGTAAGAGGTTCCTCAAATCCATCAGGAACTTTTATACAGTTTTTGCGAGCTTCCAGGTTTTTTCCCACAGGTAAATTAAGAAACGTGGGAATGGCAGCAGCTGCTGTACAAGAACAAGTCTCAGGCATGCTAGGTCGGAGAACCAGAGAGACTTTAGCTAATCAAATTACTGATCCTAATATGGGTTCGATGCCGACAAACGTAGCTGATGAGCAAGTGGCAGGTATACTTGATGAATGGGAATCGCAATTTCGTGGAGCTAATGGAACGCGCTACGGTGACATGTTAAGAACTTTTGCAAGGACAGGAATTACATTACAAGTAGTTGACTAAGTTTTATACCCCAGTGGCTCTATGCTGCTGGGGCTTTTTTTAAGGATTAAAAGTAATAACAAACTTATCGGACGCATTCATGACATCAACATGTAACCAATTAATGTCCATCTCCAGCCTTACCGGATGCGGAAGCAGCTCCTCACCTTTCTCTATAATGTCCTTTCGCAAAGCCTCATAGTCAAAGTCACCGACTGCATCGAAGGCCATGCCGTAGGAGTGCGCCGAGTAGAGCGAGTGATACTTAGAGCCTGGCAGTCGTAGCCCACTGCTTACTCTGCTACCACCGAAGCGATAGTCGTTAATCGTCATTGGCGCATTGACGTAATCGCGGATAGCGTTAAGAGTTCCAATAAGTCTCGGATCGATATAGCGAATGCCCCGGTCACCAAACTTATCATAAGTTTCCGGTGGAACCAGCTCATGAACTGCGAAGTTATTTAATTTATATATTGCCACTGTTAGCCTCCTCAATGAGCATCTCAATGTAGTGCTTAGCCTTCCGTAAATCCTCAATCCCACCTTTCTTACGCCAACGAGAAACATACTTAATGACGTTACCTTCGCTGTAAGATAGCTTATTCTGAGTGATGTACTCGATGGGCTGAATCTTCATTTCTGTGTAGTGTTTCCCGCCCACCTGCATTTCTTTATTTCTCATAGTTAATACCCCTGATCTAGTAGAGTTAGTGCGAGTGGTGTCCATAGCTCAACTACCTTATTTTTAAAATCATAAAAGTGTGTCGATAAAATCTTAGCGAGCCTTGCTTGTGTAAGTGCGTCAGCCTCTGTCTTTCCCTTACTTGCATAAGCTTCGATTACTGAATCCCATAAATCGTCAGCGTCTAACGTGTTGATGTCTTCAGCAAAGACCGATGCTGGACCTAAGCCGGGGCAGCCTGAGTAACCATCTGTTGAGTCACCCACAATCACTTGCCACATGTGAAACTGTGCTGCCTCAAGAGGCGTGATAGTTTGTATACCTTGTTCTGGTTTGCGCGGGTTATAGATAGAAGCACCGACGGTCCTCATATCTTTATCTTCAGAGACTATGATCTTCTCACCGCTGATTAGTTTGGGGTGTGTAGCCAAGATACCCATGACGTCATCAGCCTCGAGCGATGGCCTTATATAGCTGCGATACTCTGTCGCTAAATGTTCTTTGACTCGCAGCAGCAGCTCGGGCCTAGAACTTTCATCGCGATTGCGATTGCCTTTGTATGTACCGAGCACGTTATATCGAAAGTTCTCTTTATGTGTGAGGCACATGATGGCCTCGTCGGCCTTAAGCTCCACCATCAGCTCTTCGATGCGAGTGTCTACATCTTGCAGTGCGTTATCTTCCCAGCTGTATTTTCCAAAGGGTGTTGCTATCTCATTTACGGCGGCTGCCTTGAAGGCAAAGATGTCACTGTCAAAAAGTAATGTTCGCATGATGTTTAAGATTTAACCCTAAGCGTGGCATTGTGGTGAGGCGAGCTTTTAAGCGCTCAGACTGAGTAGGGCATCGATGTGATGCCATTTGCTGAACTGGAGGTGTGTACTCTGAGTTGACACGGAACGTGCCATCGGTGGGTAGGATGTAATGTTTTTGTTTTAACATGTATTCGTCAGATTTACCGAGACGAACTTTACGATCATACGCTTTCGACTCGATCTCTCTATACGGACGACCATTAGAAAAAGCTGGCATTCCAAATGAGAATATAAAGTGAGGCGGGGAGGCTGCTGCAACCATCATCATGATGCAAGCTGGAACACCTGCACCGATGTAGATAGTTTTAAAGTCTTGGATGTCTTCTATGCGCGACTCAAGCATCGCAGTTGCAATTGTTCCAATAATTTCTGAATTGAAACTGCAAGCCATGGTGTGAATAAACGTATTGGCTTTTGTCTCAGTAATGTCCTCTCGCTCTGATTTAAAAAACAAACGATTAAACTTTGCATGATGCTCTGCGTTGAAGGTAACAATGAATCTGCCTACCGACTTATATATACCGACATCCAACAGTAGCTTCCCATCTTTTAGAACGTCGAGCTGCAAGCCACCGAGAAACTTAGTGCTATCCGGTGGTGCTATTAACATATCAAGTGCGGTTTGTTTATCCATCAGTGTGTCTCCAGCCATGTATTCCCGGCGTTACCCTCGCCAGCAATAGGTAATCGAAAGTTGTAGTAGTCTCCCGCTTTTGGAAAAGCAGCGAGCGCAATTTCGTTATACTTATCAACGTCTGCCTCTCGCACTTCGCACTGAGCCTCATCATGCACATTAGCAACGAACTCGTAGTTGTCACCGCCGAAAGCCATGGGGGATAAGCCGGCAGCTTTTAAGTCTTCATCGAGGATGACGAGCCATCGTTTCATTAATATTGCGCCGCAACTTTGCAGCAACATGTTCAGCGCGGAGTGTACAGAACGAATTTCTAATAGCCGACCGTCTAATGCTTTCAGCTTTCTCTCAGTTTGAGCTTTATGTTTAACAGCTTTAATTAAGGAACCGAGGGCAGGTAGGGAGTCGGAAATATTTTTTCTACTTTTTTTACCTAACGAGGTTAGTGCTCTGTCGTAAGCTGGACCCGATGGTCCGTGCTTAGCTATGAATGCTTTCTTTTTATCAGGCTCTAGATCATTGAAAACAATTAAGCCGAGTCGTAGGTCACCGGAGCCATAAAGGAACGCATAGATATATGTCTTTGCGTTTGCTCGTTTATTAAGTCCAACGGCTTGTTGGTTGACTGTATGAATGTCGCCGTCCACAACCAATTGTCCATAAGCTCCGCCGTCATAGTTTGCCATGTAGTGGGCGAGGCATCGGAGTTCAAGACCTGACGCATCATGCCCCAATAATTTAAACCCAGTAGGTACGCCAAAGAGTCGTCGGCATTCAGCTCCGAACCCGCCCTTAACTTCCCACAAGATGCTGCCACTGCTGTCTTTTCTAACTCCGGGTATTTGTCCGAGATTTGGGTTAGAGTGTGAACAGCGCCAAGTATTTGTACCCATAGGGTCAATACGTCCGTGGATTCTTTTTGACTTGACTGCTTTAAGCCAAGCCTGATTTCCAGCGGCCAACATGCCAGAGATTTTAGAGCACTGGAGGTAAGGCAAGAGTAATCGGATTGGAGGATAATCGAGTTTAGCAAGCGTTCGCTCGTCAACAGTAGCTTTACCGTTCGCTCCAAAAGCAGTAGGTTTCCAACCGTATAGCTTCTGTAACCTATCTTGGATGTGGTCTCTGCTGCCTGGATTAAACTCGGTAAGTGTGACTTTACTGAAAGGTACCTCAGCTGTGTACCCTTGCCGCGAATTATCTCGCTTAGGGCTGAATATTTTTCCTCGTTTAAAGAAGCTTCCAAATTCATCTATCAGTTCCCCTTCGAGCTTATTCATAAGCCCATTAATTTCTCCATAAAGTTTTATAGCTTCATCTTCGTTAAAGTAAAATCCATGCCTTTCCTGACGCGACATGATGTGTTGGAACTCATTGTCGAGCGCATGGCATTCCCATGGATGCTGCTCCAGTTTTTTTAATACTGATTCAACAAGACGAGTTGTGACAACAACATCTTGCACACAGTAGTCTTGCATCTCGGCTGTCCACTTGGACCAATCTGTCGTGCCCTCTTGATCCGCTATGCTGCCTTTAAGTTCACCTAATCGGTAGCCCCATGCTTTCAAGGAGTGAGAGCCCACAAGATTCATCTTTGCAAATTCTTTATGACGTCTACCTTTCTTCATCGCGTCAAAGTCTTGACCTCGGATGTCACGATAAACAGCCTTTGCCATTGTGAGTGAGTCGTACATCTGGCTAGGCTTAAGGTCAAAACTTTTTGTGAACTTCTTGAGCACTGGGTAATCAAAACCGTGTCCGTTATGGAAGATGCATTTGTCGCAATCGTTCAGCATACGCATGGCATCTTCGATGTCTCCGTCAGCATTTCCCTGCGAATTAAAGGTCAGGAATTTTTTTTCAGAAAATTCGTAGAGCACGATGCAATGAATCTTAGTCATCACATCCAAGAAGCCGTCTGTTTCTATGTCACCGATAATCATAGTGCCCCCTAGAAATCATTGTTGGCTACTTTCTTAAAACCATGGTCTTCAGCAGTTTTAGATTTTCCATCAGGGAAAACATAATCGGCATCGACTTGTTGCAAGCCTGATTTTTCATCGTAAGCAAGAGTAAGGACGTTACCTGTTGCTGTGCCTGTGTATCTATCTTTAAGGCAGCGAAACTTTGAGTGTCTTCGCTCTTCAATGTCATCAGCTTGAGTGTCACGTTCGATAGCAAACATAAAGTGAGCCCAATAGCCTATAGCTCTGGACCCCTTAAAGTGACGTACATAAACGCGACCACCTTCTTCGTGAGGTACACCATCAGGTGTCGCTAAGTGCGAAATTACATAGAAGTTAACACCGAGTTGCTGTGCGAGTTGCGCCATGTCGGCACAAGTAGATTCTAGAAGCTTGCGCTCATCGGTGGCATGAGCTGCAAAAGCGGTAAGGTGATCAATATAGAAATGCCGATAGCCCATGTGTGCAAGCTGCGTTATGTCGCGGCTTACTGTGGCCCACTCAGCTGCACCCCATTGATTGTAAATATACGATTGCTTGTCTTCGAGTTCAGCAAACGCATTATCGACATCGGCCTGTGTCCAGCCAGTATCAGGAATATGAAATCGCTGACCTGCAAACTTGCCGGCTAATCGCTTAGCAGTCTCGACAGGCGTTTGCTCAAAGCTAAACAGCGCAACCTTTTCACCATTAGCAATATCAGCAGCAGCTTGCTGAGTAAAGATGTCTGTCTTACCGACACCTGTGCCAGCACCAAAGAAATAAGTTTCTCCTGGTCGCCGGCCATAGGTCCATTTAGTAAGCTCATCAAAAATCCAAGGCAGTCCGTTGTCTACCGGGCGCAGCACATCTTCTTTAAGACTAGACAAAGAAACAAATCGAGATGGTGTAAAAGGTGACGCCCTCCAAATGGCATCGATAATGGCGCGAGTTTCGCCCTTTTGTAACAGCTCGTTCGCGTCTTTAGCGCCAAGGGGAGTTACCGCTATCAAACACTTACCAGCCTCAAGGAGCAGGGCAGCTCGTTCAGCCGACTGGCGACCGGCTTCGTCATTATCGAACCAAAGTACTATCTCATCAAAACTGTTGATGAAGCTAAAGGCATTCTTAAAAGCCTTCTCAAAACTTTGGCTGCCATTTGGGAGCGAACAGACTGGCCACTTGCACTGCTGCGCTTCCATAACTGAAAGTGCATCAAATTCGCCTTCCGTAATAACCAGCTTCTTGCCGGCAGACGGCCAGAGATTCTGAAATACTAATCCAGCATTCTCCGTGTCGCCGACATAGCGAAACTGCTTCTTTGCAAGTCGAACTTTTGTTGCAGAGTGGCCTGACCCGTTGCCATCAGGGACTGCGACAAGGTGTGCCCTTTCGCCGCAATAGTTCCCGATGTGATACTTTGCAAATTCCATTGTCTTTTGAGATATATCTCTTAGCCGTTGGAAGTCGCCAGACACAGGGTAGGGTGGTCGAGGTAATTTTGTTTTACCTTCCCCAGAAGTTGGATTTTTGCCATCTGGGTATTCATAATAGTCACAAACGAAGCATGTGCCATACCCTGATTCATAACGAGCAAAACCATCACTGGAGCTGCATGCGTCTGATGGGCAAGCTTCATGTCTTAAGAATTGACCTTTATCATGTGCCATACGTTTCCCCTTGCAAAATTTTTATTTTTTCTTTTGCTGTAGTGCATACCTAGCAAAGCGTCCTTTTACACCTTGCTCATAAGTTGCGGTGATTTCATGACCGCGCTTTCGTAATCGGTAAATCACGGATGCCAACCGTGAACAACCAAAAACGTGCGACGCAGTCGCTTGAGTTATCGGTCCTCGCTTTTGTAAATATTGAAGAACCATAGTGACTTGTGTGTCTGACTTTTTTTGTAATCGCAAATTGCTGTACTCCTTTAAATAATTAGTCGCTGAATTAATCCAATCAGCGCTGTCGAAGAAAAATCCCATACCGTGATTGCATGAGCTGCATAAAATTCCACGGACCTCGCCTGTTAAATGGTCATGATCTACACAAGCTCGTCTTACACCTTTAACAGCACGATTGCTCCCTAGAAAATCAAACTCTAGTTTGCATATTGGACAGCAAAAATCCTGGCGTAATAAGATTTTGAAGTATTGAATAGGGGAAATTTTGTAGCGAGCGTAGGCGTTGTACCACTTGCGCTTGTTATATAGGTTACTCATCTGGTATCAAAGAGACGTGTACTACTACATGTCCACCCTTTGTTGGTTCTCTACGCACAACACGCAGGTCGTCAACTTGACAGTCGTCTTGCCAAACGCCGGCATGCGTGAGTGCGTCGAGTAGTGCTTTTTTTAGGTTGTCCAGATCACGTCGTCTGCGGTCAGGTGGACTTGCTTCCACCCAGACTTGAACTCGGTGCTCGGGTCCAATACTTCTATCGCTGTCGGGGATAAATCTAAGGTACTCAATAACGTCTCGCCGAAACTGCTTACCTTTGTTTCCGATAAACTGCTGACCTGTCCTTGTCCGACCGTAGTAATGGTTGATTGAAGGCGGCCATGGTAGTTTCAACACGAAGGTTGGAGACAACTGCTGGGGAAAGATTCTAGAATTCTTCCTCTTCCGTTTCGTCATTTACTGCTTCCTCAGAATCGTTAGATTCCGCGATGAACCCCTCGTGTGTGCCAAAACCGTACTGATCAGCGCTTTTCTCTGCGCCAGCAATTTCGATAACTTGAGTTGCGGTGATTCTTAAAGAGATTCCCGATTTTGAAATGCCCGGCGATACAAAAGGAACAAGCTGTGTGGATATAGCAATACGGGAGCCACCCCATAGCTTCAGCTTGTTGCGTTCTTCACCAAGGATTTTGCTACCGTCGGCACTAAAGATAGGAACCTCACGCGACCACATTTTGCCGGTTTTTTTATCCTCACCTTTAACTCTTGTTTTCATTTTGAAAAGAACCTTGCCGGTCGGCTCGCCTTCCTCATCAAATTCATCGTCGTAGGGTGAATGTTTTACCAATTCATCTTTCACTTTTTTTAACTTAGCTTTCTGTGCACCGCTTGCAGATTCCCATTCTTTTTTAAGTTTAATCTTTCCAGCTTCAAAAGCTTGATCGACTAGACTATCGATTTCGCTGACAAATTTTTTAACTTCGCTATCAGCGGGATCGAGTAACAATTTTGTGTTGCACTCATACACGCCGTTATTTTTTAGCTGGAAATCATCCGGGTCGAGGAGGTGGGGGTAGACCGCAACTCCTATCGGTGTTGTACGAAAAATCTTGTGTTGCTGAGGCGACTCAAGAGCTTCCGCAATTGTGGGCTCACTCATTATTTTCTCCTTTAAAAGTGACTTTAATATTTTGAGATTTAAGATCGTCCCAGAGAGTCTCAATTTCTGTGACGTTTTTGCCGGCTTTGACTAGCTCAACGCTAGTCGCAGTGGTAATCATTCCTTGCTTGTCATACTCCTCTCTTGCTTTTTGCATTAAGGTTTTCAATTCCATCTCCGAGTAGGGGACAACTAAAATGTCCGCTCGTAAATAAAGAGCCCTCAACTTTTTTTTATAAGTTAAAGACATGGGTTTAGCCGTGCGTTTATTTTTTGCTTTGGAGTGCTTACCGATTACTTCTTGCTCGTATACGGCTTCGCCATATCTTTCATAGGCTCGGCGCATTTGTCTTTTCGATGGCATCGCTTCCCCTTATGATGTGCTCGATAAATTTCCGATTTTTGATATGCAATGAGTGCTAATCGGTATTGTTCGATTTCTTGATTACGGTGCTTCAATTTTTATGTCGTCAAAATCGAGGCCCGGATCTTGGTGTGCAGCTACGGTGAGAACGTAACTGCTTAAAATAAAGTGAAATAGCTTGCCCATGGTGAGGTAGTCTTCTTCTTTAAAGGCTGAAACAATTCTTCCGCGATACTCATCTTCTAAAACTTCAAAATCGAGCTGCTGATTTCGTGCAAGATTGTCAACGCCTTCGATACCTAAGCCTTCCCATACCACTTCTGAGCTGTTCAAAAGTTCGAGCACTTTGTTATGCAATGGGCTGTTACTTTCGGTAATGTTATCGATCCAAGAATTTGACATGTGTTCACCATAGCATATGCGTTAAAGCATTTTAAGCAAAAAAGAATTCAGACTCAGTAACAAGAGCAAGATCCAACGCACCGCGTTTCGGTGGCCGCTCTAACTTATCTTGCACTGCCGCCGGCATTGACTTGTACAAATCGTCGAGCACATCGCTTTTATACATGTCAGCAAATTTCTGCCTTAACACTTCAAAAAGCAAAGGCGTAGAGGCGGCATGCGTTCCAAAAGAATCATGTATCATCGCAAAATCTACTAGTCCATGCTTCGCACACTCATTAACTGTCAGCATCAAATGACTGGCATCCATGCTATGGACAAAATTAGGAGCAGCACCTTGCCGCTGCTTAGATTTTTTTATCTGAGCTGCACCAATCCGCTGAGTGAACTTCACTGATCGTCCTTCAACAAAGACCTTAAATCGCTGAGTGTCGTACTCATAATATTCCTGAACGACTGGCAGTCCTGTTGGTGTAACCCAGCTGAAGGCTCCATCAAGGTCGTCAATGACTTGCGCCTTGATACTGGCTGCTGATCCGAGCCAATGCATGACGTCGAAAGCAGCGCCGGCGACATCACCGATCACGCTGTGTATTTGCTCAGCAAGGTAAGCCGCAAGTGAAGAGTTCGTTCCTTCTTGATATTCCAGCTTTCCTTTTCGAACCAGCTTACGGCACTTATCAACAATCTGATCTCGCATGCCAATTCGAGTGACACCATAGGACAGCGTCATCACTGGCTGTTTGACGACATCGCGGAAAACTTTGCCAACCCAATATTGGGCCTCCTCAATGCCACCTGCAGCTTGCTTTGTTAGAAGCACTTCGACGCCGTCAGCAACCTGACTATATATGTCAGCACTGCGCTCACTGTTTGTCTGCACTACGTTGACAGCTTCCGCTGTTCGCTGGTCAAGCATTATGCCGGCGAAATGTTGGAGCCCATTGCAGCTGCCATCAATAGCTATAGGCAGGTGGCTGACATAATCTTCGCCCTCGATGGTGTAACCTAATAGTTCAAAGCAACACGCCAGAAAGCAAAAAGGTTTATCTGCTTCCATCCACCCACGATTAACCATGGGGTCCATCGCGTAAGTGCAGTACAAATCGAGGTGCTCACTGGTCGCATCGATTCTTCCTTGCAGATTTATTTTGTCATTTCCCCAGGCATTCTGTGCGTGGATAAAAAGCCATGGCACTCCGTCTTCACCGAGTCGCTTACCATTAGCAAACCGAAGCATTGCTTTCCCGGAGTCATCACCTTGAGGATTAATCGCCCCGCGACCTGCGAGAGGGTAGATGCGGCCCCGGAAATCGAGATTGTGTGGGAAATAAAGTTCCTCTTCCTCAAGGAGTAATTTTCCCATTTTCAACTTTTGCGCTTCTACGCAGCTTTTTGCTTGAGCATCTTTGATCGATTCAAAAGCCTCGCGACGTTCAGCTTGTCTTTTCTTAAAGCCATGCACATCTGGCTCTACACGATCTGGCACTTTAACGTCTTTTTTATTTGAGCATCCAGCTAAACCTTTGCCGATACACTGCAGCCAAACGTCCCAGATCGGCTTATTTATTTGCCACGCAGTATTTTGGATAGCATTTACAGCTTCCATTACGACCGACAGATCTGAATTTTCTAACGTCCTAGGAAGGGTTTTCTCGCGAGTTCTCACAAGATTTGCGGGGTGCAGATTTTGGTACAGGTAGCCTCCATCGTGGAGGGTCGTCCATGGCGCAGGGGGTATAACCATGGGCAGATGGTAAGGCGTGGCTACCTGATTCGTGAACTGAGCATCCTTGATCCATTGGTTGCCTAGATCTGTTGGCTCAATAATTTTCTCTGAGTGGCAGCTATTACGCCACTGATTCTTAACCTCAAACAAGCCAGTATGCGAGCAGAATAGATCCACTAACGTGCAACCTATAGCTAAAGCTTCTTGATCTGACGCTTCGACATGGACTGTTTCGGCTGTAAATGTTTCGTTAGCAATTTTTTCTCTGATATAACTTTTAGGCTGCCAGTTTAAAGTTCTAACTAACTTCTTAAATGCGTCAGTGTCTTTAAGTTCATATAGGTGAGCACCTGTAGCTATCAAAAAGTCTGACGCTAAATTATTTACTACAGATCGATAAGTTCTATTTTTCTTAGCTATGGCATTGACGAGAATTCTAGCAGTGAGAAAACTCGTAGTGCTTGAAGGTAATAGCTTTATGTATTTCAGAGAGCTAGGCTTTCTGCCTTTTTTACTACTTGTGTTTTCAATCCAAGTATCAAGAAACTCAATGAAGCTCTCTTCGCTCGTCAGGGTTCGCTTGATGAGTGTCTTGCCGCCGGGCGTTCCGCTTAATCCTTGCCGCTTAATGTCTTTAGCTATACGATCCTCCTGTATAGTAATCGCGTAGCGCTCTAATGCTTTCTCTTTTTCTAGCTTTGAGTCATCCATAAGCTTAGCCCCTTGCCTAGCATATAGTAATACATATCGATTATCGCATTTAAAAAAGGACTCACCTTAGCACCTACTGTGCCGCTAAGGCGAGCCCAAAGGGAGCCGTGGGAGCAACCCCCTTGTAGTGGGCCTTTAGAAACCGAGACTATTTAATTTGTCAGCAAGACGTTCACTGGCATATCGTTTTTCTTGTTCGTAGGAGTAGAAATTATAGTGCTTGCGAGTCACACCCTGAACGCTGTGATTCAGCATATTTGCTATGACTGTGTCCTTTATTCCGAGCATCGCGAGCTGAGTTGCGAAAGTCTTTCTCAAATCGTGCGGTGTGGCTCTCTGTCCTGCTCTCTGAGTCATTCTAGTGGTCGCTTGGTGCAATGCATCCTCTCCAAAAGAAAAGACCTTACAGCGGCCTATGAGGCCCTCACAGTGCTCTTTTAAAATATCGAGTGCAGGTTGTGATAATGCAATCAAATGCGGATTGCCATTTTTAGTGATTTCACTTGGTAGGACCAAACGTTCACTTGAGAAATCGACCATATCGCGAGTGAGGGCTCTTATTTCCCCGGTGCGTAGTCCTGTAAGGAGTATCAATCGCATTGCGTCTAAGGTCAGCTTTTTACACTGCGAAGTGAGTAAAATATTCGAATAATTACGCAGCATCTCGTCGTTTGCGTAAAACTGGCGTGCTTTTTCCCTATTGCGAGG
>Ga0315320_10003449_pt1 | contig 12954 bp, 7 predicted proteins | sample M140m21515metaG_FD_203458 | JGI IMG/M metagenome (GOLD analysis project Ga0315320, IMG submission 203458) | Ammonia-oxidizing marine archaeal communities from Monterey Bay, California, United States - M1 40m 21515 | ecosystem: Environmental > Aquatic > Marine > Coastal | place: USA: California...
CTTTCAGGTTTTGCCTGAAGAAGTCCAATTGATTATTGCTAATATGATGTTTAATATGGGACGACCTAGGCTTAGTAAGTTTAAAGGTATGAAGGCTGCAGTAGACGCTGGTGATTGGCATAGGGCTGCAGTAGAAATGGTTGACAGTAAATGGTATCAACAAGTAACAAATCGTGCTGATCGTCTTGTACAAAGGATGAGGGCAGTCAAATAGTATATACCCCTTATAGGAAAAATCTATTCAAATAAGAGGTAATAACACCATGAGAAATGTAGAATACGCTGGACCAATCACATCTATTTCTGAAGAGATTGATGCAATGAAGTATCGTCAAGAGGGTGAGTCTTTTGATGATAAAGTAAAACGTATGGCAGGGGCACTTAATGATACCCCTGAGCATCAATTAGAACTAGAAGACATCTTTGGAAACATGAGGTTTCTACCAGCAGGTAGAGTCCAAAATGCTATGGGCAGTCGGCGTATTACTACAGCTTTTAACTGTTTTGTTAGTGGTGTTATTGAAGATAACATGAAGTCTATAATGAAACGTGCTGCAGAAGCAGCAGAAACTATGCGTAAAGGTGGTGGTATTGGATATGATTTTAGTAGGCTTCGCCCTCGTGGTGATCACATTAACTCTTTGGATAGTCAATCATCTGGTCCAGTAAGTTTTATGGGGATCTTTGATGCAGTGTGCCAGACAATTGCTTCTAGCGGTCACAGGCGAGGAGCACAAATGGGTGTCCTTCGTATTGACCATCCTGACATACTCGACTTTATCCGTGCTAAACGTAACAGTGATAAACTCACCGGATTTAATATCTCTGTCGGGATTACAGATGCCTTTATGGAAGCTTTAGATAACAATACCGAGTACGAGCTTTTGTTTGATGGTGTTGTGCGTGGCACTCTATCAGCCCAAATGGTATGGGATGAAATAATGAACTCGACATGGGATTGGGCAGAGCCAGGGGTTCTGTTTATTGACCGTATACAAGAGATGAATAACCTGTGGTACTGTGAGACTATTGAAGCCACTAACCCATGTGGTGAGCAGCCGTTGCCTCCGCAAGGTGCATGTCTATTAGGTTCCTTTAACTTAGTAAAGTACCTTGATAAGAGTGCTGGTAACTATACATTTAATTTTACACAGTTTAAGAAAGACATCCCACATGTAGTACGTGCTATGGATAATATTATTGATCGTACTATATACCCACTTAAAGAACAGTCTGATGAGGCTAAAGACAAAAGACGTATGGGACTAGGTGTTACTGCCTTAGCTAACGCTGGTGAGCTTTTAGGATACCCTTACGCCTCTCCTGATTTTCTTAATTGGACTGAAAAAGTCTTTGCTTGTTTAAGAGATAATTGTTATAAAGCATCTGCTTTGTTAGCAAAAGAAAAAGGTGCATTCCCTATGTATCGTCCAGAGTATTTAAAGTCTAACTTTGTACGTACTTTACCTGCATCTGTTAAGAAGGAGATTAGAGAATATGGCATACGCAACAGCCACCTCACTAGTATTGCTCCTACTGGTACTATCAGCCTTGTGGCAGATAATGTCACTGGTGGGATAGAGCCTGTATTTAGTCATTACTATGATCGTACTATTCAAACATTTGAAGGGCCTCGTGTAGAACGTGTAGAAGACTACGCTTATTCTAGAGGGGTAGCAGGGAGGACATCATCTGATATTTCAGTTCAAGATCACTTAGCGGTATTGCTGTTGTCTCAACATTATATTGACTCAGCATGTTCTAAAACTTGTAATGTGGGAGATGATGTGTCATATGAAGATTTTAAACAAGTGTATGTTGATGCCTGGAAGGGCGGGGCGAAGGGATGCACTACGTTCAGGATCAGTGGAAAACGATTTGGTATCTTTAACGAAACCGTGGAAGCGGAAGAGAAGGTATCTAGCACGAATGAGGAAATGGTTGAAGAAGAGGGAAAGGTTGAAGCTTGCTTTATCGACCCGCTTACAGGCCAGAAAGAGTGCGCTTAGTAATTAATTAACGGAGGAGTAACATGGCAGAAGAAACAATTTCTGTTACCGATATCGCATCGAAAGGGGTTATCATTGATACTCCTCCTGTTGCCTTAGAACCAAACGTATTTACCGATGTACGCAATGTTAGATTTAAAGATGGTGCAGTTCGTAAGATGTCAGGAGAACTACTACTTAATAATATTGTAGAGGATCTTGTACCAGCTAATGAATTGTTTGGTCAAGTTAGGTATTTTGCAGTTTGGGAAAACCCTAACAAAGCACCTCATGGTTGTTATTATCTTTGGGTAGTAGACTATGTTCGTGCAGGTATTACTGTAGGTCAAAAGGTTTATATCCAAGATCATATAGGTACAAAGAAAGATATCACACCTTCTAGTATGTCTGATGGTTTTGCATTCACAACTTATGGTTGGCAACATACTTTGTTTAGTGGTGGCTTTGCATTTATTTTAAACAATGGTATTGATAAGCCACACTACATTCTTGACACTGCAGGGAATACAGATATTAATAATATAGTTCTTGCAGAGCTTCCTGGATGGGATAGCTATCAAGTAGAGCAACAAGTTTATAATGATACATACCTAACTGGTAATAGTACTGTGTTTGATCTTGGTCAAAAAGTAGACTTTTCAGTTAACTCAATTATTATTACAGGTACTAACAATAAATCTGCACAAGCAGGTAGCCCTGCAGGATCAGGTACAGTAAACGGGACTAACTTTGTTCCTGGGAACTTGCCTGGAACTATCCCTACTGTATCAGGTAATAACTTCCAGATATATACAGATACTTCTACAAACACAACTGTTGTTGTTATGGGTGGTCTTTCAGTAAATGATACTGTAAAAGTAACTATTGAGTCTAGAAACATTGTAGATGTACGTGCAGGTATTGTACAATCTTTTGGAGACCTGCTAGTTGCTGGTGACTTAACAGAAGTAGACTCAACTAATAATGCAAAGATTATCCGTAGACTATCTGGTGTAGTTCGTACATCTGATGTAGCAGTTCCTGGATCTGTTCCTAATAACTGGAACCCGTTTGCTGCTGGTGTTAGTACCGCTGATGAATTTACTTTGTCAGAAACTAATGTTATTCAAGAAATGAAATCACTACAAGGAAACATGTATATTTACAGTTCAGATAGTATACACGTTATGCGTCTTACTGGTAATGCTACAGCACCTGTGTCATTTGCACCTAACACCGATGAGTATGGGTGTCTTACTACAGGGGCCGTGGTTGAATATGACGGTAAACATTTTGTAGTCGGAGCTAGTGATATTTATACGTTTGCTGGAAACCCAGGAAATATACAGTCGCTATCAGGTAAAAGGGTAACCCAATACTTTTATAATAACTTAAACCCTATACATGAACGTCAATTGTTTACCCTTCAGAACCATCAAGAAGAAGAAATATGGGTGTGTTATCCTACACTAAACTCAACTGGAGGTGAATGTGATGAAGCTCTTATCTGGAATTATAGAGACAATACGTGGACTATCAGAGACCTTGATGCAGTTGCAGCTGGAGATGTGGGTCCGATTAAAGGTGGTGGTATACCGACTGCAACAATTGCCGCAACAGGCAATAGCGGTAATGCAGGTTATACTAATCGCGGTAAAAAAGAAGTTCAAGCAGTAACTATTAATGGTGCTACACCAAGAGTCACAACAGGAACTAAAACTGCTAAAACAATAGCTGTTAGTACATTTAGTAATTTTACTACTGATGTGCTAGAGGTAGTAGATCTTTCAGTCACAGGTGATACTGGTCCAAATACAGTTAACGCAGCAAGCACACTTACATATCCTTCTAGTTCTACATTTACTTATGACAGAAACAAAACTACACATCTTGATGGTGGTGCTAGTGCTGTTATAAATGGTGATAGTACTATTGGTAATGTTAGTTTTCCCGCAAGTGCTATTCTTGGTACTGATTATGCGGATGGTGCTACAATTACTATGACACAGTTTGTTGCAGCAATACGTGATTATGTTAATGCTAATAATGCACTTGCTGATTTTACAGCTACAGCATCTTCTAATGTTCTTACATTAACTTCAGATGTTCCTGGACCTCGTGCATTTAGTACTTCTACTTTTGCAGTTTCAGGAAGTGGATCAACAACTAACATATCACCTAGCTCTACAGTTACAGGTGTTGGTGTGTATGGGATTACTGCAGCACTTAGCCCTGCTATTTCAATGACAATAACGGCTCCTGCCGTGGGTGGGGTACAAGGTGCAATCAACGAAACAATTACTCTTGCAAAAGGTCTTACGGCTCAAGCAGCGATTAGAGATGATATCATTACTAAGCTATCTGCTCTTGCTGTCTTTAATGGTTCTGCTAATGCTATCTATGGTGTTGCAGCTAACGGAAACAACGTAAGATTCACTTCTGTTAATGGTGGTAATCATAGTGCTTTAAGTATTGCATTTGCAACCAGCTATAGCGGTACAGCATACACTGAAACTACTTTTGGTGGTAATCTTACTGACTCAGTTACAGTAGTAACTACAGGTGTGGATAACAGTATACCACAACCAGTTCTTACAGTAACTTTTCCAGACTCTACAACAAGCTCTACAGTACTTAGTGGTACTCAGTCAAGGGCAACAGTTGTAACGGCTGTCAGTGGGCTTGTAAACGCCAACAGTGGGTGGTCTACAACTACAGGTACGGGCCTTGTAACAGCTACCTCTGCTACAGTAGGTGTAATAACTAATAATTTTAGTGTTGCAATCACAAGTACAGGGACATTACCGTCAGGATTTAGTAGTAGTAATTTTACAGGTGCTCAAACAATAGCGGGTGTAGCAGCACATACAACAACAGATCGTGTAACGCTTACACCTCCTTTAGGTAATCCAATTACAATAAACTTTGATAATACAAGTACCTACCCTGCTTACAATCCAGGCACTCAAAACACAGCTGAAGTTACTGCTATACAAATAGCTACAGCTTTGCAAGCAGCATGGACAGATACAACTCATTTTACTGTAACCCGTTCTAATGCTGTGTTAACTTTTACAGCTGTAGATCGAAAAGCTATTACAGGTGCATTTGCTTACACAGTAGTTAATGGTGATACAAGGACAGGTACATTAGTATCCCCTCTTATTGCTAATTCTACAGGAAGCGATATTGCAGTTACTGATGGTGTAGATCCAATTTATGCTAAAATGACTAGGGTTACGATTACAATTAACACAACAAGTGGCAGTAGTGTAATCTTTGATAGGCATTATGGTGAGGGTCCAGGAAGACTACTTGATCCTAGTTTTTCACCAGCAGCTAATGATGATACATACGGAGACTCAGGGGCAGCTAGTGCTTCAGCATATCTTGCTTTGTATTATAATGCTGATGCTACACAAAACTCTACAGAATTAGCTAAACCGAATGGTACTGTGGCTACTTTGCAAAGTGCATTACTAGCAGCTTTGGCACAGATTAGTACTAACAATGCATTGATTGTAACACCTGATAGTACATCAGCACCTACAAGTATTGTAATTAGTCCTAGTCAGTTTAGTTCTACAGCTAACTATGTTACAGCGTTTAGTCCTGCTACTCAAGTAGTGGCGGCTAGTGTTGCTCCAACAACAACAGCGTTAACTAATGCAGCAGAAGGAACCTTAGTGGCAGCTGGAAGTCCAACTCAAAGCACTACAGGTACATCTATTAGTACTACGTTTGATATTGTAAGACCTTGGTCAAACAGTCAAACTAACCCTAATAAGATATTTCCTATCTTTGCAGAAAGTGGATACACATCTGGCACATTGTTTAATCGTATTAGGTCAGCAGATCTAGGTTTTGATTTTGGTGGTACACCATACATATCTTATGCAGAGCGAGAACAATTATCTATTACACCTAACTTTGATACTGAAACACTAAGCAGTATTGCTTTATGGGCTGATGGTGGGACAATTGCTACTGTAGGTGGTGAGCCTCAAAGGGCAACCTTACAAATACGTGCAAGGTCTACTAATAACCCTGGAGAGTTAGCTTACTTAACGACACCTGAAGATAATACACAGACGGGTTCTAAAGCAAACAAGTTAACTGTAAATGATTTTACTGTTGCAAGTTCTTATAAAACTGATATTCGTATTACAGGTCGTTTCTTAAACTATAGAGTTGATGATGCAGCCGCAGATACTAGTAGCAGTTATACAGGTAGTAACACAAAAGCATGGAATATATCTGGTATGCAGTTAGGTGTTCTAAAAGGAGGCATTAAATAATGTCAATTCAAAACCCTCCTATTACAGAACAATCTGCTTTAGATTTTACATTACTTGAAATGGTTAGATTACTTAATGATCTTGAACAACAAAACATAAAGTTGCTTAAGGATATTAGAGAGTCTACTAACTTTGCTGATTTGCAATCGAAGGTAAACCAACAATGATAAAACTTATAGAGGACAATGACGTATTTGAAGCTATTAAGCTTATGAATAAGTCAACTGAAGAAAACACATATGGTGGATACGAAAGAAACGAAGCCATATGGATTTCTTTTTTCTTAAACATTGTAGCTAAACAAAAAGAAAATAATCCACATTATATTGCTATTGGTGATTATAAAGATAATAAACTTATTGGGTTTCTTTTAGCTTCTACATTTAAAAGTTATTATAATAACATATATACTATGGATGTTAAGGATTGTATTGTAGATAAAGATACAGCAACTCCTTTTACTGTAACTAAATTATTCGATGCGATGATTAATCATGTAAAGGTTCATGGTGGATCACGATGGAGAGCAGACTCTATTCGGATGATAGAACATTCAGAAAACTATGTTAATTTACTAAAGTTAAAATACGGTGCAGAGACTTACTACTCAGCACATGGTATTATAAATCAGGAGAATGCAAATGAGTAGTGGCGGCGGCGGTGGTCAAACACAAACTTCAGGAATCCCAGAAGAGTTTAAACCTCAAGTTAAAGAAGGTCTAGATATTAACCTAGCAAGACTTAGGGAAACACAAAAAGATCCTAATCAATTAGTAGCAGGTCTTAATGCACCACAACAACGTGCTCTTGCTTACCAACAACAACTAGGTGAACAAGCTGTTCGTGGTACTGGTATATATGATACTCGTGGCGCAGAAGAACGTGCTCTTAAAAACCTTATGGGTTCTTCTCTTGGGATGGCATCGGGTGCTGGATCGTTAGGGTCTGCACGTAGCCAAGCAGCAATGCAAGGTGCACTAGCAGATCGTGCAGGTCAATACCAATCAGACCGTCAAGCAATGGCTGGTATGGGTGTTGAACAAATCGGTGAAGCTGGTACTACATTCCAACAACAAGCACAAAAAGAAGCTGAAGCTAAAGACACATCTCTTGCTAACTTCTTTGCTAATCTTGCAGGTGCTGGTACAGAGACTAAGACAACTGGAGGTGGAGGTAAGTAATGGCTATTGAAACAGCCCCAATGGGTGGCGCTAATCGAAGACCTGCTGCAAGATACCAACCTTTATCTTCTGGTCGTCCACAAGATCCAACATTACAAGAGCAAGCTGCTGCTATGGCTAAACAAAAAGCTATGGCAAAAGGTGAAGAGCTTGCAACACCATACTTAGATGGCTTATTTACTTCTGGTGTTGACAAGGTAAAAGGGTTCTTTAACCCTGTTAGCACACCTGCAGTTACTCAAGCTGCTCCACTTGCAGAGGGTGCAACAATGGCTGAGGTAGCTGCAGGTGCAGGTGGTAATGCTATTGGTACTGTTGGTACTGGTTTAACTGAAGCTGCTGCTGCTAACGCTGCTACTGGTGCTGCTGGTACAGGGGCTATGGCAGGGTTAGGTGCAGCTGTTCCATACATTGGTGCTGCTATGCTTGCTGGTAAAGCTTTTGGTTTATTTAATAAAGGTGGTTATGTTAACGGGCCTTTGTCAAAGGCTTCTTATAAAGCAGACGGTGGTAATATTAGAGGTATAGAGCAATCTTTAGCAACAGGTAAACAACAAGATATGTCTAAGGGTCCTCTTGGCCTTCTTAATCTGTTTGTAAAAGGAATAGATTCTTTAACTGGTTATGACAGAGATAATGAAGTAAGAGCAGATTTACCTAAAGCAAAAGAAAATATGTTTATTAATAAACGTAGAAACCCCTATACAGGGGAGTACCCGATTACAGAAGAAGAGTACCAAAGGGTTATGGGAAAAGAACCTGTAAATTTATCAATGGGTGGTATGACTAACCCCCTATCCAAAGTACGCTATAAGCAATCAGGTGGGCCTGTCAATGAAGAGATTGAAGTATCCTACGGTGGACCTTTATCTAAAGGAGTTTAACTATGGCAATACCATATCAGCCAAATTATAAGTTACAACCTAAAACAGGATTTAGATATTCTGCACAACCTTTTGCACCACCAACACAACCAATTAATGCACCCCCTCCCCTTGGATTAGACGGAAGTGCTGCTGCTCCTCCACCTACAATGGGTGGTCAACAAGGTCCAGCTTATGCTAATGATCCTTTTGGTGGTGGTGATAATCAGGCTGAATCTGACAGGCTTCAAGCTAATACACAATCAAGAATAAACCAAGCGGAGTCTTATGGTTATACACGAGGCACACAAAACCCAATGAATTTTCTTCGAGCGGTTCCAATTTTAGGAACAGCTATGAGTGCTATGGGTGCTTTTGATAATTTACCAGATCAAACTTATGGTCAACCAGGAACTTATGATAACGCTGGTAATGTGTTTAGTGATAACGGAAGGGCATACGATCCAATCACAGGAAAACCAGCACAGTCTTATGCTAGGATGACAGGAGAAAACTCTTGGTTAGGTAATGCTTATGGTATAGGAACTGAGGAAGGGATTGGTGGTCCAAGTAGTAGTTATGGTAAATTAAGATCATGGGGCGAAGACATTCCTAATTCTGTTTTAGGTAGTTATGATAACTCTGTTTATAATCAAATGGACAGCACAATGACAACTGTTGATGGTATTCCTACATACGGAATGGATCTTCAAGGTGCTAGGAATGCCCGTAGGCGTGGTGCTAATTCTCCTATAGAAAATCTTGCTAATGATATTACTTTAAATACTATTGCATCTAATAGACCAAGCACTACAGCAATTGATGATATTATAGATCCTGGTCCTGTATGGGGTACAAAACCTGGAGATTATTTTCAATTAGACTCTGGACCTGCAGTGGTTAGTAGTAGTGGTCAACTAAAAAGTAAAGATGGTACAACAGTTATGGTTGATGGTACTAGCCTTGTTAATACTAATATTAATGATTGGGATAGTCTTAATCCAGCACAAAAAGCCATTGTTCAAGAACGTACCAGTGATGGTACAGGTAACCCAGATGGTTCTCCTTCTTATGATCAAAATGTTAACGCAGACAATTACCAAGACATGGGAACAACTAAAGACTCAAAAGGAAATACTGTTATGGGTGCAAAAACAAACCCATATGGTGATTCTTTTGAAGGCACATCAGACACAGGAGGTAAGTAATGAAACTTAAAAGTTATACTAATAAAGATCGTTACGGCAACATGACCTCCTTTGAGTTCTATGAGGGAGCTAGTGTTGATATGGGTGACGTTCCTCCAATGATGCAGGGTATACCTGATCACCCAGGGGATCCTAAAGGAACTGACACAGTACCTGCATGGTTAACCCCTGGTGAGTTTGTTATGAACGCTGAAGCTACTCGTATGTTTGAGCCACAGATAGAGCAGATGAATAACGCTGGTCGTGCTGTACAAGCTCAACAGGGTGGTACAATCCCTGAGTATGCTGCACATGGTAAACCTATCTATGCAGCAGCTGGTGGTAACAGTGGATTTCTTGCTAATATCCTTAAACGCCTAGAGGGTGTTAAGAGTGAAGCATACTTAGATTCTGCTGGTAAAGCAACCATTGGTGCTGGTAGTACACGTGGTGTGCAAATGGGTGACACAGCTTCTGATGATCAAGTTGACTCTATGCTTGCAGAAGATATTGCTGTTGTTGATCAAGACTATGGGCAACTTGTGTCTGCAGATCTAAACACTAATCAAGAAGCAGCAGTTAAGTCTTTGTTGTTTAACATTGGTGGACCACAGTTTGCTAATAGTAAGGCACGTGCTGCACTTAACGCAGGTGACTTTGAAAGCTTTAAGAAAGAAGCTGCAGAGTTCCGCAAGGTTGGTGATGAGGTAATCCCTGGTCTTGAAAACCGTAGAGCACAAGAGCTTGCTTTGTTTGATTCACCTGTTGGGGATGACCCTTGGGGTATTAGCAGACGACAAGTATCTACTCGTGATAATACAGCTAAAGAAGTTTTTGATGAAAGGATCCCTGATCTTCAAGGAAGGGCTAATGAAAGAACTTCTGCTGAAGAGTTTTCTGGTACTGGTACTGCACCTAGAACAGCCAAGGAAGTCTTTGATGAAAGAATTCCCGCACTAAGGGATAAAGTAGATAAAAGAAATCTATCTATACCTGACGAACTCAGTGGCCCAGAAATGGGTCGTGGTCGAACAGCACAAGAAGTGTTTGACAATAGGGTTCCTGCTTTACAAAGTAGAGTAAATGAAAGAACTTCTGCTGAAGAGTTTTCTGGTACTGGTACTGCACCTAGAACAGCGCAAGATATATTTAATGAAAGGATTCCTGCACTACAATCTAAGGTAGCTAAAAGAAACCTGTCTATACCTGATGAACTTAGTGGTCCAGAAATGGGTCGTGGTCGAACACGAAAAGAAATATTTGATAGTAGAATACCTGCATTACAAGACATGATTAATCCAGAAGCTGATGAAATGCTACAAGCTAGTGAGTTTGAAGGGTTAGGTGGTGTTCCACCAATGGGTGATGTTCCAATTGATTTCAGCCAATACTCAGATGGTCCTTTTGGTCCTAAAGTTCCTGATGCAATTGGTCCACGTAGTGAAGATCAACAAATTAGAGATGAAGTGTTGCTTAGTGAACCTCCAGTTCCTGAGATTAAAGAACCACCTAAAGTATCTACGTCTTTTGATAAGAATAATTTACCTCCTGGATTTATTCTTAATGAAAAGACAGGTAAAGTAGAACGTGCTCCTTCAAATCTTCCTTTATCTAGTGCTATAGCTAAAGAAAGTGATCAAGCAAAACTTACTCAGTTAAAGTCAGCAAAAGAAAGAAGACAATCTATTATAGATAATGGTGGAGGTCCAGGAGATCCTATCTTTGATCAAGAGCAAGCTTATATTGAAAAACTTGAAAAAGCAATTCCTGGTACTAAAGAAAAAGTTGATGCTCTTACAGACAAAACTACAAAAGTATTTACAGATGGTGAACTAAAAGTTACAGATGCAGAGATTGAAAAGAAAACAATTCAAGCAGAAAAACTAGTTGACCTTGGTTTATCTGATGCAGCTAAAAAGGTTGAGCAAGAGGTTAAGGATCTTAAAGCTAAAAAAGAAAGATTAGAAACACAAAGTAAAGACCTTGTTAAGGATGATCAAACTGATGCTTTAGATCCAGCTGTTCCTACTATAAAGGGTGTACCTACTATAGAGGGTGTGCCCCCTAAATCTGATGCAGATGAAGAGGGTGATGCTATAAAAGAAGCTAAGGTGTTTGCACTTGAAGAAGTTGTTGATGGTACTAAACCTAATGCAAAAGAAATTCCTAAAGATACAACACCAGAAGCTGCAACAAAAGCAGGTGAAACAGCACCACCAGAACAAATAAGTAAAGCCGAATCTTTCTTGTCAGGTATTTTTGGTGATCTTTTTGACAAAGGTGAGCTTAAACGTATGGCTATTATGTATGTTGGTGGTCGTATGTTAGGTGGTTCTCATAATGGATCTCTTAACTTTGCTGCTAAACAATATGTTAATCGTGTTGATGCAAAGGCAGTTGAAAAGAAAGCTTTAGAAAAAGAGAAACGTCTTGATCTAAAAGCTGCTAGAAAAGAGTTTAATAAAAATGTATTTAAACTTGAAACAGAACGTAACTTCTCTCCTAAATCTATTAAATTATGGAAAGATTCATACGATCCTGAAACAGGAACAGCAGATAGTTCTTTACTAAGCCCTATAGTTAAACCATCACCAATGAACATTGAGGGTCCACCACAACTATACTATCCTGAAGATGGTGGTAAACCAAGGCTAGGTATGACAGTTAAGGTTGGGACTAAAGAAACTGGATATACTACAATGATTGTTGATCCTAAAACACGTGAGCAGATACCAACTTATATGTATCATCAGGATCGGTCTAGGGTAAAGGGTACTGACGAGTATAAAGCGGCTTATCAAAAAGACTCTGCTATATATACTACAATGCTTGCAGATCTTCAAGCTAAACAGTTTAAACCAGGAAATAAAAAAGATGGAACTGTAGACTATAGACCAACTGATATTACAGCATCAGTATCAGGCCCTAACATTGCTAAATGGCAACGTGATCGCGGTGTCGATCCTAGTCTTATGCCTCAGATTCTAGAAAGCGCATATGCAAATATGGTTGCTTCTGGTCAAAAGAGAACTGCTGACGAAGGTAAATCTGTAAAACATAAGAACATTGAAAAGTTCTTAGACGGTGCTTATATGCCAGCGTTGATTGGTGATAGTTCAATTTTTAATGTCCCTGGTACAGATAAACCAGCAGACTTTAAAAAACTTTCAGAGTTAACTAACAGTCTTGTTCGTCAGGCTAGGGCTAATCCTAAACAGGGTATTAAACCAACAGCCAAGGACCATGAAGTTGCTAAGCATGTTTATACGCAACTTAAAAATGAGTTCTTAAATGGTTCATATTCAGTACCTGATCCTGATGGTAATAACCCTAATGCAACTAAAATGCAAAACATATGGACTGACGAAGATTCAAAAGCAAACTTCTTTAAAGTTGCTGAAGAAAGAAACATATCTGCATTTGAGTTATTCATTGAG
>Ga0315320_10003453_pt1 | contig 12949 bp, 14 predicted proteins | sample M140m21515metaG_FD_203458 | JGI IMG/M metagenome (GOLD analysis project Ga0315320, IMG submission 203458) | Ammonia-oxidizing marine archaeal communities from Monterey Bay, California, United States - M1 40m 21515 | ecosystem: Environmental > Aquatic > Marine > Coastal | place: USA: California...
CTTATCTGTTGGATGGTAACAACGTTAATATTTCAAAATATCTTTCAAAAAAAATACTTGCAAGAGTCTCCCAATATCCTGCTTCCTGAGGTTATATTATGTCCGATGAAAAAAAAATTATAGGGAGCATAAATAATTCGAACCAATCTGATTTACATTCTATGTTAGAGGATTTGACTAATGATAACACTTTTATTGATGGTTCGGAAGCAGAAATGAAAAATGTATTAAAGAGTGAGATATCATCCTATGATCAAAAATCTGCGTACAAAAATCAAGAAGTAATACTTACCGGAATTGACGACCTATTAATTAGTGGAGGTGCAAGATTGATTCTATTCCTGCCTTTAGTCGTAGTAATTTTATTCGGTCTTGCGCAATCATTTAGTGATTCTAATCCTGATTGGTGGGTAAATAGCGTCCAAAATTTAATATTCAATCAAGATATTTCAACATCTATATATTTTATATCTCTGTTAATAATGATAGCAGATTTATCTCTGTTGGTTATTTTACTTAGGTTAATTTATGTTACTAGACAAATATTCATATTAGAAGCCAGAGAGATAACAAATTCTGGCATCACATTTAACAGTGCTCATGGATATGCACAGATGAAAGAAATTATAGACGGTTCTTCTAGACAATTGAACGTAACAACAGGTCTAATGTTTTTAGCTACTCTATTACTTTCCGTCTCACTTTATTTTTCAACTCAAAAATCATCCGAATTACCTGTTATGATTGCCCTTTCAACTGGTGCTTTATTATCAGGGCATGGAGTTTATATGGTTTCTTCTCGTTCTCGGTTCAATACAGTAAATCCTTGGGGATTATTGGACGCTTTTTCGACTCCAATTCATCCTGCATTATTGAAGCGACCATTCTCTGATATCATCAGATCTCATGTAGACCCACTTCTTTTGGTAAAAATATCAAGTTATGTAAATTCTCTTTCTTCAAAACTCGGTAAAGGAAAATCAATCACAGATCTTCAAGAAAATTTATTACATTTATTACATTTACGAAGATCTGGATTAATTTCAGATGAAATATTTAGGAATGTTTTAGGTGAAATTATCGATGAAGAAGTTATAGAACAAATATTCGAACACCCAGAATTAGGTGAAGAAACATGGAATCGCCTCCTCACACATGCTAGCTCAAGATGTGCTCCGTTTTTCCGACTTCATGACAGATTACGAATGCATCAAGAAAATGAAAATTATGATGACCAAATTTGGTTCGATGTAGACATGGAAAATCTGACATTAGGTAATGCAAATTTATTCGCATTTGTACTAAATAAAAGTTCAGAAGTACAACAATTAATTTTGAGAATTCAAACTCCAGATTTCAGACCTAATGAATGTGTTTATGGATTAAGAATACCTCCTCATGAAAAAGAAAATACCATAAAAAATAATAATATTATCGCTAAATCTTTACCTAGCACTTTATTATCTACTAAAATAATTTGGCAGAGCCTCATCCCTTCATCTACAGGTGAAGCTACTGTAACAGTACGCCTAGAAGATAGCTCAGGGAATCTTGTTTCAGGTAGAGTCTTGACAGTTCAAGTCCGTTCTGATATATTTACAAGACTTAGGTTAACTACCGGTGCTTTGTTGATGTTTGGGGCTATTATTGCTGTCTTTTCTCCTTTAATACCATTTGCTTTATCTTTACTCGGTCTTTAGTGCCCTTGAATAAGGAAATACTACTCGCATCACCATGAGTGAAACCACTGAGGGTCAGGAGGAAGATCTAAGGAACCGCTTAAATGCAATGGAAACTAAATTAAAAAGAATGCGTGATCAACGCAATAATTTTACTGAAAAAGCGCGTAGAGCGGCAGATTCTCGTAATTCTATGCAAAATCAAGGTAAAGAAATAAGGGTAAAAATAAAAGAATATTTAGATCAACAGAAAGAAATTCGTGATAAAGCGCGGGAGCATCAAATAAAAAGAGATGCATTACAAAGTCAAATTCGAGAATTAATTTCAAAAAAAAGAGGAAAAAAAGAAAGCAATAAAGGCAGTAAATCTTCGATAGTCGAACTTTCCGAAACGATTGCCGAAATAGAAAGAATTGAAAGACAATTAATGACAGATGGAACTCTTTCCCTAAAAAAAGAAAACTCTCTTCTTAAGGTTTTAAAAAAATTAATTATCAAAAGAGATGAGCTCACTCCCCTCGCATCAGAATTCAATCTACTTAATATTGATTTAGGAGACATGGAAGGCTCAATTCAATTGTTAAAATCCGAAGCGGATTCAGAACATAAAATAATGTTGGATTTTCATAGTCAGGCTGATGAAATATGGGATTCAATTAAGCCTATGTTTGAAGAAAGAGACTTCATACAAGCAGAAGGGGACCGCCTACATTTATCATATTTAGAAGGAAGGAAGAATGCAGACGAAGTACACTCTGCTATTGTTGAAATAATGAAAGAAGTTAATGAAATAAGGGATAAAATGAAAGCGGAGATCGAAGAAGGAAAATTAGTCATAGAAAACCACAATCGTTCAGTAAGGGAATCTCTGACAACTCCAGACAAAGATGAAAATTTGGCAAAATCACTCTCAAATATGTTGATTGAGCAAGGTTCTTTAACATTCGGAGGGACACTCAGTGGAGATTTTTCTACTCAAGAAAAGAAGCCTAAGATGAAAAAAAATTCCCGAAAATTGAGAACTACCAGGGGCCGTAAAAGATAATTTAGTATCCTCTATCTTGATATTTCGTTTTCAGATTTTCTATCTCTAAACCAGGCATAGCATCACTTATCATAGAACTAGCCTTAGCGACGATTTCAGCATCATCATAGTGATGTGTGGCTAAGACTATTGCTTCCGCCATTACTTCAGGGGATGTACTCTTGAATATTCCCGATCCAACAAAAACTCCGTCCATGCCATGTTTCATTAGTAAGGCCGCATCAGCAGGAGTTGCAATCCCTCCTGCTGAAAAAGTGACAACAGGTAGCCTATTTTTAGTAATCACTTCATCAAGAATATTGGATATTTCACCGTGCAGGTAATCTAAATCTCCAAATGGCGTGTTGTTAGGATTAATATCGAATTCCGAACTTTCTTTTAATTTCTGATAACCCTGTAGTATCTTATCTACTGCTAATCCCAATTCATCTTTGCTTGCGTTGCTTAATGCCTCTATTTCGCTATTTACTAATCTAGAATGCTGTATCGCACTTACGACATTTCCTGTACCAGCTTCTCCTTTCGTACGTATCATTGCTGCACCTTCTGCGATTCTCCTAATTGCTTCAGCTAGATTTGTACATCCACAGACGAATGGGACATCGAATTTATTTTTGTTAATATGGAAAAAAGGATCTGCTGGAGTTAGGACTTCTGATTCATCTATCATATCTACTCCTAGAGTTTGTAGTATTCTGGCCTCCCCTTCGTGCCCTATTCTCGCTTTTGCCATAACTGGTATGGAGGTAGTGTCGATAATTTCTCTAATCATGTCTGGATGGCTCATTCTTGCAACTCCTCCATTTGCTCTTATATCAGCGGGAACTCTTTCTAGTGCCATGACTGCCACGGCACCAGATTCTTCAGCTATGTGCGCCTGTTCAGCATTCACTACATCCATAATTACGCCTCCCTCTTGCATTCTGGCGAATCCTCTCTTCAAAAGTTCCGTTCCGTGAAGTAGTTGAGAAAAATCAAGCCCGTTTCGCATGTAAATACCCCTGAAAAATAGCCTTGATGAACCTTTGTGTAAGTGGATTTGAATTAATCACCTAATACCGGAGAGTCACCTTCAGCAATTTCAAGGTTAGGGGCCTCATCCTCATTTCTTTGTAGCCATTCTTCTTGATCATCTGGTAGGTCAGTATCGGCAAATATCGCCTCGACTGGGCATTCTGGTACGCAAGCCGCGCAGTCGATACACTCGTCTGGGTCTATGACCAGGTATGTATCTGTTTCACGAAACGCTTCGACTGGACATACCGCCACACAATCTTGATATTTATGGCCTACACAGGCTTCTGTTACTACGTGAGTCATGTTAATCCTATAACGCCCGAGGCATTCTATCCATTTGAATACTTGTCTAAAATTTTCAATCATTGATATATTTTTTTATTAATTCTAAGATTATTTTTTCTGAAACATCGCCCGGATAACACTCTATTTTAAAGATTCCTTTAGCTATCAATCTATCTTTATCATCATTCAAATTTATTTCCTTAGCCACTAAACTCGATATGTCTAGTCTTATATGAAAATTATTATTGTCATCAATTCTTTTGTCTACACCTTCGTTAATTACTTCAGTTAGAACCTTCTTTCCTAACCTGAGAAAAGAGTCACAAGCTCCCTTTTTATTTTCAACTTTAGCAACTATTGTCTCTTGCTTTGCACCATGAATAGATTTGCCATTTTCTATATTAATTATCGCATTTTCTCCCGCAATCCACTTAATACTCTCTTGAATCAACAACGAATCATCTAATTCACTTGCATGGGCCCTCCACGTCGCACTGTGCAAACTCATAATTAACCCAAAACTTACTAGTCTTTCAAATAATTGATTCATTATTTCTATAATTTAATGTGACTCGTTCAAATACTCGACTGATTTCGGAAGGCTTGCAATTGGGGTAGCCCCCAACATCAGAGGTCTTTATTATGGCAAAAGGAGCATTATCGAGGGCAGCAGCAAGAAAACAGAAAGACAAATGGAAAGCTAAACGTTGGTATACAATCAGAGCTCCTAGAAATCCCTGGTCATTCAAAGTAATTGGTGAAACTTTAGCAGAAGACGACACACTTGTTATGGGTAGACATTATGAGTTAATGCAAAATGAACTTGATGGTGATTTTTCCAAAATGCATGTCAAAATAAGATTCAATGTCACTGATATCGTAAATAAAGATGCACTAACCGAATTCATTGCATATGATTTGATGAAAGATCATGTACGCAGATTAGTCCGCAGAGAAAGAGGAAAAATAGATGATACAGTAGATTTAGTAACCAAAGATGGGTTTTATATAAGATTTAAACCACTAATCATATCACGTGCTAGGATAAAAGCTAGTCAAAAGCAACAAATGCGTACCATAGCAAGAAATGTCATACTACGCGTGGGCGCCAGCTCCACTTGGCTCGATATTCAAAAATCGTTATTTGACGGAACATTGGAAAACACAATAAAAGAGGAAGTATCTAAAATTCAGCCTGTAAAAAATCTCCTTTTTAGAAGAGTTCAGTTACTCCAGTCAGGCGTTTTTGTGGATGAAGGTCCGACTTTGGATGAAATCCATGAATTAGAAAAATCAAAGAAGATTGTGGTTGAACACGAAAGTGATGTTCTCGTCGCAGCAGAGGCAGGTGCTGAGATTTCAGAATTAGCAGAAGAATCCTCTGAGGAGGAAGAAAATTTTGACAATGAAGAAATCATTGAATCAAATCCTTCAGAAGAACATATCGATTACAATTCCATGAAAGTTTCGGAATTAAAAGAATTACTCAAAGACGCCGGAAGGCCTGTGTCTGGTAAAAAAGCTGATTTAATAGCCAGATTAAATGAATGATACCTAATTCCTTTTATTTGTGTTAGTACGTGGCGTAACATGGTCCGTGTATGTGTAATATATGGCACTGGGATGGCTAATATACCAACCCTATGTTCTAAATCTTTAGAATCATCATTAGATGTCGTCAGATGTGAAACTAAATGGGGAACTACTCCTTTGAAATTAATTTCAGGAGAAAATTTTCAGATAACATTTCTATATCGGCATCATTCAAATAATGGTCAAATTACTCCTCCTCATGCTATTGAACACAGAGGAAATATATTCGCTATAGCTAGTACTTCACCTGATATCGTAGTAAGTATAAATTCCGTTGGCTCAATTTCTTCTAAAATTTGTCCAGGAGATGTCAACATAGCTTCAGACATAATTGATTTTGCAGATTATTCATGGTCTTTTCATGATATAATGGCCTTTCACTCTGATAGAACATCTATCTTTGATCCGACCGCAATTGCAATAATTTCAGATATTTTATCAGAGAAGCAAAGAAATAAAGTAGAAAATGTAATTGTTGCCCAGTGCAATGGTCCTCAATATGAGAGTCCTGCAGAAATAAATGCCCTGGAAAAATTAGGTGCAGATGTAGTTAATATGACACTAGGGCCAGAATCAAGGCTAATTTCTGAATTATCTATTCCTCATGTATCATTATTATGTTCTTCTAATTGGGCTGCTGGCCGAAATCCTCAAAGTCCAAAGCAACCAATAGATCAAGATGAAGTATCTAATAATTCTTTAAGTATGGAGAGTCTAATTGTTGATTGTATTAATTCATTAATTAGTGGTTATACTCCTTAGATAACTTTGTTGACCTGATAGTCATCAGAGGCACATGCGAAGACCTTTGAGCGTTGAAGATTGGTTGCCATCCGAAGAATATATTTGTCCTGATGGTTTATGGACTTCAATGATGTCCAGAGTAGCATTTTTTCATAATAAACATCATTTTTCGAAGACTGAAAATAAAGGGCATGATATGGGTTACAGAATAGCATTAACAGTAGAAGAATTAGGGGAATTTTCTGCAGCGATAACAAAAGGCAAGTCCAAACCTGACATTTCTGAAGAATTATCAGATTTACTTATTCTAATTATGGGTCACGCCTTAGCATTAGAAATAGATTTAGAACAGGAATTTCATAATAAAATGAACATCATAATGAAAAGGCAATCAAAAATGACCGATTTGGGCATCCGAGTAACTGATTACAAAGATTGAATTTATTTTCGAGTCCAAATCGAATAAATTGTATCATGCTCATCGCTTTCATTCTTCTGTTGCTTCTCGATGATTTCTTGTACCCATTCTGTTCTTTCCCATTTTGGAAATTTTATTTCCCCGCTTTTCTGAGTAATTACTTCTGTAACGTGCAACTCATCTACTTTATCAAGAAATAATTCATAAATTTTCGAACCTCCGATTATCCAACACTCCTCACAACCCTCAGAATATGCTATTTCAAGGGCTCTACCAGGATAAAGTGCGTTTGACGCACCTTCTGCCCTCCAATTAGTATTTCTAGACATCACAATATTCAGCCTTCCAGATAAAGGTCTGTAAATCTCTGGAAGACTGTCCCATGTTTTTCTTCCCATAATTACAGCGTTATTACCTTTAGCATTTGTTAGTTTTTTAAATCTTTTAATATCCGTCGATAACTTCCAAGGCAATTCTCCTTTGTTTCCTATGGATTCTCCTTTATCCATCGCTACTATCATCGCAACTAGCATATTCAAACCTCAAATGGATATAGGTGCCGATATATGGGAATGATGTTGATATCTCTCTATGGATATATCTTCATAACAAAAATCATCAATATCTTTAATATCATTATTCAAAACTAGTGTTGGAAGATCTAGCGGTTTCCTAGTTATTTGTAATTCTGCCTGCTCTACATGATTGAGATACAAATGACAATCTCCTCCAGTCCAAATAAATTCTCCTGGTTCAAGATTACAAACTTGAGCTACCATGCATGTAAGAAGGCTGTATGATGATATATTGAATGGAACTCCAAGAAATGCGTCAGCACTCCTTTGATACAATTGACAGGACAACTGTCCGTTGTTGACATAAAACTGGAAAAAGGCATGACATGGCATTAATGCCATTTCTTCTAATTCGCCCACATTCCAAGCAGAAATTATAATTCTCCTACTATCTGGATTTTGTTTAATCATATCAATTGCTTGTTTAATTTGATCAATAGCATTTCCATTTTTTGTATTCCATTTTCTCCATTGTTCTCCGTATACCGGGCCTAAGTTACCATTGGAGTCTGCCCACTCGTTCCATATCTTAACTCCATTTTCTTTGAGATATCCTATGTTTGTATTGCCAGATAAAATCCATATTAATTCATGTATGACACTAGGCCAATGAATTTTCTTTGTTGTAATGGCAGGAAAATTATCAGTCAAATCAAATCTCATTTGATGGCCAAATATAGATTTCGTACCTGTCCCAGTCCTATCAGATTTTTCTTTTCCTTCATCCAGAATCCTCTTGAGAAACTCTAGGTACTGCTCCATATTAATATCCTAATGGCAGTCAGTCCTTCAACGCTGCGGAAAGGATTGTCAAGGAGCACCTAAATATTCCAAATTCTTCATTATTTGATTTGTAAATTTTCGGTATATTTTTTTCATTTCATCTTCTCTATCTTCTGGACATAGTTTTATTATTCCTTCTATCTTATTGTGGTCCATGTTTCCGCCATTTTTATCCAATATCCATTGATTAAAGGTTATCGGATTATCTATGTTAACATTAATTTTTTTCCAAAATCTAATCACATTATCTCCAGGTTTCATAACCTCTCTAGTCCCGATTATTGCCATTGGCAGTACAGGGACATCCGGAAAACTAGCGGATAATCTAGCAACACCAGTTTTCCCTTTCTGTAAAAATGGAGATTCTTTATTTCTGGATCTTGTCCCTTCAGGGAATAGGCCAAGGCATAAACCGGAATCCAATACATCAGCTGCTCTTGCCAATGCATCTCTTCCGCCAGTTTCTCTGAATGTTTCAATCTGGCCTGTCGCTTTCATTATTGTCCGGTTCGGCTCTTTAGTGAAATGACCTTCTTTTGCTAAATAATGTACTGGCCTCCCTATCCCCATTATTTTAACGATGGGATCGATGTTTGAGATATGATTGCCTACAATGATTACCGGCCCATTTTTGGGTATTTTTTCTATCCCACTATAATTTACTCTAGTCAAACTACGCCCAATTATCCGTATGTAACTAACCAGAAATTTATAGAAAACTGGTGTTTTAAAACTCTCACCTGTCCCGTTAATTTTTATAAGTTCAGAGAATTTTCGAAGAGCTCTCTCCAGATTACTCTCCATGCTATATCGTACTGGGTTTCCTGTTTAGCCTTTACTAAATTAAGCAAGTACTCATATTAGGGTCTTATTTCCGGCTAGCATGGACAAGGCTGCTGGAATAAGTTTTGTTATGATAATTATTTTTACAATTCCCACGTTATCGCCCGTAGTCACTGCTGAATGGGAATCAGATGGATGGATACAAAACCTCATCGGGCCTGATAGATTATCAATGGGGGATGAATTTGGTTGCCATGGTTTTGAGGATAAGGATGTGAATGAAAATCCATGGATAATCGAAGAGTGTAAGGATTATGTCATTTCAAACACACATGCTTCCAGATGGGGGATAAATCCAATTTCCTTTGGCACGCCTCCAGGGGAAGTAAGTCCCGTTTTACGTTCAAATTTGCTCGACTCCGGATTTAAAATAATAGGTGACAAGGTTACTAATGAGCCACTTGGTTTATTTGTAATGGATAGAAACGGAGGGAGTATGGAAAAAAACGTAGCCAATATCTCTTTAATTGCTAATTCTCCAAAAGATTCACTAGTAAGTATTTATTGGATTGCGAGGATACATGACCTTAGAGTAAGAGAAGATAATACATTTTTGAGTTGGTTAGAAAATAATAAATCAATCTGGTATACGACCTGGGGGGAGTGGTACAATCACAAATTATCTAGTGAAAATATAGAAGTATCTGTTGTTGACAATGTACTTCATGTCACATTACCAAATGTTCAAACTAATTCATGGAATGTACCTGGGACCGTACTCATCAAAACCGATAACCCGATTCTATCTGCTAAAGATTCACAAGGTAATGATTTTCCCAGATTGAATGAAACTGATCAGAATTTAAAAAATGGTTGGAGAAACAGTAGCCAAGGTATTATTTTAACCTTGAAATCTGGAGATAATGTAAGACTTGTAATGGAAGATGGTAATGATAGTATACAGAATGTTCCTCTTTATACTTTCAATGATTTACATCACTCAGTTACAATTGTTGGTCATCATGTTACAAATATGCGAGAATGGGCTTCAGATTTTCTGGAATCTCCCTTACTATTCACATGGCTGATTGAGAGGGGCGCCGAACCTATGTTTAATTGGCCAATTATTTTTATAGCAGTCGGCACTTTAATCGCAACGCCTTTGGCGATTAGATGGCTAATATCCAGAGACGCCGGAGAAATTATTAATTATACAGTATAATTTATTTTTTCTTTATGAATCTCTATTTTTTCATCAATTAATTTAGAAATAATTCTCTTAATTACTACATTTTCCAAATCTTCTGGGGAATGTATACCCGTCTTTAACATGTTAGGATTCGCCAACCATTCTTCTATACAAAATACTGTGACCAATCCCGTGCACCTTGCCATTGAATGCCCATCAGCACCGCCTGAATCGGTAACAGTCCAACGTACTTGTTCTCCATTTTTACCATACGCTACTACTTCTAACCACGTAAATTCTGATATTTCAGTACTATATTCCCATTCTTCTATAAGGTCCCTGTAATTCAATTCATTATTATCTCTCTTATCAATAAATTTCTGTATGTGCCCGGGCCATCTGACAGTATATTCTGATAAATTAGTAGAAGGAACCGAATTAAGTACACTACGTAACCCATCCGTCAGAAAAGCCTCCATTTCTCCTCTATCGGGGACGCTTATCATATGCCTTCCTGTTAATGGCTCTAAAGTAACAATCTTATTTTCCCTTAGTACTCTTACCGGCCTAGTATACTCTGCAATTACATCTTTGGGTGAAAACGGCGCTACGTAATTCCAGCCACCTCTTTTCTCTGAAGGATTACCTCCTACACGGATTTCCCCATTTTTTAGACTACCTAATTCTTCAACTGCTAATGAAAGTAACATATTGGATAATCCTGGTGCAATGCCCACGTCCCATAATATCGTCGTGCCCTCTCCTCCTTTTTCTTCTGATAATAAATCTGGTGTAATTTCACTAAAACTTAAGTCTACTATGTTCATTCCTTTAGGATAAAGAATCTTCATAACAGAATGTCCTACATCGCCGGGAAGCATATTGACAATAATGTCGCATTTACCGAAATTTTCCATTTCCTTAATACTTTGAAAAATATCTCCTTTGTGAATAATTATCTCAGGATATTCTCTAAATACATCATCTAATATTAAATCATGAGCATGAACTTCATGCCCATTATCGAATAATTTCTTCGCTACATAAGATCCGACAAGTCCCGCTCCCAAACAATGGATGATAGCCATGAAAGATGTCATAATGAATTAGGTTATTGATTTAACGGTAGTTAGTTGCTTACATCATCGATGGTTTGATTGGGTATATCGTAAGCCCGAAGCCATGGAAGAAGGCCATCGGATAGATCCTTGGTCTTCACAACAGTCTACTGATTATCAAAGGTTGATCCAGAAATTTGGTTTGGAGCCGTTAGATTTGCCTTCAATCCCTGCTCCAAATACTCTTCATCGAAGGGGCATAATATTTGCACATAGAGATTTTGATGTAATATTGAATTCAATAAAAAATAATACCAATTTTGGAGTATTGACAGGTTTGATGCCAAGTGGTAAAATGCATCTTGGTCACAGCATGGTAATTGAACAAGTAAAGTGGTTCCAAGAACAAGGAGGAGATGTTAATGTGGCCGTTGCAGATTTAGAAGCATTGGCTACCAGATCGAAATCCCTAGACGAAGGCCGAAAAACTGCAATAGAAGAATATATTGTCAATTATGCTGCATTAGGATTAAAACCTGATACTACAAATGTCTATTTCCAAAGTAAAAGACCGCAAGTACAGAGATTGGCCTTTACGCTTGGACGGAAAACTAATTTGTCAGAATTCGAATCTATTTATGGCTTCAAAGGAGGTACAAATCTGGCGCATGTACAATCTCCTCTTATACAAGCTGGCGATATAATGCATCCTCAATTGGAAGAATTTGGAGGTTTAAGACCAATAGTCGTTCCTGTGGGTGTTGATCAAGACCCTCATTTGAGATTAACCAGAGGTTTGGCGAGTAAAACAAATTGGTTCAACATCAAGAATAGGAAGAATGGTGGATTAAATATCACGCTTTCAATCCAAGATGAAAATGCCAATGCATTAGGGGTTTCTCCGAATGGGTCACTGATTCGTGAAACTAGAAATACAGTATTCAATAAAATAACAAATGTAATTTCTCAGTTTGGATTTGCAGATGTGTTTCCTAATCCCAAACACGGCACAATAGAAATACCAGGTGCTACATCAAGAGAAAAATTTGCATTAAAGTTTGAATTACTCAAACTTGAACGATATTTAGGGGGGATGGGGCTCATGCCCCCGTGTTCCACCTATCATCGTTTTGCGGTTGGGATGACAGGTGATAAGATGTCTTCTTCAAAGCCCGAAACAACAATTTTCATGGATGATTCTATTGCGGAAATGTCAAAGAAAGTAAAAAGAGCACGTAGCGGCGGTCAAGCTACTGTAGAAGAGCATAGGAGACTTGGTGGTGATTGTTCAAAAGATGTTGCATTTCAGTACCTTGAATTTTTCTTTACAACCGATGATAAAGAGTTAGAAGAAATACGCAATGATTATGAAAATGGTAGAATCTTGGCGGGCGAGATGAAGCAACTATGCATTGACAATGCCACGGACTGGTTGAATGATTTATCTGAAAAGAGAGATGAATGGTCAGGTAGGATAAATGAATTCCTTGCTCATGATTCACATTAATTCATTCTAGGTTATTTCTTTCAGCACCAATATCAAAAACAGGAATACTAATACCGACTGCCAATTCTGAAATTTCGTCTTCTACCAATTCTCGAGCGACTGCATCTTCATGTAAAATTTGGCTATGCCCCATAGGATCCAGTAATGTAATCTCTACTTCTCTATTTCCATTTTTAATTTCATTTATATATTCCAGTAATAGTAAACATTTTTCTATATTTTCATCTTTATCTCTTTTTGCTTGCCTCAAAATCATTTCAACTATATCACGAA
>Ga0315320_10003456_pt1 | contig 12944 bp, 10 predicted proteins | sample M140m21515metaG_FD_203458 | JGI IMG/M metagenome (GOLD analysis project Ga0315320, IMG submission 203458) | Ammonia-oxidizing marine archaeal communities from Monterey Bay, California, United States - M1 40m 21515 | ecosystem: Environmental > Aquatic > Marine > Coastal | place: USA: California...
TGTTCGTACGATTCTCAGAGAGTGATGACCGTAAATGCATCTCCGCCATCATCGGGTCCGCCTCGGTACCAGCGATTTCCGTACTTGCTCTTTGGTAACCACTGCCGAAGTGCTGTTTTCAGCGCACCCGTTCCATGGCCATGTAAGAGGAACGCGCTGCCATTTTCGGTGAGGATCATTTCGTCCAAGAATGATTCGACGGCATCGAGTGCTTCCTCCACTCGGAATCCACGAAGATCGAGTGTATTGCTCTGGGTTCGAACGCCTTGTGGGCCGCGACTGGGTTCTGCCTTGACCGCGGGTTTTGACATGTGTTTCTGCCGACTTTGGCGTTGTGCTGGCGCGTATCGCAATGCTGCACGGACCATTCGCATCCGTTTGCCTCGGACTTCGACCTCTACTTTGTCTCCTTGAGTGGACACTACGATGCCGGTCTCATTGAGTTGGATGAGCTTTACGCGATCTCCTGGGGCCAGCGTACGCGCCTCCGCTGGAGGCAGCGGCTTCATGGCGGGTCTGGCCTCATTGCGGACCTGTTTGACGTGTTCGAGCGTAGCTTGGGCCTCTCGTAAACTGGGTGCATCCTGTAGGGCACGAATCTGGGCTTTTAGTCCCGTCTCTTGCTCTTTTAGGCGCGCCCGAAAAGCGACCCGGTCGGCCGCATCATCACGGTCTCGTCGGGCGTTTAAGCGGTCCTCCCTTTCGTTCAGTCGGGTAATTTCATAGCGAAGTGTTCGTTCTTGTCCCTCGAGTGTTTGACGCAAGGTACGGACCGCCTCTTGTTCCGACTCGACTTGGGTCAACAATTCGTCCATGCGCTGGGACTCTTCATCGAGGAGATCTCGTGCGCGTTCAACGACATCTTCGGGTAGTCCCATTCGGCGGGCCACAGCGAGCGCATGGGAGCGTCCAACCCGATCAGGCTCCAATCGGAATGTGGGTCGACCATCGGCGAAAACGGCACCCATGAGTGCCATCGTAGGATGTTCAGCCGCCCGTTCTTTGAGGGCCGCATAATGAGTGGTGACGATGGTTCTGGCCCCATGTGCCACCAGTGTCTCGACGATGGATTGGGCCAATGCTGCACCTTGCGCGGGATCCGTACCGACGCCGAGCTCATCCAAGAGCACCAGGGCTCCAGGGCGGGCTAAATCGAGCGCGATTCGCAGGCTCACCAAGTGCGACGAAAAGGTCGATAGGTCGTCGGAGATGTTCTGCTGGTCGCCAACGATGGCCAAGATGGGGTCCATCCAATCTACTCGGGCATCGTCTCCGGCCGGTATGGGGAGTCCGGCTCGTACCATGAGCGCAAACAGGCCAATGGTCTTGAGTGTGATGGTTTTTCCACCCGCGTTCGGCCCCGTTAGCACCACACCACAATGAGCGTTGTCGATGCGTAAGCTGTTGGGTACCACTTCAATCTCACGCAGGGCGAGCACGGGATGGCGTGCATCGGTCACATGAACAATGCCTTCTTCGCCCACGTGTGGGAGTGTGGCCCCCAGGGTTCGCCCAAGCCCCGCTCGTGCTTGAGCGAGGTCGACCTCGGTGGCGGCCAACAGGCTCGACAATATCTCCTCGTGCGATTCACCTACTTCTCTCGATAAGCTGGCCAGAATTCGTGCGATCGTTCGACGAAGCTCAGCTTCCAGACCTTTCAGCTCATTTTGCTGGTCGACGACGGCAGAGGGCTCCACAAAGGCAGTCTCTCCAGACTGAGACGTGTCATGCACGATGCCGACAGCTTTGCGGGCGTGAACCCGGACCGGCAGCACCAACCGTCCCCCACGGTCGGTGATGTACTTGTCGTGAAAGAGATCCGCCATCGCCGGATTGTTCAGCATTCCATTCAGTACAGTGCGTACTTGGCTCTTGAGGTGCTCCATGCGACTTCTGATCGTTCGGAGCTCGGGGTAGAAGCTGTCTGAGAGCTCACCTGCAGGATTGAAACTATCTTGGAGGTTTCGCATCAGGAATATGTCGATGTCGATGGGCTCGATCATCGCGTGAAGCGTTGGGCTCAGCGCTTGGTGTTCATTTGCCCACCGTTGAAGCTGATGAAGAGCATCGAGCGTGTGGCTGATGTCCACGAGTTCTTCGGGCTCAAGCACCTCTCCCTTATTCGCACGTTGGGTAAGGGATTCAATGTCATAGATGGCTGCAACGGGAGGGTGGTGACCATCATCATCGAGACGCCAGAGGTCATGGATGACGGCATACCGATGAAGTGCCGAGTCTCTGTCTGGGGCAAAGTTGCCGTCATCCAACGCGGCCTTTCCCCGTGTTGTGTGGCATCGATCGCGAACGGCTTCACATACGACGGGCCAATCGAGACCCGTCAGGGTGTGTTCGTCCGGCGCAATTGTCATGACTACAGGGACCGAACGATTCGGAAGCTCAAATGATTGGAATGCGAATCCATGGCTCGGGATTCTCTCCGGCCACAACTCAGGGTTTCCAATGCATCCTCAAATGAGCCTCCGCGAATCACCCGTGGCTCCATCAAGCTTGGGTCATCCCGTCCGTCCTCGGGAAGGATCGGGTAGGGGCGGTGGGCGGACGACGTCCATTCCCACACATTCCCAAGCATGCCGTATAGGCCGCACTTACTCGGTCTTGGTGTGTCGATGGGGTGCGTGTGGCCGTCGCTATTTTCTTGTGTCCATGCGTACCGATGTGCAGAATCGGGCGCGTCTCCCCATGGGAACCGTACCGAACCCATGGCGCGGGCCCCAAACTCCCATTCGGCCTCTGTGGGCAGTCGAAACGGTTTATTGGACAGTTTGGCGTACCATTCCGCATATCCGTGGGCGTCTATAAAACTGACATTCACCACCGGATCGTCATTGCCGGGGCTGACTGAACATCGTTGATGCTGGGGGTCATAGGCCTCATATTGTTCATTCGAGATGGGTCCTCGACTGACATAAAAGGGTCCCAGTTCGATGGTGTGGGCGGGCTCGGTATCGCCTCCCTCACCACCAATCTCGGCATCATCTCCCCGGAGTAGCCACATCACGGCACGGGGAACTTGGGTGTACATTGTCGCCATAACGACGGCGGCTTAACGCGTCGGGTAGTGCGCTTGCATTGCGCGCCGACGTTCAGCATCGATACGGGCCACTTGGATCTGGCGCTTCATGACGTAGTTTGTGATTCTTTTGATGTTGTCGCGGCTCTTTTTAACGCCCTCGTCGATCATCTGGGCACCAACACGTACACGTTCTCCAACATGCTGCGTGTGACGTACGGCGACTTTAAGTTGAAGACTTTCTTCTTCCGCAGGAAGGTGAAGATTGATCGTGAGATCCTCTCCACGGCCGAGCATCTCTTGGTCTTCGTCTGCCACCCATACACCGATGCCCAAAACCGATATGTCTCGAAGCAGCCCATGGGTGGTCGTACCCCGACCGTGAAGCGTGATTTTGATGTCCACTTCCTCGTCTTCCTGCGGTTCCACTCGGACCGCTTCCCGTTCGTTGAAGAGGCTCCTCAACTGGGGTGCAAGGCTCTGGCGTTCACCATCCCATTGTTCGAATGAAATCCCGTATATGAGGTTGTTTTCGACCAATTTGATGTGGCACAGCAGGGCAGGGATATCAAGTGGCTGGGTCAATCGACCGGTTTCGAATCGCAGCGTGAGTGTGTCTCCGACCTCGCTCACCAATTTTTGGTCGGTTCCAACACCGAAGGAGACACCACCGGCACTGATATCCAACAAGCCCACCTGCTGAGTGGTCCCATCTGTGGAGACGGCGAACACATGAACATCTCGTTCAATATTCGGCGTTACCCTGTAATGCTGACGACGGTCCTGCGACACGCTGCATCCCCCCTGTGGACGTCATTGTACATGGTGAAGTAGCATCGGTGCAATGACGGGCAAGCAGACAACTCAGCCGTTCTCTTTTTCCGACTCCGCAGCCATGGCCGCTTGATAGGCTTCTCCCTCACTAATGGCGTCATGGGCGACATCGAATGCTTCTTCGATGTCGAAGCGAACTCCATTCATTTTACCCAGAACTTCCCGGCCGTCACTGTCGAGCCCGTCGGCTTCAGCTTGGGCTGTGTGCGCTACGATATTCGCCAGATGGATCATCCATGCTGTTTTTTTGTGTGTGGGTGCAGTGTTGGGCGCATTGTGGTGTCCGATGGCCTCTATGATGGGGGGCTCGAGGTCCCACTGACGGCCAATCAGTACGCCGATTGTCGGGTACATCGTCGTACAAAATTGGTCGACAAATCGTGCATCCGGCTTGGCGCCCCTTCGCGACCGAACGGCTGCACGATAGATGGCCAGTCGGCCAATACCGTGCAGGAGTCCACCGAGATATTCGTCACAGCGCACATGGTTGACCAAACCCGAAGCCACTTCGGCAACCACCACCGCGTGTAGCGTTTGTTTGTTCACCCACGTCTTCATGTGGGGAACATGCCACACGGCTGATTCGATACTGACCCGAGTAATGAGTCGCCACATTTGGTCCTGGCTCAATCGAGCTATCGCTCCGCGCAAACTGTTCGCCGGCCGACTGTATCGAACAGAGTTGGCCTGGTACCATACGGCTGTTTCGAGGGTTGGGTCGGAATCGATGAGTTGTCCGAACTTAAATGCATCGGCGCTGTCTTTCTTCATCAAATGATCAACATGCTTTGCTGCCCGGGGAAATTGGGGCAGTCGCATGTCTTCGTCTTTGATGTCTTTGGCCAATCGAATCAGAAAAGCTCGGTTGCCATCGTGATTACTTTGTCGCTCAAGTTTTGCGAGTATATCGCCCGTATTTTTGAGGACGTCCGACCAGCTTCCAGTCTTGGCGTAACCCCCGTTTTCCCATGGTCGTGGGTCATCGCTTTGAGGCGGCGTGAGCGGGTGTGCATCGTCATCATCAAACATAAAAAGTACGGTCCACGGTGGTGTTTGAGCGCTCACTTTATCGCATGGAGGCTGGGTTCGGATAGAGGGTGCTCTATGGCGCGCAATACCCCCATCGATGAAGTCACCTGGACGGCTCGCAAAGGAGCCGTTTCGGCCACCGCAGGCGTGACCCAGGCCATTCCCCATGTTGTGGCTTGGAACCTCACAAAACGCTGTAATCTGGCGTGTGATCACTGCTATATAGCGGCGGGTCCATGGCACCCCACAGATGATGATCTTCGTCTCGAAGAGATCCAGCGCATCACCGATGAAATCCTGGATATCAACCCGGGGCCCATGTTTGTTCTGACCGGTGGGGAGCCGTTGTTGAGAAAAGATTTGGAGCAGATTGCCGACTACGGTGCCAGTCGTGGCGCAACAGTGGTGGTCGGTACCAACGGGACCGGTTTGACTGACGGTCGGATTCGGTCTCTACAGGATGCAGGGGTGACAGGCGTGGCGGTGAGCATCGACTCCCTGAACGCGGAACGCCACAATACTTTTCGTCACGGTGCGAGTGCACTCCAGCAAACCACTGCAGCGATTGAGCGCCTTCGCTCTGCGCGGATGGACTTTATTGTTCAAACCTCGGTCACAGCAGACAATCGTCATGAATTGGCGGAACTGGTTCGTTGGTCAGCAGACAAGGGTGCGGTTTCTTTCAATCTGTACTTTTTGGTTGAAACCGGACGCGGACAAGAGATGCGTGAACTTCCCGCTGCAGACAACGAGGCGCTTTTACAAGAGTTGGTTGAACTGGAAGGTGAGATGCGTGGTCGAATGCTGGTCCGCTCCAAGTGCCAGCCAGCATTAATGCGTGTTGTACATCAGGCTGCACCAGACTCTCCGCTCACCAACTACAGCACGCGGTGCCCGTGTGGGGTTCAGTACTGTCGAATTATGCCGGATGGTAAATTGACACCGTGTCCCTACCTGCCTGAAGTGGCTGGGGACTTACGCAAACAGTCCTTTCGAGATGTGTGGGAGAACTCGGCGCTATTTGCCTCGATACGGACCCGGTCTTTTAATGGGAAGTGTGGCTCCTGCGAGTACCGAGAAGTGTGTGGTGGCTGTCGCGCGCGGGCGTTCGCCAATACCGGTGATGTGATGGGTCCCGACGATTCATGTGTTCATGAGCCGGAAGGTACCCTGCCGGTCATTCAGTCCAAAGACACCACGTATGGTGCACCCGTGAAACCCGGTTTGCAGTGGGACCCTGAAGCGCAGGCCCGCATGCAAAAGATCCCCTCGTTTGTTCGGGGTGTGGTCATCAAGCGTACCGAAGACTACGCACGCAGAGAGGGCCATTCCCTGATCACGTTGGCCCTGCTCGACGAGATCCGGAAAGGGATGCCCATCGACTTCTCTAAAAAGAGGCCGTTTTTCATGCGTTCTGGGGACGATGACTGAATCAGTCTTCTTCAGGAACGACCAAATAATCCAAGACTTCGTTCGCCAATTCGATGTCACTGTTGGTGAGCACGTGGTCTTGCGTGGCCAAGCTCATCACTTTTACGCCCACCTCGCCGTCCAATACTGTGGCGGCCGGTTGTGCTGCTGCTGCGGGGAGATTCGGGTCTCCTGATGACCACAAATACACCATTCGTTCGGGCAAGCGAGTCTCACCGGCCCAGCTGAATTGTTCGATGGACTCCATGGCTTCCTCGCCGAAGATTCTCGAAAAGCCTTCGATTTCTTCATCGAAGATGTCGGGTTGAGCCGTGTATGCAGAGAGGTCGTCGGGTGTGCTGTCCACCAGTGCGCCAGCCACATCTGGAGCGGAGTCATGAGTGAGCAGTTCGAGTACGCCTCGTCCGCCGTCACCCAGACCAAACAGGTACAGTTGTGTGGGGTCGATGGGCACAGGAATTTCGATGCCACGGGTCGATGCAAAGTTTGGATCCGACGCCAGTCGCATCATCCACCATGCGAAAGTGAGTCCATTTCGTTCGAAGCCATCTTGCGCCACATCGTTGTACTGCACGCCTTCTTCGTTGTGCCAAAGGTCGCCCCAACAGTTGCCTGGTAGGATTTGCACAAAGCCGCGATTGGCCAGTGCGGCAGGCAGCGTACCCAGATTGTTTTCAACCGGATCGAGATCGTTGATTTGAAGGCCCAAAGTTTCCCAGACCTTCCGCACGGCGAAGTCTGCGGTAAGCCGAGATTTTGCGTGGTAGTGCGGTCCACTGAGCGGTCCGGCCGAGCCCGGCTCCATGACATAGTCAAAGGCACCGGAGTGCATCACCACTGCGATGGGGGCTGGTGTGGTCGTTCCGGGTTTGTAGACCATATGAAAGCTTGAGTTTTCTCCATCGGGACAGAGCAACTCTGTCTTCATGGTCTCAATGACCACACCTTCTTCGGTCACAAGCGGATTGTTGAACGGCAAGATGGTGGTGTCGAGTTCGGACCCTTCATTCGGTAGATTGAAGCAACCGGCCAGCAGCATTGGGAGTAGTGTCATCACAGGTTGAGTATAACTTGGTGGGGTTGTTTCGTTGGTTTGGCGTCGTCTTATGGAGAACATTTGACCACCAAATTCATGAAGCGTTGCCCCTTTGGAACGCGACGTGACAATTGGTGAACTTGTTGGGAACATCTGCCACAAAGGGGTTGCCTTTTGGGCAATTGGGAGCCACGGTTATGCACCCGACGGGATAAAGGCGCCGCGCGCCCGAGTCTCTCAGGGCAGGAGGGTTCATGCGTTGGTTGTTGGTCGATGTGATCGACACACTCGAAGCGGGTGTGATGGCTCGCGGCCGCAAGACGTGGACCGAAGAGGAAGAGTTTTTTGAAGATCACTTCCCGAGCTTTCCCGTTGTACCCGGGGTTCTGCTGATGGAAGCGCTGGCTCAATTGGCTGGAAAACTCATCGGCTACACCGTTCGTCAAGAGCGTGGAGACTGGCCGTTTCCGATCTTGAGCATGATGAATGGCGTGAAGTTTCGAAAGTTTGTCCGTCCAGGAGAAGAAGTCACCCTCGAGGCTCGGCTGCTGAGCTTGCGAGAAGAGATGGCGGGTGTCACGGTTCGCGCCAAGTGCAATGGTCGCGTTGTGGCCCAGGCCGAACAGATCTTTGTGTTCAATGCCGTGCCCTTGGAAGCGGAGGCAGATCGCGCCAAGGTTGAGGCCCTCGAACGGGCACATCTTGAACGGCTGTGGGCCGATTGTCCGGAGTCCGAGTGAGCCGCCGTGTTGTGATCACTGGCGTGGGCATGGTGACACCGTTGGGTGTTGGCGTGGAGGCGAGCTGGTCTGCAGTGTGTGCTGGACAGTCGGGCATTGCCGACATCAAACGGTTTGATCCCAGTGGCCTCCCGGTGCGGTTTGCTGCAGAGACGGTTCCACCACCCGTTCAACCCGAAGATGGGGGAGACCTGAAGCTTCGGTTGGCGGTCACGGCACTCCGTGAAGCTCTTTCGATGTCGGGCCCACTCAAGGGGCCACGAACGGGTGTCTGTATGGGGAGTGAAATCGGTCGCCCACCCCTGCCTGAAGTGGCCGCGCGTATGGCGGAGGGGTCCGACCCCACCCGGGAAGAATTGAATCGAATGGACCCATCGGCACCCACGCGGCTGCTGGCCGAGATTTCGGGGGCGACTGGGCCCACCAGTACCGTGTCCACGGCGTGTACAAGTTCATCACAGGCTGTGGGTGAAGGATTGCTCCGGATTCGGCGTGGCGATGTGGATGCCATGATTGTTGGCGGCGTGGACGTCTTGGTGGATGCCATCATGATCACGGGTTTCGCCAAGCTTGGTGCACTATCCGAACGAAATGAGGATCCCCGTGCGGCCAGTCGGCCCTTTGATGTCGATCGCGATGGGTTCGTTCTCGGTGAAGGTTCGGGGGTTCTGATTTTGGAGGACCGAGCATGTGCGATGAAGCGAGGGGCCACGATTCTCGCCGAACTGACGGGGTTTGGGTGTTCGTGTAATGCATACCGAATCACCGACTCACCACCGGATGGGCGGGGTGCATATCAGGCCATGGAAGCGGCCTTGGCCGATGCGGGGCTCACGGCAGCCGACATCGACTACATCAATGCCCACGGCACTTCGACTCCAATGAATGATCCGAGTGAGGCCCGCGGAATTCTGCATACATTTCCGGACTCGGTTCCCGTTAGCTCCACCAAGAGCAGCATGGGTCACCTGGTGGCGGCATGTGGCGCTGTAGAAGCCATTTTGTGTGTCCTTGCCATTCGAGATGGTTGCCTGCCCCCGACCATCAACCTTGAACACCCCGACCCGGAGTGTGCGCTCGACCATGTGGCCAATGAAGCACGGTTCACACCAGTGGCCCATGCTATGACGAACGCATTTGGTTTCGGGGGCTCCAATGGCAGCCTGGTGATTTCTCGCCATGACTGAATTCAGCGATGTGGTTGTGACGGGTGTAGGGTTTTGTACGGCCTTGGGGGACGACCCGTGGGCCGCGATGCAGCGCGGTGAGACAGGTGTGGCCGAGAATGAGGAGTTGGTGCGTCTGCCTCACACTACGGCGGCTGTGGTTGAACGGATCGATCTTCGTGCGTGGCTAAAGCGACGAAAAGACAGAAAACTGATGGCTCGACCAGCCCAACTGGCGCTCTCTGCGGCGGGCCAGGCGCTCACTTCTTGGTCGGGCGAAACCGATGATCTCGGCCTGTATCTTGGGGTGGGGCGAGAGCCTGGTGACGATGGGGAGTCGGAGGCTGCGTTGGTGGCTGCACAGTCTGAGGGTCGACTGGACAGTCAGCGTGTGGCCGGCCGCTGTCGCGATCTGTATCCACCTCTTCTGCCGCTCAAGACGCTGCCCAACATGGCGTTGGCTCACATCGCGATCCATCTGGATGTGCGCGGAGAAAACGGGGCCTGGTCTGGAGATGCGGCTGCGGGACTGACAGCACTTCGTGCAGGGATTTGGTCCATCCGCGAGAACCGTTGCGCGGCCGCTGTGGTCGTGGCTTCAGATAGTTGGGTGTCTACCGGTGCGGTGCGCGACTTGATCCGCATGTCCGGTGGCACTCCCATCCCTCCACCGGGGGAGGCGGGTGTCGCGTTGTTGATCGAGTCCGCCGCTTCTGCCACGGTCCGTGAGGCTGCAGTCCTTGGGTGCGTAGACACCGCCGAGGCGGGTGCCCAGCGCGCTCGGGAAGGGTCGCATCATTCGTTTCTTGGGCGATGCAATGCGGCGGATGGATTGATGGCGGTAGCGTTGTCCATCGTGGGACGGGCATCCAATCGTTGGGTAACGGCACAAGAGCCCGGTCAACCCATCGTCGGTGTCCGGGTTCACGTGTCTTCGACGAATGCGTGCTACGCTCCGACATCAGGGAGTGGCCTACATGGCTGACGGAGCGCGACAATTTCGATTTATTCGACCGATAGCTGCGGGTGGTTTCGGTACTGTGTACCTGTGTAAGGAAGAGCATTCGGATGGGTTTTCTCGGGTCGTAGCGGTCAAGATCTTGAATGCGCAGTGGACCGACAGTGAAGAGGTGGCGAGTCGTCTGCGGGATGAAGCCCGACTGCTGGGTTTACTGCGGCACCGAAACATTGTGGATGTCTACGATCTCACCACTATTGATGGCCGTTCGGCTGTCGTGATGGAGTACTTGGAGGCCATCGACCTGCGGTATTTGATTCAGCAGTGTCAGGCCCGCAGTGTACGCATGCCTGTTCGGGTCGCACTTGAGATTGTTTCGCAGGTGGGCCAGGCGTTGGATGCCGCCTACAACCGTCCGCCGATGCAGGGCGAAAACCCGTTGCGTGTGATTCACCGAGACATCAAGCCAAGCAACATCATGCTTGATGGCCATGGTCTGACCAAGGTTCTTGATTTCGGCGTCGCCCAGTCGGACATTGTGGCCAAGGAAGCCGATACACAGGATCTGCAGTTTGGGTCCGTGGACTATATGGCGCCGGAGCGGCTGTTCTTCGAACCCGAGACGCCCGCTTCAGATGTCTATTCATTGGCGGCAACGCTGTTTGAATTGTTGACCTTTGAGCGCCTTGGTAAAGCCCAAGGTCGGGCCAGCAAGCACGATGCACAACTGGCCAACCGCATGAGTTTTATGCGGGGTTCGGTCGAAGCGTCGCCCCAGGTGGCCGCGGCGGTTGAGGCCCTCTTGCTTCGGTCCTTGCACTTCGAACACGAGCATCGACCCGATTCCGCCACGTTCGCCCAGGATGCGAAACAGATTGCACGAAGCATTGACTCCATGGACTTGTTGATGTGGGCCGAGTCAACCGTGCCGGTGGTGGTGGAGGAGTCAGAGCGGCGCGCTCTGGATGTGGAGCCCTTGTCTCACTCGATCTTGGTCGAAGACCATTCCGTACCGATCCTGACAGAAGAGGATGAGACGCAAGAAGAACGAGAAGAATCCAGTGAAGTGCCGATGGAGCGTGAGACCCCCCGAGCAGCGGCTCTTCGGCAGGGGGCGCTTGCAGAGTTGGAAGCCTCCAGCGATGTTCAATTGGCCCCATCCACAGGCGCTCCGCATGATGGTCTTCATACGCAGATGACGGATAGGACTGATGGAGAGGGCTGGAACGACAGAACCATGGGCGACTTGACGGACACTCATGTGGGAATGGCGACGGGTCGTTCTTTGACGGACTTACCCCTGACGCAGCCAGATCCCCTGGATGAAGTGCAACCAGACACGGCTGATGGGCTGGATTTGGCGGGGGCGCTGGAGCATTCGGTGACCCAGGTGCCGCGTTACGACACCATGGAGGGGCTCAGCCCCGTACGCCCGCGGCCCTCGATGCTGTGGTTGGCCCTCGGTGCGTTGCTACCGCTCGGTATGGCGTTGGTGTTTGGTGGCATCATTGTGTATCAAGACATGTGGGGAGTCCGCACCGCGCTCCAAGGTCTTCTCGGGGGTGAGGATGTGCCAGCAGACAGTCCGGTGGAGACCCCCCAAGTAAAACAGGGACCCCGAGACGATGCGTTGGCGATTGCCGATGACCTTGGCATCCGGTTTGTCTCCGCATGGGAAGATACGGCCAAACTGAAGGTCCACTGTAAAGAAGAATCTGCCGCTGGAAAGCAGGAGGCGGTTTTGATGCGAGAGGCTGCCAGCCGGTGTGCGGTCACAGCCATCGGCTCGGACCGCAGTCGCCTGAAGAAGGTGGTTGAAGTCGCCACTGTGGGGACGTGGATTTGTTTTGAAGACGGTATGGCGCAGTGTCGGGCCGAATGACGGATGTAGTGATTACTGGTGTCGGTGTCATCAGCGCAGCTGGGCCCACGTTTGCGGATCTGGCTTCTGCGCTGAGCGAAGGACGGTCTTGTGCCTCCCCGTATGACACCCCGCTTCCACTCGATGAGGTGGCTGCTGTTCCGGTTGATGTCGACCCCATAGAGGGCTTCAAGGACGACCGAAAAGCGTGGTTGGCCCTGACGGCGCTGGAGGAAGCGTTGGTTGATTCGGGTGGTACAGGCGGGGGACGGGTGTCGGTCTTCTTGGGAACGGGACTGTCGAGTGTGACCCCATCGGAACTCAATCAGGATGCATATCCGCATCTGAACAAAGACAAGACGGCATTTGATCGCGACTCTCTCTGTTCTGATTTGAGTGGTTCCGGGGCTTCGCCATGGCGACATGATCCTGTTCGCGTCACCTCTGCGGTGGCACGAAGAGTGGGAGCTACGGGTCCATGTGGCACCAGCTTTTCCGCGTGCTCTGCAGCCGCTCAGGCCATTGCTGAAGGCTTACGTACCATCCGCCGAGGTGAGGCCGATGTTGCCATCGTTGGCGGCCATGACAGCATGCTTCATCCCTTTGGCTTGCTCAGTTTCATCGTTTTGGGCGCCCTATCTCCAACCGCCTGTCGGCCGTTTGATCAACACCGTGATGGTTTTCTGATCGGAGAAGGGGCGGCCATATTGGTCTTAGAATCCGCCCGTCATGCATCGGCCCGCGGAGCGCGGGTTCGTGCCCGACTATTGGGGGCGGGTACGAGTGTCGATGGACATGCGGCCACGGCTCCACACCCGGATGGTGCTGGAGCCGAGCGTGCCATGCGGGCAGCATTGG
>Ga0315320_10003457_pt1 | contig 12943 bp, 10 predicted proteins | sample M140m21515metaG_FD_203458 | JGI IMG/M metagenome (GOLD analysis project Ga0315320, IMG submission 203458) | Ammonia-oxidizing marine archaeal communities from Monterey Bay, California, United States - M1 40m 21515 | ecosystem: Environmental > Aquatic > Marine > Coastal | place: USA: California...
CCTCAATGAAGCGATCATCTTCGAAGAGGCGGCCACGCCATGGTGGACATGATCATTCGATGAAATCGTTGATTTCCTCGTCCGCCGAGTGGGCGATCGTGACCGCCCAGACGATGTCCACCGGCTCCGACTCAGGGCCTCCTGCGGGAAGCTCGATCAGCCACTGCATCGCGCCCTTCGGATCCGGGGGAATGATCGGCTGAGGCTCCGATGATTTCAGGGACACCTCGATGTCCTCCGTTTTCGAGATCGGAATGCGGTCTTCGACCGTGATGATGCACGCACGTTCGCCGAGATTTCTCAGAGTGATCCTGTATTCGAGGGTGGTCAGTCTTCCGCCGTTGAGCAGGCCCGTGCGCACTTCCTCCCGCGAAATCAGTCTTCGGGTGAGCACGATGTCCTCACGGATGCCGAGAGGGATCTGAAAATCGCTGCGTTCTTCGATGATCCGATTCTCATCGCCGATGAAGGGTCTTCCATCTCGGATCACTCGAAGCGGGCCGGCGGGTATGAATCCGTTCGAAGTGTTTCTCGTCACGCCCTCCAGATGAACGCCATCGGTCATCACCGGGCGTGCGATCAGCGAGGTCGCGAACGCGGTCTCGAAACTCTCCAGCAGAACCAGGCCGATCTCGTCCTTTCGAAGCGTGATCGGAAGTTCCACGGTGAAACTCCGTGTGCGTGTGCCGAGGGTGGAGGCATCTGCGTCCGATGCTTCAGCTTCAGCCGAGTCGCCGATCCGTCCCAACTCATCGTCGTCCTCGCGGATCTCGATCACGCTCGTCTGCAGTGGTTCGAGGGGGCGGGCTCCCTCATCGAGGTCCGTGTCCAGCGACAGGCGCACCTCGCTCCAGTCGACTGCGCTTCGATTTTCGATTCTTCCGAGCAGACGGATCCGGACGGATTCCTTCCCCGGTCGCCAATCCACCTCGACCTCGCTGTTCCAGCGTGATTCGGAGTCCTTTCGAGTGATCGTGAAACGGGCCGGGCCGCCGGATGACCTGGTGATGATCTCGCAGAGCATCTGCCGGGAACCTCGTTCGGCGGAGGTGTGTTCCTCTTCCAGTCTGGCTTGCTCGGACATGCTCTCATCAAGCACTCGTTTCTGTCTTGCAAGGTCCTCGGTGATGACACGCCTGCGGGCGTTGATGGATTCGATCAGTTCCAGCAGCGCTTCGGAATCGAGTTCGACCCTGGTTTCCGCGATGGTGCGTGCGACCGATTCGAGGAGTTCGATGTCCGCGGTCGCTCCGAGAATGCGCTCTTCCGCGATCTGGGCCTTCTCGGAGATCCTCTTCAACTCGAGACGAAGCGCCTCGAGGCGACGTTCATCCGGTGGTGCACTCACCTCCCGGATGGTGTGGTGAAGCATGTCCGCGCCCGACGCGACCACGGTGACGGCATCGCTCCAGTCGGCGTTGAAATCCGCGTTGGCGACATCTCCCAGAATGATTCGAAGAGGCGTGATCCCTTCGGGGAGTTCGACGTCCACGAGCCTGGTCAGGGTGGCCCCCGAGGCACTGAGCATGACTTCGTCAACCCGACTCGTCACCTCGAGGTCGGGTTGACGAGGTGGTTCGGAGGCCGCGGTGTTCCGGACGGACCATGCACACAGGGCAAGTTGAACGATGATGCAGAATGCGTGCATGGTCTTCCCGCCCTTGTCGGGGATCGCCCTGCGATCCGGTACTTCAGTGGTCGCTCAGGCTGGCTCTGGTGCCGCCGCGTCTGAGCAGGCCGGCGATCCTGGCTGCATCGGGCATGCCGCTGGATTCGACGGAATCGACGAGCCGCTCGATCTCCTGTTCCTTGCACATGTACGTCGCGGCGGTCTTGGCGACCACGTCGGGTTCCATGGACGCGAAGAAACTGATGCCCTCCCGGTAGACGATGCCCGCCGCGAGGTGCGACGCGATCAGTCTGGCCACGTAGACCTTGGGAAGCATCTCCCAGACCCCGTCACCGACCTTGTCGAGAAGGACCTTGGGGAAGTGTTCGTTGACCATCTTGTTGGCCATTTTCTTCTCGACGTCGCTCCAGGAGTCCATGCCTTCTTCGATCGCGTCCGCGACCGAGTTGACCACTCGACTGAGCCGGACGCTGATCTCGGGAAGCGGCATGCAGGGGTGGCGTTCATGTTCGCTGACCAGAAGCAGCGCTTCGGCCCGCGCGAGTTCGCGAAGTCTGTCGAGAACCTCATCGACGAACTCGGACTTGATCTCCATGAAGTCCGCTTCTTCGAGAAGCATGCAGGCGGCGACCTCGAGGCTGGAACAGATCACGCCGCACTTGTTGGCGGAGGAATCCTTGATGATCGTCACGCCTTCCGCGCTCAGGCGCTCGCGTGCTTCGGGCGTCAGGAAGAGGTTGGCACCTTCCACGATCAGCCTGCTCGACGGCGTGCCATCCTTGGTGAGGAATTCGCGCCAGTTGTGGCCGTGAATGGTCTCGGGGCGTCCGCCACACGGGACGAAGGCGTCCGCGACCACCCGGTTGTGCATCGTGTTGCGCATGAGGAATCCGCTGGGATCCTCGAGATTCGCGACGTTACCCTCCGGTCCGAGCTTCGAGGGATCGAATTCCGCGATCGGGAGATCGTTCTCGACCAGTCGCAGGAGTTCGGTGTGATCCAGTCCGGCGGGGTCCTCGCCGCATCCTGAACCATCGGCGATCCCCACGATTCGTGCGTTCTGCCCGTAGTCCCGGTTCAGGATCTTGATCATGTTGCCCGCGACGTCTCCGTCAGGACCGCCGGTGATCTTGACCGTGAACGGCTTCTCGTTGGGATCGATCTCCATGGCCTTGAGGAACGTCTCGAGGAACACGTTGACGCCTTCACTGGTCACGCCGTAACGCTTGTGGTTGATCCCGGCCCCCGGCTTCGAGCTGATGAACGCGGTCGGCATCGGATATTCGCGGATCTGCGCCCGGCGGACCATCCATTCGATGTGAGCCGGCGTGATGTTCTCGTCGGGGCCCAGGTAGATGAGTTCCGGTTTTCCGAACCGATCGACCACGAACCGCTTGGTGTCCTCGGCAGGTGTGATCAGATCCAGAACGGAATCGATGAAGCTCTTCACGCAACGGTCGATTCCAGAGTCAGGCTCCATCAGAATGGCTGCCTTGGCGCCGCCTTCGGGAATGTCCTTGTTCTTCAGGTGCTGTGCGAAACTGAGCCCGTATGCCTCGTCGTAGAGACGTTCGCTTTCACGTCCGTGCTGGAACATCGAACGTGGAACGACGACTCGAAGGCCGCCTCGAGCGATGTCCTGGAAGCGAATCTGGAATCCATCGAAGCCTCGGCCGTGGACGTAGATCACGCCGTAGGGCAGTTCGGGGCGTCGCTCGTTCATGAGCAACCTGGGGTCGAGTCTCAGTGCCAGTCCGAAACGATTCTGCAGGAAGTAGTTGGTTCGCAGCGTCGCCTGCACCGCATCCACCAGGCAGGCGAGGGTGGTCCTGCCCGCTTCGGAATCGACTTCATTCTCGATCCGCTCCTTGATCTCGCTGGCTCGGCGTTCAAGTTCCTCGTCCGTCGCCGGTCCGTCCGGGTTGAAGCGGTCGAGGAACAGCTGGATGGCCTCGTGGGAGATGTCCATCATGTCCTCGAGGCGACTCAGGATGCGTTCTCTGGTGAAGGCGAATTCGTTCTTCGGGCTGAGCACCTGGTGCGTCAGATGCGAAAGGCCCAGAAGCAGCTCGGCTTCGGAGACGCCGAGCTTCTCGTGGCGCTGGGAGAGTCCGAGGACGTTGAAATCCACCCATTTGATCCGGCGCAGATCCTTGCGCAGCGAGTGCCAGAGTTCACTGTCCTTCTTGATCTGCTTGCCATCGGGGCCTTCGACGATGAACGCCACGAAGGTGACGGAACCGTGGGGGGGATCCTTCACGACGTCGAGGTAGGCTCGACTGATGTTCAGGCCGTAGGCCGCGATCACATTGGCGCACCGTTCGAACGTCGTTCGAGTTCGAGCGTTCGCCATGGCGATCGTCACTCTGCTCTGGTTCTCGTTCGCTTTCTCGTTCTCGATGGTGACATCACCCGAGTCCGTGCCGCTGGCGTCCAGATAAAGCTTGTGGTGCTTCGTGATACGAAGCGGTGTCAGAGTGCGCACGTAATCCGCGGTGCATCGTGAGAGAAAGTTCCGGATGTCCGCTTCCTTCCACTCGGGCTCGTATTCCAGGGCGTGCTTGATCAGTGCCTCGGCTTTTTCAGCCTGCTCGGCGTCCTGCGGATCGAAGGGGTCCTGTTCTCCGAACTCGAAGGTGTCCAGAATGAACGAGTTGTCCGAAGCCGAATGGATCGTGGCGCTCCGGAGTGATTGATCGAGCGGGAGTTCCGCGACGATCTCGGCGAGGATTCCCGGATAGTTCGAGGGGCGCATCGCGGTCCAGATGCCACCGTCCTCGTTACGCATCGTGATCTCAAGCGGGCCGCCGGATGCACGCAGGGCGATGATGGTTCTCAGGTGCGCCCGTTGCGTGTCAGGGTCGGTGTCCTGGAAATACATCGGTGGCATCGAGTTCAGGAACCATGGCACGACGTTCTCCGCCGTCTCCCGATATTCATTGAACAGGTCCTCGATGAGAGGCTGCGGGTTCATGGGAACGGCGTCCGGATTGTTGCTGGTGTCGGTGCGCATCACGTGTGGTTACCCTGTGGATGGGAAGGCGGGATATCAGTAATCTGGGATCCTACCGATTCTATTCGTCATTTGGCCGGAGTATGGCATGAGTTCTTTGATGATTGGCAACTTCGACGGAGTTCATCTGGGGCATCTGGCTCTGCTGGAACGTTCTCGGAAGTGCGCGGCTGGAGGGGAGGTCACCGCGGTGACCTTCGAACCCCATCCAAGCGCGATTCTCAGGCCCGAGAAGAGGGTCGACAGACTCCTTCCGGCTGACATGCGCCGTGCGCTTCTCAAGGACGCCGGAGCGGACAACGTGATCGAGTTGCCGACCACTCTGGAATTACTGGACCTCGACGCCGCGGATTTCGTGGACATGCTTCGAGAGCGGTGCCGTTTCGACGTCATGGTCGAAGGAGCCGATTTCAGATTCGGCCGCAAGCGCGCCGCGGGCGTCTCCGAACTGATCGCACTGGGCCGGACCCGTGACTTCTCGGTCGAGGTCGTCGATGACGTGGACGTCGAGCTGGAGGATCGCACGGTCGTGCCGGTTCGTTCCACGCTGATCCGCTGGCTGCTTCGGCATGGCCGGGTGGTGGATGCCGAACGTGCGCTCGGTCGGCCTCACCGGATCGACGGTACCGTCGTCAAGGGTGATCAGCGCGGACGCACGCTGGGCTATCCGACCGCCAATCTCGATCATGGGTCCTGCCTGCTTCCGGGTGATGGGATCTATTCCGGCGTGGGAGTGCTTTCAGACGGAACCCGTGTCTCCGCCGCGATCAGCGTCGGTACGAAGCCGACCTTCGGGGGGACTGAACGGGTGTGCGAAGCCCATCTGCTTGATCACGACGCCCCTCTCGATGACTATGGGTGGGCGCTCACGCTCGAATTCAAGCGTTACCTCCACGAGCAGCTGACCTTCGAATCCGTCGAGCCGCTTCTTCAGCGCATGTCCCGTGACTGCGAACTTGTCAGGCATCATGCCAGAGAGCCACATTCCTCATGAGTGATTTCGAATACCGCACCAATACCACCATCAGATCGCTGGTCGATCGACTCACGTCGGCTCGCAGCGTGATGATTCTCAGCCACGAGAAGCCCGATGGGGACGCGATCGGATCCTGCGCCATGGTCGCGCGGGCGCTTGATGCGGTGGGGATTCCGAGCGAGACCTGTCTGCTGGGCGCGGTCGCTGATTCCCTGCGCTCGCTGATTCCCGATCTGGCGGTTCGCAACATCCCCGAGGACCAGCCCGTGGACGCGCACGATCTGATCGTGCTGGTCGATACCGGGGCCTGGGCCCAGCTGGCTCCCGTGGCCGAGTTTCTTCGAGAGCGCAGGGCGCGCATCATCGGGATCGATCACCATGCCCGGGGCGACGATGTCGCGGGCGAACGCATCGTCGACACGAGCTGCGGGTCCTGCACCCAGGTCCTCGTTCCGCTGATCGATGCGATGGGCGTCCCGCTCACGCATGGGGCCGATCAGGAAGGTCGATACTCCATCGCCGAAGCCGCGATGGTCGGACTCGGGACGGACACCGGATGGTTTCGTTACGACAACTGTGGCGCCGAAGGATTGAAACTCGCTTCGCGTCTGGTCGAAGCCGGAGCCGACAAGAACCGACTCACTCGTGTGATCGAGGAGAACGACCGACCTCAGAGAATCATGATGGCGGGCCGGGCCCTGTCTTCGGCTCGTTTTGCGAACGACGACAGAAGCGTGGTCATGTCTCTGTCACTGGAGGACTTCGAGACCACGGGTGCCGTGGCCGAGGAACTTGCCGGGCTGGTCAACCACCCGATGTCGATCGGATCGATCGAGGTGTCCGTGCTCATCACACAGACCGAGCTCGATCGCGTGAAAATGAGCTTCCGATCGAAGCCTCCGAAGACCCGGGGGGGCACGCACTTCATCGATGTGAATCAGCTCGCCGCCCGTTTCGGTGGGGGCGGCCACGTCCACGCCGCCGGGGCGCGTTTGGATGGATCCGTGGAAGATGCCAGGACTCGAGTCTGCGCCGCGATCAGCGACGCGCTTCAGGCCGCGGGTTTGGCGGGGTAGTCGGACTCGGCTTCGACCTTGAAGCCAAGCTTGCGGATCGTCTCCTCGACGTCGCCTTCCGAGGCGGCATCGGACAGTGCGATCGTCGCACGTCCCTGCTCGAGCGAGACCTCGCAGCTGAGGACGCCGGCCATCTTGTCGACCTTCGAGGTGATCGAGTTCACACAGCCCATGCAGTTCATGCCTTCGACCTTGAGCGAGACGGTCTTGACCGCCTTGGTCGTCATGGCTTCGCCCGGCGTGGCCTCCGTGGCGGCGACTTCGCCGGTCTGCTCCGAGTCACAGCCCGAGAGTGCGTCACAAAGCGAGCAGTCGCATCCGCCCAGAAGCATCGTGAGGCATCCGAGTGAGAGGCTGGTGGTGAGGAGCAGAGTTCGTGATTTCGACATGTGGAGTCCCTTCGAAGTGTGTGTCGTTCGATCGAAGTATATGAGAAGAACGCGAGAGTGCCTCATGATGAAACGGTCATTCGCAGGAAATCAGCCGTTCTCGAGCTCCTGAGCCTGGTTTTCGACGTTGATGATCCAGAACACAGCTCCCAGCAGCATGAGCAGGGAGATCGTGAAGGGGATGGCGAGCGGTTGGTCGCCGATGAACCCGACATCGAAGGCGATTCCTGTTGGAAACATCAGAAGCAGGAACATGAGCCATTGCCTCACTCCGGGGGCGCGCCCGGCGCGGACGATCATGAAGAACAGCACGTAGGCCGGGAATGCCAGGCCGTAGAACCCGAGAAAACGCAGGTAGGTCGAGAGGTCGGCCGTCAGTGCCAGCGCACCGAGCGGAATCGCCAGTCCCGGAACCCAAAGCGCGAAGCGCCAGCGTCGTGCCGCGACTTGTTCAGTCATCGTTCCACCATCATCACCGGCTTCGACGTCGCATCCTCCGGTCCATGCCTCCTTCAGGTGGACGCCGGTCGTGAACGTGGCCTGCAGCGCCAGTTGGATCAGCACCAGGCGCTCGAGGAGGATGTCGCCTCCGATCGCGTAGGTGCAGGTGAACAGGATCATCGGAATGAACGTGGCTCCGAAGACCATGAAGGTGTGCGGGCTTGCCGATCGGATTCGCGCTCTGTGGAACGAACCATCAAGCCACGGACACAGAAGAAATCCGAACACGATCGCAGGTGCGAGCGCGATCAGGTCCAGCCCGGGGACAGCTCCGCTCATCGGCCGGCGTGCGAGTTCACCCGGTCCGCTCTGCATCAGGTGCAGCACGAACAGCGTGATCGAACAGATCCAGACGACCGATCCGAGCTTCCACCAGACGGCATCCGAGAAACGCACCGTCGCCAGAGCGATCAACCACGCACCCAGTCCGATCCCCACCGCGGTGTTCGTCCCACCCGGCAATTGGAGCCGCAAAGCCATCCATGTCACGAAGAAGAGTTGGAATGCAGCCGTCGCGATCGAGAACAAGCGCATTGCCACGCGGTGCCGCTGCAATGCCTTGCGCGCCTTTTCGACGTCGAAGAGGTATCCGAACGCGACCAGGCCGATGATGTTCGGAATCGCGAAGACCAGAAACCCGGGCCAGCCGAAGCGTCGAAGCATCACGATCGGAAGAAACATCCCGATGCACCAGGTCCAGCTGCTCGTGCAGTAGAGTCCCCATCCAAGCGTTTTCATCATGCTCGCACCGGATCGGGTCTGCGAGCGGATCGAGCCGTTCTCGACGGATGACTCAACTGATGCACTCATGGCGGGGCGTCCTCCCGTAAGGCGTCATCGACGGTTCAATCGTGGAGAAGAACCTTCGAGTCGTCGTCCTTGTCGCGATGAAGTGTCTCGCTCGCGCTGGCCCCGTTGTTCTTCGAGGCTCGTTCCTTGACTCGCGAGCGCTGCCTTCGGTACATGTCCTTGGGCGTGCAGTGGAACGTGATGAAGCATCGGCCGACCCGATGTTGCTTCGTCTTGCGTTTGCGCATGTGCTGGCGGATGTCCATCTGGAGTTCGATGTTGAACTCGCCGCCATCACTCATCTTCTCCTTGAGGTCCTCGCTGTTGACGATGTGATAGATCGCCGGGCCGAAACAGGGCCTGAGGAACCGGTAGCGCATGTCCTTGCAGATCACGATGTAGTCGCTTCCGCATTCACCGAACAGATACATCCCGGCGGCCACCTCGGAATTACCCAGAAGAGCCGCCCCGGCCATGGCGTTGTACCAGTTGCGGTTGAATCGTCGGAAGGGGAGCACCGCGGTGAAGGTGTCCTTGTCCAGACGGCGAAAACTGATTCCGGAGCGAAAGGCGTAGGGCAGCCAGATCAGGGAACAGATCTTGTTCCAGAAGGCGTTGCGGGCGCTGAGACGGCTGAGCCATGCTTCCAATCGCTGGAAGAGGCCACGCTTGCCACCGACGGGCGAGCCCTTGGCAAGGATGTCTTCTTGTGAGCTTTCGCTGCTGGTCACCGGGGAGTCTCCAAACGAACATCGTACGTTGCCCGATTGCATGGGGCTACCCCCACTCTGCGGGTACACTGATGGAACGAACATGGAGTTTTTCGGACCGGAGCGGATACATGGCCTCAGACATCGAAAAAAAGACCTCTGATGATGTGAATTCCACCCTTCCAAGGGTCGGGGTCTGCAGTTGGAGCCTCCAACCCGGTTCGCTGGGTCATCTGATCGAATCTCTGGAAGAGGCGGGAATTCGGGCCGTCCAGCTTGCCTTGACGCCTCTGATCAACGATCCGAGACATTGGGCGGACAGTTTCTCCCGTCTCGAGGAGTCCGGCATCTGCGTGCTCAGTGGGATGGTGGAGACGGTGGGCGAGGACTATTCGAGTCTCGAATCGATTCGAAGAACAGGTGGGCTGCTTCCGGACGCCACCTGGCCTGACACGCTGACGCAGCTTCTCAGAGTCGCCGACGTCGCCGCCGAGGGAGGTCTCGAGCTGGTGACTCTCCATGCCGGTTTCATCCCGCACGCCCTCGATGATCCCGGCCGCGAGATCGTTCTGGAGCGACTGGACAAGGTGGCCTCCGCATTCGCACAGCGTGGGCTGCGGATCGCGTTGGAGACTGGCCAGGAGACGGCTGCGACCCTGCTCGATGCGCTCGCCGATCCGAGGCTGGCCGACGTTGGTGTGAATTTCGATCCAGCCAACATGCTTCTCTACGGGATGGGCGATCCGGTGCAGGGACTGGACCTTCTCGCCGATCGTGTTCTCCAGGTGCACGTGAAGGATGCGATGCCGGCTGCGACACCCGGAGTCTGGGGCAGCGAAGTCCCCGTCGGCTCGGGTGCCGTGGAGTGGCCTTCGTTCTTCGAAGCACTCACACGACTTCCTCGCCGCGTCGACCTGCTGGTGGAACGCGAAGCCGGTGAACGGCGACTCGAGGACATCACGACCGCCCTTGATTTTCTCGAGGCAACCTTTTCATCCGATGGGAACACCAACTGATGCCTACCTACGTCTACGCCGTCATTCTCGAAGATGGAAGCAACGGTGAACATTTCGAAGTCGTTCAGCCGATGTCCGACGATGCGCTCACCAAGCACCCGGAGACCGGGGCCCCCGTGAGGCGCGTGCCGGTCGCACCGAATCTCCCGCTTGCGCATTCGGATGCCGCGGAGAAGACGAAACTTTCGAACAAGAATCTCGATCGAATGGGATTCACCAAGTACGAAAAGGCCGGCGACGGCTTCTACGAGAAGAAGGCGGGCAAGGGGCCCGACGTGATCTCCCGGGACTGAGGCGGACGTGTCAGAGTTCGAAGACCAAACTCCACTGCTTCCACTCGCGCGAATCGAGGAACTCCGTTCGCTGCTGCATCGTGCGAACCGCTTCTACTACGTGGATGCCGAACCCATCATGTCGGATGGCGAGTTCGACCGACTGCTCGACGAGCTGGCCCAGCTCGAGAAGGCTCATCCTGAAGCCCATGATCCGGACAGCCCGACCACACGCGTCGGAGGCGAACCCGTTTCGGGTTTCGACACGGTCGCACACGCCCGTCGGATGATGTCCATCGACAACACCTATTCCATCGAGGACGTCAGGGCCTGGCATGATCGGGTGGTCAAGGCGCTCGAGGGGGAGTCGCCACGCTATGTCTGCGAACCCAAGATCGACGGTGTCGCGATCAATCTTCGTTTCGAGAACGGAAGGCTCGCCGCCGCGGTGACTCGAGGTGACGGCGAGCGCGGTGATCTCGTCACCAGCAACGTCCGTGCGATGGATTCCGTTCCACTGGTACTGGCCGACGACCCACCCCGCGTGCTCGAGGTCAGAGGCGAGATCTACATGCCCGATGCGGCCTTCGAACGGGTCAATTCGGAACGTGAGGCGCGAGGGGAGCAACTCTTCGCCAATGCCCGGAATTCCACCGCGGGCACGCTGAAGAGTCTCGATCCCGCGGTGATTCGTGCCCGGGGGCTGCGGTTCTGTGCGCATGGCCGTGGTGAGATCGTCGGTCTCGAAGACGTGACGACCTATTCCGAACTGCTCGAACGGATTCGTGCGCTCGGGCTCTCGGTCTCGAATCGAACGAGCGTGTGCGCCACCATCGAAGAGGTCCTCGAGTGCATCGAGACTTTCGCGCGGGAACGTGATGAGGTCGGTTTCGGAACAGACGGCATGGTGGTTCGTGTGGATGACTTCTCCGCCCAGGAACGTCTCGGAGAGACCGCCAAGGCGCCTCGCTGGTGCATCGCCTTCAAGTATCCGGCGGAACAGGCGGTCACGCGATTGCTGAAGGTCGACTGGCAGGTCGGAAAGGGCGGCACTCTGACCCCGCGTGCGACGATGGAACCCGTTCATGTGGCAGGCACGACCGTGCAGCATGCGACCATGCACAACATCGAGGAGATCCGGCGCAAGGACATCCGGACGGGCGACCGCGTCGTCATCGAGAAAGCGGGGGAGATCATCCCGCAGATCATCGAACCTGTCGTCTCCGAGCGTACTGGCGCGGAGCTCGCCATCGAACCTCCGGGCAGTTGTCCGGAATGCGCCGGAGTCGTCGAGCAGGATGGGCCCAAGCTGTATTGCATGAACCCCGAATGCACCGCCCAATTCAGGGAACGACTGAAGTGGTTCGTCGGTCGCGGTCAGATGGACATCGATGGGTTCGGCGAGAAGTTGGTCGACCAGCTCCTCGATGCGGGGCTCGTGACGCACTTCGCCGATCTCTTCCGTCTGAAGCGTGACGATCTGCTCGCCCTCGAACGCATGGGAGAGACCTCGGCCGACAACCTTCTCGCGGCGCTCGATGATGCGCGGGGGCGGGGCCTCGCCCGGGTGCTCGCGGGTCTTGGGATCAGGCACATCGGTACCAGTGCGGCCAAGATTCTGGCCCGCGCGTTCCCCGATGTCGAGGCATTGCTTGCCGCCGAGATGGACACTCTCGAATCGCTGCCGGACTTCGGTGAGATCACCGCCCGTGCGCTTCACGAGTATCTGGCCTCTGAACCGGCTCGATCGACCTTCTCGCTGCTCGCGGAAGTCGGCGTCTCGCTGGAGAGTGATCAAGGTGGCGTGGTCGACGCCAGCTCCGTCTTCAACGGCCGGGTCGTGGTGCTCACCGGAACACTCGAGGGATTCAAGCGCGCCGAACTCGCGGAGCGGCTCGAATCGCTGGGGGCGAAGGTCACCGGATCCGTCTCGGCCAAGACGACCTTGCTCGTCGCCGGGGAGAATGCGGGCAGCAAACTCACCAAAGCGGAGTCCCTGGGTGTGGAAATCTGGGACGAACCTCGACTCGTCGAGGAATTAGGCCGACTTCAAAGCTGACTCCACGGTATCCTCTGCCCCATGGCAGTCGCTCAAGTCATGCTCGGTCTCCGCAGTCTCCTCGTGAAGTTGGCAATCTTCTTCGTGATGGCGGCTCTTCTTGCGTGGGCGTTGGGAGGCACTCTGTTTCCCCGACCCGAGATCGTCGATCACTCACGAGTGACCTTCCAGGGCACGGAGTGGTGGTTGCGCATGCTTGCCGGCGGCGATCAGCCCGGAGCGGTCCGTTGGTATCTCATGGAGCGCACCGGAGGAAAAAGCTTCCTTCAACCTTCGCTGCATCCGGATGAAACACACCCCGGTTGGCTCGATGCCACCGGTCCGATCATCGCGTCCGATCGGATGTACATCGGGTTTCAGGATGCGAAGGCCGGCTGGCAGATCGCGGTCTTCGAGCAGGCCGCACCGCTGAGCAGAATCGTGCCCGTGCTCGACCGCCTCGCAGTCGAACGACAGTTCGCTCGTCTGCGTCTCGACCTCCCTTTGCAGACGATCGATCAGGAACGTGCGAT
>Ga0315320_10003459_pt1 | contig 12939 bp, 7 predicted proteins | sample M140m21515metaG_FD_203458 | JGI IMG/M metagenome (GOLD analysis project Ga0315320, IMG submission 203458) | Ammonia-oxidizing marine archaeal communities from Monterey Bay, California, United States - M1 40m 21515 | ecosystem: Environmental > Aquatic > Marine > Coastal | place: USA: California...
CGGGACTGGCCTCGTGCCGCCGCCCATGACGTGGACGGGCCGCGACACCGCGATCAGTTCGTCCAGATCGCGGGGCTCGAAGCGATCGTGCTGGGCCTCCTGCTCGGGTCGCTGGCCCTGCTCGACTTCTTCGGCCCCGATGATGTCACGCTGAACGCCGCCTTGAGCGTCTTCTGGGGGCTCTACGCGATCGGGCTGGTGATCGCGGGCTTCGTCCGGGACGTTCCGGTGATTCGCCACATCGGTCTGGGGTTGCTCGGGGTGACGCTGCTCAAGTTCCTGGTGATCGATCTCAGTCGGGCGGCGACGATCTGGCGCGTGCTCTCGGCCCTCGGGGTCGGGCTGCTCATGGTGGCCACCAGCATGCTCTACGTTCGATTCGGCGTCCGGAAGGCGGCACCTCCGGAGCGGTCGTCGGATTCCTGAACGACGATCTCGCATCCGCACCTGCGAGCCCCCTACGATCGACGGATGCACGCCACGCCGACCACCGCCGCCGAGCCGGGGATCGCACGCCTTCGCAAGTGGCTCGATGCCCGCGGATGGACGCCGTGGGCGTTCCAGCAGCGGACCTGGGAGGCGTACGCCGAGGGACGAAGCGGACTCGTGCACGTTCCGACCGGAAGTGGCAAGACGTGGGCGGCCTGGTTCGGTCCGCTCGCGGAGATGCTCGACGATGCGGCGGGGGGTGATCCGCTCGACACCGTTCGCGTGCTGCACGTGTCGCCGCTCCGAGCCGTCGGCCGGGACATCAGTGCGGCGCTCGAACAACCGATCGCGGGGCTCGACGTCGAGCTCGCGGTGGGGGTGCGGACCGGCGACACCACCCCGGCGGAACGGGCTCGCCAGCGGAAGCGGCTCCCCCCGACCCTGGTCACGACGCCGGAGTCGTTGAGTCTGCTGCTGGCCCAGAAGGACGCCGCGCGGCGTTTTCGCGACCTGCGGTGCGTCATCGTCGACGAGTGGCATGAACTGATGGCGACGAAGCGGGGGGTCCAGGTCGAACTGGCCCTCGCCCGGCTGCGTCGAATGTCGCCGGGGCTGCGGACCTGGGGACTCTCCGCCACCTTCCGTGATCCCGAGGCGGCGGCGCGTCGACTCTGCGGCGTCGGTTCCGACGCCTCACCACCGTTGGTGGTCAACGACGAGATCGATCGTCCGGTCCTGGTGAAGAGTCTCCTGCCCGAGGACGCCGAGGCCCTGCCCTGGGCCGGGCATCTCGGCATGCGCATGGCCCCGAAGCTCCTGGAGTTTCTCGATCCGGCGGTGCCGACGCTCGTCTTCACCAACACCCGCTCGCAGGCCGAACGGTGGTACGAGGAGATCGTGAAGGCGAGGCCCGAGTGGATCGAGCGGCTTGCGCTGCACCACGGTTCGATCGACCGGGAGGTCCGGACGCGGGTCGAAGCGGGACTGAAGGACGGGACCATCACCCTCGCGGTCTGCACGTCGTCGCTCGACCTCGGCGTGGACTTCTCGCCGATCCGCCGGGTGGTCCAGATCGGTTCACCGAAGGGGATCGCCCGGTTGATCCAGCGGGCGGGGCGGAGCGGACACCGGCACGGGGAGGCCTGCGAAGTCGTCTGCGTGCCCACCCATGCGATGGAACTCGTCGAGATCGCCGCGGCCCGGCAGGCGGTCGCCCGGCAGGAGATCGAAGCACGTCCGGTCTTCGATGGAGCGCTCGACTGTCTGGTGCAGCATCTGGTGACGGTGGGGCTCGGGGGCGGTTTCGAGGTGGAGGAGCTCTTCGAGGAGATCCGGACCACCGCCAGCTACGCCAAGCTCGATCGCGACGCGTTCGACTGGTGCGTCGGGCTCGCCGAACACGGCGGTTCGACGCTTCGTCGATACGAGAAGTACCACCGGATCGTCCGGGGCGACGACGGTCGGTACACGGTTCCGGGCCGCCGGCTCGCCGCGATCCATCGCCTGAACATCGGCACGATCACCGGCGACGGCACCATCACCATCCGCTACCGGAACGGTGGCCGGATCGGTTCGATCGAGGAGCGGTTCATCGCCCGGCTCGAGCCGGGGGAGTCGTTCCTCTTCGCCGGGAAATTCCTTGAACTCGTGATGCTGCACGACATGGAGGCGATCGTCCGCCCCGCCTCGAAGCGTGCCACGAAGACCCCGCACTGGGCGGGCACGCGTTTTCCGTTGTCCACCTCCCTCTCCGCGGCGGTGCGGCGGACGCTGGACGACGTGCACCGTGGCGTGTTCGACGAGCCGGAGACCGCGTTCGCCGCGCCGATCCTCGAGGCCCAGTCGCGGATCTCCAGCATTCCTCGCGCCGGGACGATCCTCGCCGAGGTGATGCGCAGCGAGGACGGTGACCATCTCTTCCTGCACCCCTTCGAGGGCCGGCTCGTCCACGAAGGCCTGGCGGTGCTGCTTGCCCTGCGCTTCGGTCGGATCCGCCGGATGAGTTTCGGGTTGAGTTTCAACGACCACGGGATCGAGTTCTTCGCGGAGACCGCCGGCGACGTTCCGTTCGACTTCGCGGCGATGTTGCGGACGGAGGCGACGGCGCTCTTCCGGGAGGAAGGACTCGTGGACGACCTCCTCGAGAGCGTGAACCTCGGCGAACTCGGGAAACGGCAGTTCCGCGAGGTGGCCCGGGTGGCGGGGCTGGTCGTCCAGCGATACCCGGGGAACGAGACCTCGGCCCGACAGCTTCAGGCGGGCGCGTCGTTGATCCACGACGTCTATCGCGAGTTCGATCCCGACAACCTGCTTCTGAAGCAGGCGGAACGGGAGGTCATGGAGCGGCAGTTCGAGGAACGACGGCTCGCGCGGACCCTGGAGCGACTCCGCGGCGAGCCCGTCGAGATCGTGGAGATCGACCGTCCCGGTCCGCTGGCGCTCCCGCTCCTCGCGGACCGGCTCGGCACCACCCTCTCGACCGAGCGCGTGCTGGAACGACTTCGGAAGATGGGCGTCGAGCGGCCGGAGGGCCGCGTCGCGGTCGAATCGACGCCCGAACCAGGCGTTTCAAAGAGGGCCTACGGCCGTGGGCGCCGTCGTGGTGGGCGGGTCGGGCGGGGATCGCGGCGAAGGCCCTGATCAGTCGTCAGCGTGGCCCCCGAGGAATCTGACGTCGTCGCGCTCGGGGGCCTCAGGCCTCCACGACCTGCCCTTCGGCGATCGCGAAGATTCGTCGACCTCGATCGGGTTCCGGCCGGAACCGCGCACCGCGGGCGAACGGGGTGAAGGCCGGGAGGATCATCTGGCCCGGTTCGACCACGAATGCATGCGCGAGGACCCGGCGGGCGCCTTCGCCCAGCGAAAGCACCGGATGAAGATGGCCGGCGAGGACCACGGGATCACCGGCGTCGAACGCCGCGTCGGTCGGGCGTGGATGATGTTGCAACCGGAAGGGACCGAGGCGGCGTTCCGCGCCGTCGTCCTCGATCCGCCAGGAACGAGGGATCGAGACCGCGGCATCGTGGTTCCCTCCGATCAGCGACATCGGCAGCGAGACCCTTCGTCGCCACCGTGCCATGAGTTCGATCACCGGATCCTCCATGCCTTCCTCGCAGTGGACGAGGTCGCCGAGCACGATGACGCTCGCGGCGCCGCTCCGGTCGATCGCAAGTTCGAGACGTTCGAGTGATTCTTCGGCGATCCCTTCGGGCATCGGCACCCCGAGCGATCGATACGTCTCCGCCTTGCCGAGATGGAGATCGGCGACCAGCAGCGTGCCGCATGACGGCACGAACATCGCCCGCTCCGGGAACAGCGTGATGGACTCGCCGGCGAGTTCGATCGTGGCTTCGGCTGGCATCGGTCGCGCAGCGTAGCAGGACGGATCCGGGTGGGCGTTCAGTCACCGTCCGGCATGGACTCGGTCCGGGCGGTCTGGACCGCGACCATGTCGCGGTAGTGCTCGCTCCGCTCGAGGAGTTCGTCGTGCGAGCCGCTGGCCACGATCGTTCCGCCTTCGAGGATCACGATCAGATCCGCGTGTCGGATGGTGCTCAGGCGGTGGGCGATGGCGAAGGTGGTCCGGCCCGCGAGGAGGCGATCGATCGATTGCTGGATCAGCCGTTCGCTCGCGGAGTCGAGGTTGCTGGTCGCCTCGTCGAGAATCAGGATCCGCGGGTCGGCGAGGATCGCCCGGGCGATGGCGAGACGCTGGCGCTGGCCGCCGGACAGTCGGACGCCCCGCTCTCCGATCAGGGATTCGAAGCCCGCCGGGGTCGCTTCGATGAACTCGAGGGCGTTCGCGGCGGCGGCGGCTTCGCGGATCTCCTCGGCGGTCGCGTCGCGACGGCCGAACGCGATGTTCTCGCCGATGGTGCCGTCGAAGAGGAACACTTCCTGTTCAACGATGCCCAGCAGCGAACGGTAGCCGTCGAGCTCGAGATCCCTGAGATCTGCGCCATCGAGCATGATCGAGCCCGTGTCCGGATCCTGGAATCTGGCGATCAGGTTGCAGAGGGTTGTCTTGCCGGCGCCGGAAGCCCCGATGAAGGCGATCAACTGGCCCGGCTCGGCGACGAATTCGACGTCGTGAAGCACGGGTTGATCGGTCCCCGGATAGGTGAATCCGAGTCCTCGGACCTCGATTCGGCCCGACACATTCTCCGGGTCGATGGTGCGGGCCGATTCACGATCCGGCATCTCGGTGGGTTCCTCGAGGAGGTCGATGATGCGATCGAGGCCGGCGAGATTGGTCTGCAGGTTCGTGGCGGTCGCCGCCAGCGTCTCGACCGGTCCGAGGAGCATGATGAGGTAGGTCAGGAACATGACCAGATCGCCGGTGGTGATCTCGCCGTCGATCACCTGGATCCCGCCGTAGAACAGGAGTCCGGTGCTCGCGACGGGGATCGTGACCGCCCAGGCCAGCTCGGTGATCCGCGACCACCACCAGATGTTGATGGCCTGTCTGGCCATCAGGTTGTTCCCGCGGACGAAACGGCCCGACTCGCCGCGACTCCGGCCGAACGCCCGAACCACGCGGATGCCGCCGAAGACCTCGGTCGCGTGGGAGTCCACCTGCGATCGGAGCAGTCGGTGATCACGGTGGAGCGGACGGATCCGCCCGATCCAGGTTCGATGGGTGATCCAGACCATCGGCAACAGGAAGATCGCACCCATCAGGAGTCGCCAGTCGGTGAACGCGAGGATCACCAGGCTTCCCAGCAGTTGCACGATCGCCCGCGAGGGGTTGTAGATCAGTCCGAAGATCAGTTCCGAGACGCCGCCCGCATCGTCGCGGAGCATGCTCGCCACCCCGCCCGAGCGAAGGTCGTGGATGCGTTGGAGCGGAAAACGGATGATGTGGTCGAGCACCTTCCGGCGGACGTCGACGGCGAACAGCCGCGTCGCCTTCGTGGAGAGCCACCGCCCGCTCAGGCCGATGGCGACCGAGAAGAACGAGATCACGATCATCGTGATCGCGATCGCGACCAGCAGGCGGCGTGGATCGGCGAGGTCCCACCCGGCGGGCAACCAGGCCGTCACGGTCTCGGGCAGACCGGTCCCGGTGAAGGCATAGTCGATCGCGAGCTTGGTGGACGCGGGGACGGTGAGCTTCAGCCCGGTCGCGACGGTCAACGTGCAGAGCGAGATGAGAATCGGGCCGCGATGGCGACCGAGCATCTCGAAGAACGTGCGGAGAAGGTCGAGCGCGCCCCGTGATCGCTTGAGCGAACGAACCTCTCCCATCCGACTCACCGTGGTTCGTTCGGACTTGGGCCGATTCCGGCGACGCTTGAGCAGATCGAGGTATGCGCGGAAGCGGCGGCTGCTGGAGCCGATGCGGAGCCGGGGATCCTCGGCGAAATCCGGGTCCTCGTTCTCGGGGCGGTGATTCTTCATGCGGGGGGGGACGCCTTGAACGCATCGCCGATCGTTCGATCGCCTCGGACGGTCACCGGAACCGGTTCGCCGGTGGCGACCCGCCGTCGCTTGCGAATCTCCGGATTCCCGAGCTGGCCGCAGGCGGCCATCACGTCGCGGCCCTTGGTGCCGCGTCGCTTGGTGAACTGGCCGCGGTCGACGGCCCGGCCGATGAAGGCATCGACCGAGGACTCGGTCGGGGCGGGCCAGGGCGAGTCACGACGGGGGTTGTAGGGAATGACGTTGAGCGAGCAGCGAAGCGGGCGGAGGTACTCGCAGACTTCGTCGCAGTGTTCGAGACCGTCGTTGACGCCGGGGATGAGCACGTATTCCACGCAGATCGCGGACTTGGGGCGACCCGGCCAGTCGAGCATCGCGTCCATCAGATCGTCCATCGGCCAGGCGCGGTCGACGGGCATGATCTCGGCTCGGATCGCGTCGTTGGGGGCGTTGAGGCTCACCGCGAGATTGAGCCGATGGAAGCCCGGCTCCGCGGCAAGCTCGCCGAGCCGACGGATGCCGTCCGGATTGCCGACGGTCGAGACGGAGATGTTCGACGCCGGAACCGCCGGGCCGTCGTGATCGGCGAGCACGCGGATCGCGGGGATCACCGCGTCGAGGTTGTCGGTGGGCTCGCCCATGCCCATGAAGACGATGTTCTTCGGTCGATGGCCGATCCGATGGGTGGCCGCGTGCCACTGGGCCACGATGTCGGCCGTTCCGAGATTCCGGAGGAGGCCCATCTGGGCGGTCTCGCAGAATCGACATCCCATCGCGCAACCGATCTGGCTCGACACGCAGAGGGTCCTGGTGACGGTGCCGTCCCGACGTCGCATCGGGATCAGGACCGACTCGGTCTCGAGGTCGCCGGGCAGCGTCAGCGTGAACTTGATCGTCTCGCCTTCGATCTCACGCCGGCCGATCGGGTGCATGGCCGGCGTCGTGCCATCGACGGCCGTCCCGTCGCGATGAAAGCCCCGATAGGCCGCTCGTGCGGCCCCTCGGCCGGCCGAGCGGGACTCGACGGCGGCGTCGACGTATTCCGCGGCGGTCGAGCCCAGCGGGTCGGGATGTTGTTGAATCGAAACCTGCATCGTGTCCGGTCGGGAAGGCGAAGCGATCAGAGTAGCACGGCACCAGTCCCCATTCCCGGGAAGGGAAGCCCTTAAACGACTATCATTCGGGACGGCCGGTAAAATGGCTCTGGATGTATGTCACCCCGGTTCGATCAGAGGATCACGTCCGATGCACATGAAGCACAGCGATGAGGCACACGGCCCCCCGGTCGTGCCCGTGAAGTTCGTTCTCGAGGATCCGGAGGGCCTGACGAGCACTGAACAGGCGGAATGGGATCTGATGGGTGGAGAGGGGGAGAATCTCCTCGAACTCGCGGTCGAGCACGGCATCAACATCGAGCATGCCTGTGGGGGCGTCTGCGCCTGTTCGACCTGCCACGTCTACGTCGAAAAGGGCATGGACGAGGTGAGCGAGAGCGACGAGGACGAAGAGGACCGGGTCGAAGAAGCCCCGGGCCTCCAGATCAACAGTCGCCTCGCCTGCCAGTGCCGGATCGAAGGCAAGGGCCCCATCACGGTCCGGGTCCCGGCGTGGAACCGAAACGCGGTGAAGGAAGTGCCGCACTGACCCGGAATCCGAAGGTCGGCCGACCGATCGCGGTCCCCCGATTCGAAACATCCAAGCGGAGCCCCTGAAGGTCCGATTGCTACAGTAAGCGAGGACTTCATGGATTCCCAGAAGCGCAATCCAAGGCGGAGCGGCCCCCGAGGGGCCGTGGTGACCAGCGGTCTTCGCTGGTGGCTTCGCGTGGTGTTGCTGCTCTTCGGCATCCTCTGCATCGACAGCCTGTACCTCGTCGCGACCGATCTCGCGGCCTGGATCTCAGGAGAGTCGAGGGAGGACGGACTCTACCTCTGGGCCTTTCTCGCCCATCTCGTCCTCGGCCTGATGATCCTGGTGCCCTTCGTGATCTACGGAATCGGGCACGCTCGTCGCGGACGCTTCCGCCCCAATCGCCGCGCCGTCGCGGTCGGGTGGGGGCTTCTCTGGATCGGCGTGGCCCTGCTGGTGACGGGGGTGGCGCTGGTTCGGGTCGAGATCCTGGGGATCCGATTCGGGATCGACGCACCCGCGGTGCGGTCCGTGGTCTTCTGGGTGCATGCGGCGAGTCCGCTGGTCGCCATCTGGCTGTTCATCCTGCATCGGCTGGTGGGCCCACGATTGCGTTGGAACGCGGGACTCGCCTGGGGCGTCGGCGGGATCGTGACCGCGTCGCTCGCGTTCGCCGTCTCCACCGGTACGCCGGTGAAACGCTCGCCCCTGGATGGCCCCGTGGCCCTCGCGACCTCCTCGACGCCGGCGTTCGCACCATCGCTGCTCGAGACCGCGAACGGCGGAACGATTCCCACCGAGCACCTGCTCGGCAACGAGCACTGCATCGAGTGCCACGCCGATGCGCATGCCCAGTGGGCCGATTCCGTCCACGCGTCGAGTTCCTTCAACAATCCCCTCTATGCCTTCAGCGTTCGGAACACGCGTCAGGCGATGCTCGATCGATACGACGATCTCGGGCCGAGTCGGTTCTGCGCAGGATGTCACGATCCGGCGATCCTCATGTCGGGTTCCTGGGGACAGGACCGATGGACCGATCCCGCCGCCGCCGAACAGGTCGCGGTCGACCCGCTGGGCAGCGCGAGCATCGGCTGCATCGTCTGCCACGGGATCGAGGACGTCTCCACGCTCGGCAACGCGTCCTACACCTTCGAGGATCCACCGCGGTATCCCTTCGCCTTCAGCGGCTCGCCCTTCCTGCAATGGGTCAATCGCCAGTTGATCCTCGCGAAGCCCGATTTCCACAAGCGGACCTTTCTCAAGCCGGTGCACGAGTCCGCGGAGTTCTGCGGGGCGTGTCACAAGGTCTTCCTTCCGGAAGTGCTGAACGGTTACAAATGGCTGCCGGGTCAGAATCACTACGACACCTGGCGACTTTCCGGGGTCTCCGGTCGCGGCATCGGTTCCTGGTACTGGCCCGCGCAGATCAGCGACGACTGCAACGGTTGCCACATGCCGCTGGTCCCGAGCGACACCGTCGCGGCGCGGATCCGGGACGATTCCGGCGAAGCGACCGTCCATCACCACGGCTTCCATGCGGCGAACACCGGGCTCGCCGCGATCGCGATGGCGACCACCCCCGGACCCGAGGCGGCGGCGCGACTCGACCGGGTCGTCGACGCCTGCACGAGGATGAACGAGGAGGCGATTCGGCTCGATCTCATCGGGCTTCGCGCCGATGGCCGGGTCGACGGGGCGTTCCGGGGTCCGATCGGCGTCGCGCCGACCTGGGTGGAACCAGGAGAGGCGGTGCTGCTGGAGGCGGTGACCCGCACGCTCCGGCTCGGACATCCGCTGACGCAGGGAACCGCCGATTCCAACGAGGTCTGGATCGAGATCGAGGCGCGACTGGTCTCGAACACCGTCACCGGATCGAGGGCGATCGGATCCAGCGGGCGGATCCTCGACGACGGCGCGGTCGACCCCCGGGCGAAGTTCCTCGACGTCTGGCTCCTCGATCGCGAAGGGCGACGGATCGAACAACGGAATCCCGAGGACATCTTCGTCCCGCTCTACAACCACCAGATCCCGCCCGGGGCCGCCGATCTCACCCACTATCGAATCGCGATCCCATCGGACGCCTCGGGCGACCTCGAGATCCGGGGCCGGATCCGCTACCGGAAGTTCGACTCGCAACTCATGCGGCATGCGTTCGGACCCGAGGAGGGGAGGAGACTTCTGGAGACCCTCCCGATCCTCGACCTCGCGACGACGACGGTGACCGTGCCGGTCGGTGACGTCACCACGACGCGCAGCGCGACCACCACGATGAGCGCGGCGGCCTGGGAGCGGTGGAACGACTATGGCATCGGACTGGTCCGGGCCGGCTCCGGTGGCGGCGTCGCCAAGGGGCAGCTCGCCCAGGCGATCGAGGCCTTCGAGACGGTCGAGCGTCTCGGGATCTCGGACGGTGCCATCAATCAGGGGCGGGCCATGCTGATCGAGGGCCGGGTCGATGATGCGGCCGCGGCGCTGGGTCGTGCGGCGGATGCGGACGATCTCCGCTGGCCGTGGGCCGTCGACTGGTACGCCGCGGTGGTCGCCCGGGAGAACGGCGACCTCGAGGACGCGGCGCGACGACTGGAGCGAATCATCGCGGCCCGGTATCCGCTCGCGGTCGAACGCGGGTACGACTTCTCCCGCGACGAGCGGGTGTGGAACGAACTCGCGACGGTCCGGTTCCAGCTTGCGCGTCGAGCGACCACCGAGGACGCCGAAGCCGACGCGATCGTGGCCGCGACCGCCGCGGTGGATCGAAGTCTGGCCCTCAACCCGCAGCGGGCGCAGACCTGGTTCCTGGCCTCGAGGATTCGTGCCGCCGCGGGCGACGAGTCCGCCGCCGAAGCGGCCCGGGCCGAATTCGAGCTGTTGCGGCCCGACGACAACGCGCGGGATCGGGCGATCAGGCTTGCGCGGAGTCGCAGCGAGATCGCGGACCACGCCGCGGAGCCGGTCGCGATCTACGAGCTTCAGGACGCGGACGCGTGGGCGACCTCGGCCACGGGAAGCGACCGATGAACGATCGCCCTGCGCGGGACCGGGACGCGGTCATCGGCGTCGTCTTTCGACGGAGCCTGTTCGGCTTCGCGGCCATCGGCGTGGTGGTCGGCGGCGTCCTGCTCGCCCGGACGCTGCTCACCTCGAGCGAGGAACGCGTCGCGAGCGACGAAGGTGTCGACGCCCCGGAGACCGCGTCCGGACCCGCGCCCGAAGTCGTCGATCTCGTGATGCCGTTCACCGACCGGACCGCCGCCTGGGGGGTCGATTTCGAGCGGGACGACGGCGCCCGTGGCGGAAAACTGCTCCCGGAATCGATCGGGGGCGGCGTGACGATCGTCGATCTCGACGGTGATGAACGGCCCGACCTCGTCTTCCCGGATGGCGGGGACCTCCTCGACGACACCGCCGGCGAACGGCTGGTCGTCTATCGCAACGTGGCCGGTCCCGATGGAGAACCGCGCTTCGAACGGATCGCCGAGCCGCCGGTCCTCGCCGGTCATGCGATGAGCGTCGCAGCCGGCGACGTCGACGGTGACGGCGACCGGGATCTCTTCGTGTCGATGGTGGGGCGCGATCGTCTTCTCCTGAACGACTCCGAGCCGGGGCGGATCCGTTTCCGCGATGCGACCGACGCTGCGGGAATTCCCACCACCGAGGCCTGGAGCACCGCGGCGGGATTCGCGGATCTCGATCTCGACGGCGATCTCGACGTCGTCGGTCTTCGATACGTCGACTGGTCGCCCGAGATCGACGCGGCCGTCGACTTCCGGCTCGACGGAATCGGACGGGCGTACGGACCGCCGACCGGTTTCGCGGGGACGACGCCGTTCCTGCTGCTCAACGAGCGGGACGAATCGGGATCGATCCGCTTCACGGAGGCCAGCGAGTCCCGAGGGCTTCGGCAGTCGAACCAGGACACGGGTCTTCCGGAAGGCAAGGGACTGGCGCTCGCGATCGTCGATCTCGACGAGGATGGCGATCTCGACCTGATCGCCGCGAACGACACCACCGCGAACGCCGCGTGGATCAACGACGGGCGGGGATTCTTCGAAGAGCGGGGCCGTCGACTCGGCGTGGCCTTCGATCGATCCGGTGCCGCGACGGGGGCGATGGGGATCGACGTCGCGACCCGGCCCGCCCGAGGTGGCGACGACACGCTGGTGGCGATCGGAAACTTCGCGAACGAACCGAGCTCGCTCTTCATCCGGCGGTCGGGTGAGGCCGGCTTCTTCGACGACGCTGCGGCGGAAGGGGTGTCCGGCGCGACGCGGCGAGCCCTCACCTTCGGGTTGCTCTTCACCGATCTCGATCTCGACGGCGTCGAGGATCTCGTTCAGGCGAACGGGCATCTCGAGGCCGAGATCACGGTGATCCAGTCCAGTCAGTCCTATCGTCAGTCGGCACAGGTGTTCCGTGGTCTTCCCGGAGGCGGTTTCCGCGAGGTGCCGCAGGACGCCATCGGGGACCTCGGCATCCCGATGATCGGACGCGGACTCGCCAGCGGCGATCTCGACCTCGACGGAGATCTCGATCTGGTGCTCGCGCAGGTGGCGGGACCACCGCTCGTCCTCCGAAACGATGCGGCGACCGGCTCCGCCGTGCAGGTCCGTCTCGACGGGCCGGCGGGAGATCGCGACGCGATCGGCGCCGTCGTGAAGGCGACGATCGGCGACCGGGTGCTGGTCCGAAGGATCATGCCGACTCGAAGCTATCTGTCCCAGGTCGAGCCGGTCGCGGTCTTCGGGCTCGGCGAGGCGTCGGCGGTGGACCGGCTCGAGATCCGCTGGCCGGATGGTGAGATCCGCACGATCGAAGGACCGATCGAGGCCGGTCGCCACCGATTCACCCGTTGACGAATCCGTCGTCCCGCCTGCAAGGAAAGCCGACTCGATTCGCGATGCGATCCGGGTGATCGTCGCGGGAACACGTTCGGGGTGAAGAAAAACCCCCCGCCCGAGGGGCGGGGGGTCTGGTTCTTCGGGAGCGTGGCGTCGGCCGTCCGACTCAGCAGTCGGTGCCGAACGCCGCCAGCAGCAGACCGATGTCCGCACCGTTGGTGGTGCCGTCGCCGTTGAGGTCGCCCTCGGCGGTTCCCCAGGCGGCGAGCAGGAGGCCGAGGTCGGCTCCGGTCACGCCGCCATCACCGTTGAGGTCCTCCGGACAGTCGGGCTCGGAGACGCACTCGATCCGGCTGACCGTGAGATCGTCGATGCCGCACTCCATGAGCGAGTTGTTCGGGTTGTCCGATGCGGTGAATCGAAGCCTGACCGTCTCGGTCGGATCGACGTAGTCGCCCACGTTGAAGCCGGCGTCGTTCCAGCCGGGAGTTCCGTTGGCGATGGCCATCACGGTGGTCCAGGCGCCACCGTTCGAGATCTCCACCAGCAGGACGTCCTCGGTGGCGGTGTTGAAGTCGTCGTTCACCACCCACCACTTGAATCCGACCACGGCATCGCCGTC
>Ga0315320_10003464_pt1 | contig 12930 bp, 12 predicted proteins | sample M140m21515metaG_FD_203458 | JGI IMG/M metagenome (GOLD analysis project Ga0315320, IMG submission 203458) | Ammonia-oxidizing marine archaeal communities from Monterey Bay, California, United States - M1 40m 21515 | ecosystem: Environmental > Aquatic > Marine > Coastal | place: USA: California...
ATAGGTAATGCAATAATAAAAAAACTAAGTGAAGAAGGAGCAAATATTTTAGCTTCAGGAACTAGAATTGAAAAATTAGAAGAGCTTAAAAAAAATTTTGAAGGTTTAAAGATATTGAAATTTGATATTTCTCAATGTGATAAAATCGAAGAATTTATTGAAAATGCTACAAGTGAATTAGGTGGTAGTTTAGATGGTATAGTCAATAATGCTGGTATAACCCAAGATAATCTTGCAATTAGAATGAGCTTGGATGAGTGGCAAAAGGTTATAAATATTAATTTAACTGCAACTTTCTTGATGAGTAAATTTGCTATTAAAAAAATGCTTAAGAATAAATTTGGAAAAGTTGTAAATATTACATCTGTTGTAGGTCATACAGGTAATTTGGGGCAAGCTAATTATACAGCCTCAAAAGCTGGAATTGTTGCTATGTCGAAAAGTCTAGCAATTGAATATGCAAAGAAAAACATAAATATAAATTGTATTTCACCAGGATTTATTAAAACAGCAATGACAGATAAAATTGATGAGAAGTTTAAAGAGATTATAGTATCAAAAATACCATCTGCCAGGTTGGGTGAACCTGATGATATTGCAAATGCTGTACTATTTTTAAGTTCAGAACAGTCTAATTACATTAACGGGGAAACATTACATGTTAATGGAGGCATGTATATGGCTTGACAAAATAGCTTTTTAAACTATTAAGAATTTATAACTAAAAAGGATCAATATGTCAGAAGACGTTTCAAGCAAAGTAAAAAAAATTGTAGCTGATCACTTAGGTATCGATGAAGCAAAAGTAACAGAAGAGTCTAGTTTTATAGATGATTTAGGTGCTGACAGCTTAGATACGGTTGAATTAGTGATGGCCTTTGAAGAAGAATTTGGATCTGAAATTTCAGATAGCGAAGCTGAGAAAATTTTAACTGTTGGAGATGCAGTTAAGTTTATCGAAGGAAAAGCGAACTAATATTTTAAATGCCCTCAGAAAATGATGGCGTAATGATTGTTTTATCCTCTCCATCAGGAGCGGGTAAAACTACATTAGTTAAAATGTTATCCAAAATGGATAACTTTGAAATTTCAATTTCACATACAACCCGCCAACCAAGACCTGATGAAGTAAATAATAAAGATTACTATTTTGTCAATGAGGATGAATTTAAAAGATTAATTAATAATGAGGAATTTCTTGAATACGCAAAAGTGTTTAGTAATTTTTATGGAACAACTAGAACACCTATTATTGACAGATTAAACAAAGGTAAAAATGTTTTGTTTGATATTGATTGGCAAGGCGCAGATCAGATTAAAAATAAGAAATTAGATTATAAGTTAATAACATTTTTTATTTTACCTCCAAGTAAAGAAGTTTTATTTGAAAGATTGTCTAATAGAGACATGAAAGATAAATTAATAGCAGAAGAAAGAATGAAGCAATTTGGAAGAGATGTTCTGCATTGGATAAATTATGACTATGTAGTAGTTAATGATGATTTGGAAAATTGTTATTCTAAAATTACTAATTTAATTAATGCTGAAATATTTAATGGTTCTAAAGATTATGATCTAGAATATATTCGAAATCATGTCGAAAAACTAACTACTTAAATTTTCATATTCAATTGTTAATTTATAATAAGTATCAAAATCTAAATTTTGAGGTCTCAAATTTAAATTCAAATTAAATTTGTTAAGTAAATTAGTTTTTCCATTGAAAATTTGGTTAAAAGGTTTTTTTAACATTTTTCTTCTATGGCTAAAAAATATTCTTGTAATTTTTTCTAAGTTTACTGGATCTTTAATTTCAGCAAAGTTTTTTTTAGGAGTAAAGTGTATTAAAGAGCTTTGTATTTTAGGTCTTGGTGAAAAACATTCAGGCGAAATATCACAAATTTTATTTATATTAAGTCTCCAATTAGCTAAAATTGACAATCTACCATATGCTGAGGTATTAAATTTAGCTATTATTCTGTCAGCCACTTCTTTTTGAAACATTAAAACAAGATCAGAAAACCAATAATTATTCTTTAAATTTGTAATCCAAGTGCTCAATATTTCTGTTGAGACATTGTATGGCAAATTTCCAAATACTATAATTTTTTTTTTTGATAATGAGTATTCATCAAATTTAAGAATATCTTTATTAAAAACTTCAACTCTTTCATCAATTATTTCTTTTAAAGACTCTGCTAAAAAAGTATCCTTTTCAATTAGATACATCTTGCTTGGATTATTTTTTAAAATTTCTCTGGTTAAATTTCCTGTTCCAGGACCAACTTCTAAAATTTCATTATTAGCAATAGTTACGATGTTAATTATCTTATTAATTATATTTTTATCGATTAAAAAATTTTGACCTAAGCTTTTTTTTGCTCTCATTAATTTCTATTTAAAAATTCAATAGCCCTGATTAAACTTAATGGATTAGAAAGATTTTTACCTAGCATTTTTTCATTTGGTCCATGATCAGGAGAAATTCTTATAAAAGGTAATCCTAAAGTAATATTTATTGCATCATATTCATATAAAGTTTTTATGGGGGTTAAAACTTGATCATGATACATTCCCAGAATTACATCAAATTTTTTTCTATTTTTTTTTAAAAATGTAGTATCTGAAGAATAGGGTCCAGAAATATTAATTTTTTTTTTTAAATTACTAATCACTGGTTTTATTATTTTTTCATCCTCATTATACTTATTAATACTTTCACAATGTGGATTAAGTCCTAGAACTCCAATTTTTGGATTATATCCAATATTTTTTTTATAAAATTCATTGATCAACTCTATTTTTTCTCTAATGAGTTTTTTATTAATTTTTTTTGAAACTAATTTGAGAGGCAAATGTGTCGTGACAGGACAAACAGATAGATTTTTATTAAAAATTAGCATTGCGCTTTTTTTTATTGAAAAATAATTACTTATATATTCAGTAATACCTAAATATTTTTTTTTTAAAAATATATCTTTATATATAGGTCCGTTAATAAATTTATTAGTAATTTCACTTTTTAAAATATTAAAGGCTAATAAAAAACAGTCTTCAATATATTTGTTTGACTTTTTTGATTTTTTTTTAAAAGCTTTTTTTTGATCATATTTAACATCAATTAAATTTATAGACTTATTATCTAATTTAGCCTCATCAAGTTTATGATAGTTTAAAAGTTTTATCTTTTTATTAAATTTTAATTTTTTCATTTGAAGCATGAGCAATTTATGTGAAGCAATTAAAATTATTGGACTAGAATTACTTATTGATCTTAATGATTTAAAAAAAATTTCTAAAAAAACACTGTTTGGCTCTCCAGCTACAATTAAAATTGGTTTAGAACTCATTAATTATTATATCTTTTTTTATCTTGTTAAAATAATTGTTTGAATATTGATTAAGTTGTTGATTTGTTTCATAATCTATTAGTTTTTTTAGTTGGCTTTCTTCATCATATTGTATTTGAGTAAATTTTATGTCTCTAATTTTTAATATCAAATAACCATTTTGTGTAAAAATAGGCCTTGTGAAACTATCTTTTTCAAGTTTAGATAAGTTTTCTTTGATAGTTTTATTTAAAGAGTTTTCCTCTATCCATTCCAATTTACCACCTATCTCTGAGCTATCAGAAATACTATATGTAAGTGCTGCGCTCTCAAAACCATTTTCTAAAATAATATTTTTGATTTCGTCATATTTAGTATTTAATATTTTTTTATCTGAAATTTTGAAAAAAATTTCAGATAAAAGATAAGATTTTTTTTTTTTATCATTTAATCCTTTAATTTTTTTTTTTAAATTATTTTCATCAATTTTTACTTTTGACGAAAATTTAGAATAAATTAGCTGGTTCCAAACAGCTTCAATAGATATCTTTTTCTCAATTATATTAATGTCAACTTGATTAATCTTAAGATATTCTAAAAACTGATTTTTTGTACTAAAGTCAAGTTTTGAATATCTATTATTTATTAGTTTATCTAAAATTTTTTTTTCTATTTGTATATTTTCCACATACTTTAAAATTTCATTTTCTTTTATTTTTTCTCTAATAAGAGAGTTTTTTCCTATTAAATTTATCTTTTCTTGGCTTAGGTTTTTAATACTTGGATTTAAAGATTTAAGATATTGAATTTCATTTTTAATATCTAAAGAAGTAACAATTTCATTATTTATTTTTAAAACTATCTTATTTTCTATTGCGTAAAGATTACTTAAAAATAAAATTAAATATAATAATGGTAAAAATATTAATTTTTTATTTAAACAAATTTTGGACTGCATTGTCTCCTCTCCATGCACTTTCATCAATTTTTTGATCTAAAGTTGTAAGAGGAAATAGAGTTACTGTAATAAATAAATCTTCTTTTGGCCTTAGATCTCTATCTTGATAGTAAGTTTTTCTGTACTTTATTCCTGCTGTCAGGCAGTCATTTTCGTATTCATATATTAAATCATAATATTCAGTTAAGCTAATTTTTCTATTTCTACGTGTTTTAAAGACTAAACTATTACTCTCATCAAAAGAAAATTTTGTAATATTTTCAATTGTGTTTATATCACCCATCTCACCATTTTTTTCTAAAAAATTAAATTTAGTAACAAAATTGTTTACTGTAAATTCTGCTTCGACAGAGTTATGTTCAAATTGATTAAAATCATTATCAATAGCAAAATCATAATTTAAAGATAAAAACTTAGAAAAACTATTTTCTATAGAACCAAATAAATTTGAGGTAGATCTATTTATTGAACTTGAAGTAGGGATTTTCTCTTCTTTAGTATCTCTTATTACCGCAGCAAGTTTTAATTCTAAATATTTTTCAATTTCAATTTTATCCTCTTTTTTAAAATCAATTCCAACTGTTATTGATTTTCCAGATTCATAACTATCATTCAAACCAAGTCTGTTAATATCAAAAATATTGTCAGTCGTGATCAATCGATCAGCAGTAGAATTATTTTTCATGTCACTTGGATTTATTCTAAATGATATTTTTGGAGTAATATAATTATTATTCTCTTTGTTTATTTTTAATAATGGTAAACTTGAGTTTATTTCATATATATTTAATAATTCACTTTGAAGATTAGATTTATATTTTAAATCATTTTTTCCAGTCATGTTTAAATTTTTAAAATAAATTCCAAAATTATTAAGAAAGCCTGATTTAGAATAAATATCATTTGACGTGTAATCCAATGTATTAAATATAGTAGTTCTTAAATTATTTGTATCTGAAAGTGAGTTTCTTCCATTAGTGTTAAATTTAATAGATCCTTTTGAATTTGAAAAAAGTGTTTTATTAAAGTCATAATAGGGAAATACATATTGATAACGATCACTATTGATTTTCTGAAGATTTTCATATGCTTGAAATCCTGTAGTAAAATTGTAATTTTCATGATCTAAAGTTAGTTCTAATCCTGAATTTAAATTGTTTTTATCTTTTAAGTCATTTTCAAATTTTTCATCTACAAGCAATACGTTTTCAAAAACTTTTAAATATGTGTCATTATTAACTTTTTCTATAAAAAACTTAAATTTGCTAGCTACAAAATTTTTCAATCCTAAATCAAGATCAAATTTAGCAAACAAATGTGATATGCTATTTCTATTACCATCACCAGCAACACTGGACTGATAACCTTTAGTATAATTAAAATCAGCTATAAAAGAAGAGTCTTCATTTTCTTGACGATATTCATTCTGTAACATGTAAATATTGCTATCAAATAAAGTTGGTTTAAAAGTTATATCTTTATTTTCTGATATCACATGAAAATAAGGAAGATTAAATGATGAACCTAGAATATTAGAATTATTTAATCTAGGTTGTAGTAAACCAGATCTTCTTTCAACAGTTGGGTCAGGATGGAAAAATTTTGGAAAATAAAAAACTGGCACATCATAAACATTTAGAATGGCATCTTTATAAGAAATTTCCCTTTTTTGCCGGTCATGTATAATTTTATCTGCTTTAATACTCCATGGAGGACAAGAATCATTTTTTTTACAGCTAGTAAAAATAGCTTTGTTAAGAACAACTTTTTTTTTATTTCCCTTTGAGGATGCGCCCAAAATTCTAGGATCATTTTGATTTGAGAAAGTGCTTGTCTCATCTTCTTCAGTGTTACGTTCTTTATCAAATATTCCTTTGTGAAGTAGAATTTTAGTATCTTTTGAGATAAACGAATTATTTTTAAAATCAATAAATGCATTTTTAAAATAAAAATCATCACTTTTTTCTTTTAAATAATTGCTTACAACCTCAATATCTTCTCCTTTTAAAAATTTTTTATCATAAAAATAAACAAAGCTTGATAATTTGTATAAATTTGAATTACCATCATCTATAGTAGAAGTTTGAGAAGAGTTAATTTTTTTTTTAAATCTATCTACAGTAACATCACTTGACATAAAATCATAAGTAGAATTAAAAATAGCGTTTGTCTTTCCTGTTGTAAAAATCTTTTCCTCATTTTTAAGGTACGTAATATCTTGAGCATAAATAATGTAATTTTCTATTCCATCTTCTATTTTAACTTCACCGTTTGCATTTATAAGATTTGCATTTTTTTCAAATTTAAATTTATTAGCTTCAATCACTAGTGCATTGTTAATTGCTTTAGATTTTCCATCAGTTAAAATTAATTCTTCATTTTTAAAATAAGTAATTTTTTGTGAATAAATTACAGTTTTATTTATTTCATCTTTAACTTCAACATTGCCTGTTGCTATCAAAATATTATCACGTTTATCATAGTTAAAGTTTATTGCCTTAATTGTTACCCCATCCTCAGAAGTTGCTTTGCCGCCTTTTTTTCCTATAAATTTATTCCCATTCTCTAAAATTTCTACCTCTGTAACATCAAAATTAAAAACTTCAGCACTCAATGAAATAGAACTTAAAGTTAAGTTTATGATTATAAAATAAATAAGATTTGATAATTTATTTTTCATTAATTCGTTTTGTATAGATTGAATTTACTATAATCAAAAAAATAATTGGTATCCAGATTGAAAAAATTATTGGTATCTTTTCAGATTTACCCAATACATTAAAAAAATTATTCACATAGTAAATTAATACAGAAAAAAATAAACCAATTGAAATTTTTACTGTATCACTTTTAAATTTCTTCGTATTAAACATTATGATAGTAGATAAAATTGTCATTAGGGTGAGATAAAATGGATAAGATATAATTTTTTGAATTTGTATATTTATTTCAGTAGTTGAAAGATTTAAGAGTTTGTAGTTTTTTTTTAAATCTAGAAGCTCATTTAATGAAAGAGAAGATAAATTAGAAAATAAACTTTGAATTCTTTCATAATCAAAATTGGAATAAAAATTTATTTTTTCTTTAACATTTTTTTCATTATCTTTATATATTATTGGATCTTGTATTAACCAATTTCTCGAAGAAATATCTATTTTTTTACTTTGAATGTGTTTGGTAACATTAAAATTTTTATCAAATTCAGTGATAGTCGTATCTAATAGAAACACATCATCTATCTTTGATGCATTTACAATATTTGTTTTATCATTAACGTTATCTTTAATCCAAAGTCCGTTATTAGTGATAACAGCTAAGTATTTATAATCTGTTGTGTATGAATTTTTTATTTCTAAATAAATGTTTTTTAAATTAGAGGATAAATTATAAAATAAAGTTATAGATAATATTCCTATTAAAAATGATGTTGTGATTAAGATATTTAATATACTTGAATTTCTTAATCCTGAATATTTAAAAGTTTGAATTTGTTGATTTTTAAAAAGGTTAATAAAAAATACCTGCGTAGATACTAAAAAAATAAACGGAAGCATTTCAAAAACCAATGAGGGTGAATTTAATAAAGAAATATAGATTGTAAAATAAGAGCTAACATTAGAATCTCTAAAAAAATCAATTTCAGTTAATAAATTTAAAATTAATACTAAGCAAAAAACTATTAATAATACATTTATAAATGATTTAAGATAATTAGTAATTATAAATCTTGTATAAACTTTCATCAAATTTTATCATCCTTGTTTTGTCTTAAAATTAATTTAATAAAAATATACAAAAATAAGAAAATCACTATTGGTAGTGAAATTATTTTTATATTAAAGTAAAAATCACTTTTTATAAATCTAAGAATAGTTTCTGAAATTATTATTAAAAGTATTCCTGCTAAAAAAACTATAGTTTTATACCTTGCATAAGATCTACTTTCTTTTGAAGTAAAAACTAAGAGTAGAGAAATCAAAATCAATATTGGTATATATAGAGGAATTATAATTCTTTTATAGAGTTCTTGAGCCAAATTATCCAGGGTATCCGAGCTACAATTATGACCAATATATTTTTTTTGTTTAGTATTAATTGTCAAATTTTTATTAAGATATTTTCTATAGCAACTAATATGATTTATAGTTTTGGTTTCCTGCATTTTATTTTGCATCACAACATCAGTATTCATTTCTGACAAAGTAAAATCAGATTTAGAAAAACTAAAATTTGTAACATTATTATTAATACTATTCATAGTTTGTCCGTCAGATAAAACTAAAATTTTTTGATTGGATATTGTTTTGAAAAAACCCTTTTTAGCAATTGTAATTTGAAATTCATTATTATTTTCTTTTTTTTTTAAATATATATTTTTTAATTCACCATTTTCATTTTTTTCTTCTGCATAAATGGTTAAGCCATTAATATTATCATTAAATTTCTTTGGTTTTACAAAACTTTCAAAAAAATCTACATTTGAATTTCTAACTAAGTTTCTAGAAATATTTTGAGTTTCAGGGACAATTAAAATAGTTAATGATAATTGTAATAATGTTAGTAAAATTGAAAATTTAATAAAAAAATTTATCAATTCAATTTTATGTACACCAAAATTCCAATAAATCATTAATTCATTGTTAAGTTCATATTTTGTTAAGACATATGAAAAACTAAAAAAAAGGGCAAACGGTAGAATTTTACTGACAATTTTAGGAAAATTAAGAAGAGAGTAGTTTACATAAACCATGTAGTCTCTTCCATCTTCAACCATTATATCTAAAAAATTAACAGCTTGAAATATCCATATTATCGTACTGGTACTAATTAATGCTATTAAAAAGAAAATTAAACAATCAGATAGAAGTTTTCTAAATAAAATTTTTTTCATTGAATTTTCTAAATTTTAACAATATATAGCATCCTACTCGTAAGGAGTGTATTTAAATTTATGACTGTTCAAATTATTTATAATAGGGGTAACTCAAGAAAGGTTTCTTCAAACCTTGTGTTATTTGTCGATGAAAAATTCAATATTAATGGCTTAAAAAAAATTATTTCAAATTCTGAATTTTCATACATTTCGGATTTATTAAAAAATAGTGATTTAAAAAAAGATTTACTTGTTTTTAAGATTAATTCAAAAAAAACAATATTTTTAGCTTCTATTAAAAAAGATATTAACACCTCTGATATAGAAAATCTGGGGGCTAAATTTCACAGCTATATAAATTATGATAAGAAAAACGACTATTTTGTAAACTCAGATACTGCAAGCAGTAAAATAAAAAATTTTGTAGGGCATTTTTTGCATGGAATTAAATTAAAATCCTATGAATTTAATATTTATAAATCAAAAAAAGATAAAAAATTTATTTCTATAAATGTTATTGGAGATAAAAATAAAATATCCACACAAGATCAATTAAAATTTAAAGCTTTAGAGGAAGGAACTTTTTTTGCACGAGATCTTGTGTCTGAACCAGGTAATATTTTACACCCTGATGAATATGCAAAAAGAATAAATGCACTTAAAAAATTTGGATTAAAAATTAATATTTATGATGAAAAGAAATTAAAAAAACTTGGAATGAATGCATTGCTTGGTGTTGGTCAGGGTAGCATTAGAGGTTCGTATCTTGTCACAATGGAATGGAATGGTGCAAAAAATAATTCCAAACCTTTAGCGTTTATTGGAAAAGGCGTTTGTTTTGATACAGGGGGAATCTCACTTAAGCCTGCTAAGTTCATGGAAGATATGACCTATGATATGGCAGGTTCTGCTACAGTGGTTGGTTTAATGAAAAACTTGGCTGTAAGGAAAGCAAAGATTAATGCAGTTGGCGTTGTTGGGCTTGTAGAGAATATGCCAGGAGGAAATGCTCAAAGACCAGGGGATATAGTTAAATCATATAGTGGTAAAACAATTGAAATATTAAACACAGATGCAGAAGGAAGGTTGGTTTTAGCTGATGCTATTACTTTCACAGAAAAAAAATTTAACCCTAGATTTATGGTTGATTTAGCAACACTTACGGGTGCAATTATAGTTTCTCTTGGATCAGAGTATGCTGGCCTTTTTTCAAACGATGATAAATTATCTAATCAATTAATAAAAGCTGGAGATAAGGTTGATGAAAAATTGTGGAGAATGCCATTACACAAAAACTTTGACAAATTAATAGATTCTAAGAATGCAGATATGCAAAATATTAATTACGTTGGTGGAGCAGGATCAACTACAGCAGCTCAATTTTTACAGAGATTTGTTTTAAACAAAACACCTTGGGCGCACTTAGATATAGCTGGTATGGCTTTTTCAAAGTATGGAGGAGCATTAAATTCAGGTGGTGCAACAGGTTATGGTGTAAGATTATTAAATAAACTAATAGAGGACGATTATGAGTAATATTGAACAAACATTGTCAATTATCAAGCCAGATGCTGTAGAGAGAAATCTAGATAATGAAATAAAGGAAATGTTTAAAAACAAAGGATTTTCGATTGTAAAAGAAAAAAAAATTCAAATTGAAAAATCAGAAGCAGAGAAATTTTATAAAGTTCATGAGACAAAACCATTTTATAATGACCTTTGTGCTTATCTGTCCTCTGGACCAATTGTAGTTATGATTCTTGAGAAAGAAAAGGCAGTATTAGGTAATAGAGAACTAATGGGTGCTACTAACCCAGATGACGCTGAAGAAGGAACTATCAGAAAAAAATATGGAATTTCTATTGATAAAAATTCTGTACATGGATCAGATAGCGTTGAAAATGCAAAAATTGAAATAGACTTCTTCTTTAAAGACTAAGTATCTTCATAATAGCAGCTGGATATAGTTTATGTTCTTGGATCAAAATCCTTTTTGCTAACGTTTTAGGAGTATCAAATTTTTTAATTCTAACTTTCTTTTGATTAATAATTTTACCAGAATCAAGTTTAGAATTTACAAAGTGAACTGTACATCCAGAATATTTATCTTTGTTTTTGATTGCTTTTTCATGAGTGTTCAATCCTTTATATTTTGGAAGAAGAGAGGGGTGAATATTTAGAATTTTTCCTTTAAAATTATTAATAAAACTCTTAGATAAAATTTTCATAAAACCAGCAAGGCAAATTAAGTTAATATTATTTTTTTTTAATTCATTGATAACCTTTTTTTCAGATAAAGCATTTTTAAAAAAAAATATTTTTTTTTTAATTTTGTAAATTTTTGAATATCGCAAACCTTTAGCTTTAGAATTATTGGAAATAATCATCTTAACGACTATTGGCGATTTTTTAAGTTTAGAAAATTTGATAAGAGATTTTAAATTACTGCCTGTTCCAGAAATAAAAATTGCTGTTTTAATTTTATTAGATCCAGTTGACAGAGCCATTTAATTTAACTTTATCTTTAAAATTTTTAGTGATTTTTCCTATAACATAAGGTTTAAAATTAGTAGTAAAATGTCTCTTAATTTTATCTAATTTTTTTGGATTAATTATTAAACAAAAACCAACCCCACAATTAAAAGTTTTAAGCATTTCTTTATCAGATATACCATTTTTATGTAGCCATTTGAAAATTTTAGATGTTTTAATTTTTTCTAAATTTATTTCTGCTGAAAAATTATTTGGAATTACTCTTTTAATATTATCGGCTAAACCACCTCCAGTGATATTAGCACATCCATTAATTAAATTTTTATCTATCAATTTTAAAACTTCATTTACATAAATTTTAGTTGGTTTAATTAATTCTTTTTTTAGAAATTTATTTTTTTTGATATCTATTTTTTTTTGCTTTATAAGATAACGCACTAAAGAATATCCATTTGAATGAAGACCACTTGAAGGTATAGCTAAAATTAAATCATTATTTTTAATTTTATCTTTACTTAAAATTTTGTTTTTACCAACAATGCCAACCGCAAAACCCGCAATATCAAATTTACCTTTTTCATATGTACCTGGCATTTCAGCTGTTTCACCACCAACCAATTCACACTTAGATAATTTACATCCTTTTACGATACCTTTGATGATTGATTTTAATTTTATTAAATCAATTTTATTTATAGAAATGTAATCTAAAAATAGGAGAGGTTTTGCACCTTGAACAATTAAATCATTCACACTCATTGCGACTAAATCAATTCCAATAGTGTCATATTTATTAAGCGTGTTTGCGATTTCAACTTTAGTACCTACACCATCTGTACACGCAACAATTTTAGGTTGTTTTATGTGATTTGGAATGTCTGATATAGAACCAAAACCACCAATATTCGAAAACTTTTTTTTGCCCTTTTTTTTTGATGAAACAGACGAAATGAAATTAACAAATTTATCAGCAGCATTTATATTAACTCCACTTTTTTTATAGGTTATTAATTTATTATTCATTAATATGTTTTATGAGATTTAATATTAAACTTTTTAATTATAAAAGATTATATATTCATTTTTGCTTACTTGCTTTGTTAAATATTTTTTTTTCCACAGAAAATATTCAAGCAAAGACTTTTTCAATCAATGATATAGAAATATCCACTCCTTTTGAGATTAATTTTGATAAAAACAAGATAATTGATGAAGGTTTTTCCCAGGCATTTAACAGGTTGGTTTTATCCATATTACAAAAACAAGATCAAAAAAAG
>Ga0315320_10003466_pt1 | contig 12929 bp, 10 predicted proteins | sample M140m21515metaG_FD_203458 | JGI IMG/M metagenome (GOLD analysis project Ga0315320, IMG submission 203458) | Ammonia-oxidizing marine archaeal communities from Monterey Bay, California, United States - M1 40m 21515 | ecosystem: Environmental > Aquatic > Marine > Coastal | place: USA: California...
GAGACGTACCACGCGCAGAATCTGCGCGTGGTACGTCCGAAGGGCTATTATCGACCTAGAGACGGTCGTTGACCGGGCTCAGCGAATCACTGAAGAAGCGCGAGCACGTTCTGGGCCGTGCTGTTCGCGGTCTGAAGCACCGAAGTGCCTGCCTGGTTGAGGATCTGAGCACGAGTGAGCTTCGCCGTCTCGGTGGCGAAGTCAGCATCACGAATCTTCGACTCGCTCGCCGTGATGTTCTCGAGACCCACCTGCAGAGAACGGATGTTCGTCTGAATGGTGTTGCGCTCGAAAGCACCCAGTCGACCTCGCATCTTGGAGATCTCCAGGATGGCGTTGTCGAGAATGTCGCTCGAGAGACTCGCGTTTCCGCTGGAGAGTTCGTTGGCCTGCCCCGACTTGATGGAGTCAAGGAAGAAACGACCTCCGAGTTCGGAAAGCTGGCCTCCAAGTCGCGATGCGGCCACCGATCCGATCCCCAGAGAGACCTGCTGGGAACTGTTGACGCTGGGGCCGAGCTGGAAGCTCGCACCACCACCCGTGATCGAGAAAGTGGTCGAAGTCGCGGTCTGAGTGGCGAACGCTTCAGTGAGATCGAACTGAGCCGCGAGTCCGGGCGTGTTGAGCGCGATTTCAAGGCCACGGCCGCTGGCAAGCGCGCCATTGACGATCGCTGCGACATCGACGCCCTCGTCACGCTGACTGACGGCACCGCCGGGACCTTCATAGGCATTGAATCCGGCACCACCCGCACCAACAGGCCGGACTGAGACGAAAGCATCCGTGCCATAGTCGTTGGTCACGAAGCGAAGCCCGCTTGCACCAGCCGAATTGACGAACACGGCTTCGACTCCTGTCGAATCTGAAATCAGATTGAAGGCGTCCGCCATGGCCGACTGCTGGGTGCCCGGTGCGAAGGTGAGTGTCTGAGCACCGTCCTTGCCCGCGATTTCCAGAGTGAGATCACTGTCCAGGGCGAATCCGGTGAATCCACCCGTGTTGCTGGAAAGCCAGAGATTGCCCTGCTCCGCCGGAGTTGAGATCGACACGTCGACATCGATGCTGTCCGCGGTTCCGAAACGAGCACTGTCGATCCGCGAGAATGCGATGTCGGCGGTGTCCATGCCGGAGGCGGTGTACTCGAGCGACCCGTTCAACAGGTCGAGACCTGCGAAACTTGCGACGTTCGAGATTCGAGTGATCGAATCGATCGCACTGTCGATCTGAAGCTGATTCGCCTCGACCTCGTCACGGCTGACACCACCGGTGTTGGCGGCCTCGACCACGAGATTCTTGACTGAGTTCAGCAAATCAGCGACTTCCGCGAGGTATCCCTCGGCGGTCGCGATGACCGAGCTGGCACGCTCGGCGTTGTCGACCGCCTGGGTCAGGCCCTTCATCTCGGAACGAAGGCGCTCCGAAACGATCAGCCCTGCCGGGTCATCAGCACCACGATTGATGCGCAGACCGGTGGAAAGTCGCTGAAGGCGGACGCTGAGGTCGCTGTTGGTTCTGCTCAGGTTGCTCTGAGCGATCATTGAAGAGACGTTTGTATTGATCCGAGCCATGGATGATCCTCCGTGATGGATGGCTGGAGACCGTGCGAGCGAGTGCCCGAGGTCAACTCAGAGTTGCGAGCGGAGTCAGGCACTCTCCCGTGCCTGAGATGTCCGGGCTGCGATTTTCGCAGCCTTGGGCAGGACCGTCCCGCCCGCAGTTCGTTCTGCACAGGCACCGAGCCCGCGCTTCAATTCCTCGAGTCCCCCGCGATAGCTCGCGGCCTGCTCGTTTTCACGCTTGATCGCCTCGTACACCTCTTTGCGGTGAACGGCGACGGTTGCTGGAGCCTGGATGCCGATTCGCACCTTGTCTCCTCGAATATCGACGATCGTGAGTTCGATCTCGTCGCCGATCATGATTGTCTCATCGCGCTGTCTTGAAAGCACCAACATCTGGCAGCCCCTTCCTTGGAACTTGAATCTTCCACGGATCCATCCGCGGCGGCTCTCTGAAGGAGCCGAAGAGGGTCAACCGACGGATCGGAGACCACAGGGTGGAACAACCACCAGATCAGGCCGGTACGGCTCGAGCCGCGGCATCAAGACGAACGATCTCCTGACGCGTGGACCATCGCTTGTCGGCGAGGACCAGTTGCATCCCGGTGCAGTTGGCGATGTTGATCACCAAGGGCCCCTGGAGATTGAGCGTGAGCTTGTCATCCCGCTTGTTGACGATTGCAAGCACCTGCGCGTCACCGATCTCTCCGAGGTCGAGCTCATCCATCTGTTCACGACGAATGTTCGCCTTGTACTCGGGCGTCCAGAGCGAGGGATCGGTCACCACGAATGCAAGATCGGGGGATTCGACCGACTGAAGCCAGTAGAACACGCCGTCATCATCGGGCTGGAGAAGGACGAATCGTCGGAAGCTCGAGAATCCGAGCAGTCCGGAGGGGAAGGAGACGATCCGTGAATCGTCGACCTCTACGTTGCCAAATCGTGTCGTTTCAATGTGCACTTGGAACTCCGAATGCATCCCGGCCAACCATTCCTTGGTCTCGACGTCACCCTGGCGGGATCCGACGCTGACCTCCTGTCATACTCCTGCGACCGGCCGGGGCCGAAGGAGTTTTCCCGCAACGCGCGGGAGAGAGAAGACTTCCTATCTGAGGAAGTCGAGAAGACTGAGTTGCTGCGTGCGACTGATCGTTGCCATGCTCGCCTGCAGTTGTTGTTCGAGGAGGGCGAACTTCGTCGCCGCTTCAGCAAAGTCCAGATCCCGTACATTGGACCTGAGCGCTTGATCCTGGACCGAACGGTCCTCCTCACGAGCCAGTGAATCCATGATTCGTCGGCTTCGGACTCCGACCTCCGCTCGAGCCTCGGCGGCCCTCAAGGTGTCGTCATCCAATTGTTCTGTTGCAAATGCGATGCCTGACTCGTCATTCGCCAAAAGAGCGTCCCTGAGCTGTATCAAGTGCGAGAGAAGGCCGTCTGAGGCAACTTGTGCCTGATCCGTACCGGCAAGAATCGCACCATCACCGGTGCCGAGAATGCCCAGATCCTGGGCCGCGGTGCTGTTGTTCAGACGCGAGACGGACAATTCCCCCGCTCCACCGCTGTTGTCGACCAGGATGATTCCGTTGCCATCGGGGTTGAGACGGGCATCGAATCCGGTGGGCACCGTGAGCCCCGCCGCGGTCGCCGCATCATTGATGGTGGCCAGGACGTCGTTCACCGTGATCGCGCCGGAGATGTCGACCCCGAAAGCCGTTCCGTCGGTGAGCGTGATCTCGAAATCCATGTCCAGCTGTGGATCGGGAAGTCCGGTGACCGGGTCGAATCCGCCGCTCACGGACCCCACACCTCGACCACCATTGAAGTCGGCCAGCTCGGTGAGACCACTGAATGTCCGAACACCGAGTTCGGTCGCGGTCTGTCCGCCACCCACCTCCGAGATGGACATCGAGGCACCTGAAAGCTCGTTTCGGAAATTGAGTCTCTGGCCGTCGTCATCCAATTCGACACGGACGCCGATGTCGAGGGACTCGATCCTGTTCTGAAGTTCACCGATCGTGGTCACATCGGAAAGATCGACTTCACGGATCTGCCCGGCATTCTGGATACGGATCGTTCCCATTGGAAACGAGACACCCGGAAGATCGGTGATCGCGGTCTGTTCGGTCAGCTTGGGATCGAGATCGAGTCCGGAACGAGTCAACCCCGGAATGAACGTGCTGTCGATGCCGAGATCCGCAACCATGTTTCCGGTGTCGGTATCGGAGAAGGTGATCGGCCCGAGGTTCGGAGTGATGGCGATCGAACCTCCCTGAATGGACACTGACGCGAACACATCGACGCTCTTGATCGCGAGCTGCAGAGTGTTGACGACGTCGCCGACGGTGTTGGCGTCACTGAGATCGACCGTCAGTTCGGTGCCATTCACATCCACGATGATGGAGGACGTCTCGATTCCGAGCGAACGTGCGCCGCCGACATCCTCCAGAAGGGTGTCGGCGTTCAGATTCGGATCAAGGTCCTGCAGCCCGCGCATTCTGGAACTCATCGCACCAAGGGCATCCTCAGCGGAAACGGTGATGCCGATTCCCGAGCTCATGCCCAGATCGGTCTGCATGGAGTCGCCGAAGCCCGTGTACTGGTAGAAGCCATACATCTCGGACATCGGCCCCTGGGAAATCGCCTCCCCACCGAAGAAGTGGATGCCGCTCTGCTCACGATTCGTGATGTCGACCAGGGATTGAAGAATCGAATCGATCACCTGGGCTTGATTCGCACGGGTTTCGGAATCCGATCCCACGCCGATCTGGGACAGTCCGATGCCTTTCGCCTCGAGGATGAGATCATTGATGTCCCCGAGAGACTGGTCGATCGTGGCAAGCATCGAATCGGCCTGCTGCAGGTTACGAAGGTGCTGCGAACGTCGCTCCAGAGCGAAATCAAGTGACCCGATGGTCGCTGATGCCACGGGATCGATCGACGGCCTGAGAACCCTGACACCGGTCGCGAGCTGGGACTGAAGATCGAGAAGACTCATGTTCGTGCGCGTCAGATTCCCCAGCATCATCCGACTGGAAAGAAGATTGGGCACGCGCGCGATTGAATTTGGAATCGTGGACATGATGAAGACCCTTCGAACTGATCAGACGATCGCCAACAGAGACTGAAGAGTCTCGTCGATGATGCTGAGATAACGGGCGGCTGCCTGGAATTGACGCTGGTAACTGAGAAGATCGATCGCTTCCTCATCGAGAGAGACGCCACTCACCGCGGCGTTCTGCGCATCGAGACTGTCACGAACGAGAGACGTTCCTTGGAGCCTGGTGTTCGCCGCGTCCGTTCGGACCGCGAGGTCGTTCACGCCGGCCTGCCAGTACTCCTGAAGACTTCGACCGGAGAGGGATTCAAGACTCATCTCACGAAGCTGAACCATGGCGAGTGCGCCTGAATTCGACCCTTCGACGAAGTCTCCGCCGGTCGCGAGCAACGAAGGCTGTCCCGAAAGCGATTCACTCACGGAGATGTCGACCGCACTTGTTCCCTGGAAGAACGAATTGATGCCGAGTGCGGCGAGCGCGCCACTCGAATCCTCGCCGAATCCGATCTCACTTCCAGCAGGCGCGGTGATCGTGAGCCTGCCATCGCCGCCCACCGAGGCGGTCACTCCCGTTCCGGACATCGTCGCATTGATTTCATTGCGCAGATCATCCAGCGACATGGTTGCGGGATCGATCTGAATGAGATGACTGGAATCCGTGCCGGTCTCGGTGTTGGTCACGGTGATGAGGAAGCTGCCGTTCTCGACGGGGAATTGAACACCGGACCCGAGAGCACCGAGGGCAATGGTGGGATCCTCGACCGGGTAGAGCCCGACGGCTGAAGACCACCCCGAGGACCCCTGTCCCTGGGAATGGATTCGATTGACCTGGTAGATCAGTTCGCTCGCGAAGGTGTCCAGCTGTTCGATGGCCGGCTCGATCGTCTCGGCTCTCTGACGGAGGAGTCCACCGATGGCTCCGCTCGAGATGTCGAGGTCGCTCCCGTCGGCCTTGACGCGGATCGTGACCTCCATCGCTCCGTTCTTCTCTTCGGTACGCATGGTGATGCCGCGCGATTCACCGGCGATGACCACAGGCATCGAACCGACGAGAACATCGACCGAACCATTGGCCTGATCGATCGTGGTCACGTCGATCATCTCGGAAAGTTCGTCGACGAGCGAGTCGCGCTGATCCCTCAAGGAGTTGGCCTGTCCCGCACCACCTTCGGTCTCGGCGATCTGGACGTTCAACTCGGCGATCTGGTCGAGAATTGCATCAGCACGCTCGACGGAGACCGCAAGCCCCCTGTCAGCCTCCTCGCGGAGGATGTTGTAATCCTCACGGAGCTGCCGGATGCCACCAGCCAGGCTTTCACCTTGCTGAAGAACGAGCGATCTCATGCCACTGTCGTTGGGATTGTTGGCCAGCTCGGACCAGCTGTTGAAGAACGCCGAAAGTTCGGAGGAGATGTCCGAGTCACTCAGTTCACCCTGCAGCATCTCGATCGAGGAGAGGAAGCTCTGATCGATCGCGGCACCGGCCTGTTCGCCGATCGCCGACCGGAGACGTGCCTGAAGAGCGACGTCGATCTGGCGTGTGATCGAACCGATCTGAACACCCGTCCCGACGAACCGACCGCCCCCGATGCTTTCCGGGCTTCCGGGAAGAATTCCGATTCGCTGGCGGTGATAGCCCGGCGTGGCGGCGTTCGCCATGTTGTTGCCGGCCACACCGAGTGCTGCCTGCGAGGCGAGAATGGCCGACTGTCCGACCTGTAATGCTCCATTGAGACTCATGCCTTCAGCTCCTGATGTCGATCGCGGAATGACGCGGGGGGCCGCTGACGATTCTTCCGGTGCGTTCGTAGATTCCAGAGCGGCTGAGTCCCTGCTCGACGGACTGGACGATTCCCTGCATGTGACGAGCGAGCCCTTCGGCGGCGGTTCGCACGACCCGGCTTGCCGCCCTGGTCTTGGCGATCAGCTGACGAAGTTCATCGGCGACGGTGACGAGTCGACCGCGCCTGGCTCCGGAGTGCTCGATCAGATCGGAAAGAGCCGGCGAGGATTTCGTGGCGATCCCGATCTCGGATGCGATGGCGGAGACGAGTTCGACGCGACGATGATCGATCACACGGATCTTTTCGAGCAACGTCCGCTCCTCGGTGGACAAGGCCACCAGAGTTTCAACGTCCGCCTCGCGAAGCGATTCGCGCTGACCATCGACGATTTCATCGATGCGTCGGTAGTGGGCGCACTGCTCGTCGAGCAGCTGCTCGAGCCGGCGAAAACCCTCTGACAGAACCTCACTGACGGAATTCACGGTCATGCGACCACCTCTCTTTGCGGGACGATGCGACGAAGCATGTAGCGTTCGACTGATTCAACCATTGGGAACCGATCGGGGCGGGACATCGAGTCGGCGACGGCACGGTCGTAGATGGGGCCGAACCGCTTCTCGGCGTCGGTCGTTCCAAATGGAGCGGCTGCCTGATTGTTCTCTCTGATCTTGGCCAGAATGGGCGTGATGAAAGCCTCGGCGACCAGTTTCCGGGATTCCTCTCGGATGGTCTCGACCTGCTTCTCACCGGATTCAGTGGCAGAGAAACGAGCCACCAAGTCGGCGAAGCTCTCGGGCGCCTGATTCGCACCACCCATGACTGACGTGAGCTCGGAGGGTGCGGCTCCCAGAACGGGAAGATCAGCTGACGGCATCGAAATCATTCGACCACCTCCCAGACATCGACGTTCAACAGCGATCCGCTCAACCGAAGACTGACGATCACATCGATCTGCTTGGCGACGGGAACCTGAAGCTTGCGCATCTGATCCACCAATTCGCGAAGGCGCGCATCACCGGCTTCTCCCGCCTGAGTGGCGATTCCCACCGATGAATCCGTGGTCACGAGCGGATCGAAGGCATTGGGCTCCGGAACGGGCTGGATGGTCACGTGCTCGAGACCTTCGACGGACACCAGGGTCGGAAGAAACCGAACCCCTGCACCCACGACGACCAGACCCTTCACGCGATCGAGAAAGACCGTGTTGGCATTGCGCGTGACGAGTCGCTCGTCGATGCGGACCTGCTCGACCTGGCTCATGAAGTCGATCCGCTTGCCGACATCATCGACGCTATCAGGAAAGTGAACGATCACTCGACCGTCGGCCCGCACGGAAGCCTTCACTCTTTCGAATTCGAACTGCTCCTCGATGGCGTTCACGATCTCACGTGCCGCGACTCCGGAAGCAGCCCAAGGACCATGCAGCCTGAACGTGAAGCAGATCGAGCCATCGACCGGATCGATCGTGAACATGTCCTGCTGCTTGAAGGGTTCGATGATTTCGACGCGAGCGGCGTCCATCAGACCGGTCCGCACGGGATTGGGAAGGACCGATGGAATGGGAGCACCCACGACGGTCGCCAGAATCGGGGCATCCACATTGGTGAATCCAGGCGGCTTCAGGATGGCGTAGTCGAGTCGGCCACCAGCCAGACTCTCCGCATCGAAAGCACTGGTGATCGAGATGTCCAGATCGTCGCCAAGACCCGCGGTGTAGGGCACGTCCGAGGTGACGATGACGACGGCGAAACTCTTCTGACGGCTCAGGGAAAGCTGATCGAGCCCGGGAACATCCAGGTTCTGAAGCAGAGTCATGTAGCTTTCAGCCAGGGAAGGAGACTTTGAGAAGTCATCCCCAGTGCCGTTCAAGCCGCTCACGACGCCGTAACCGATGAGCTTGTCACCAGTTCCATCCCGGTTGACCACGTCTGTCAGGGAACCGATCGAGATGCCGCTTCGCGCAGATTGTGCGCACGCGGCTGAATCGAGTCCCCCCAAAGTGGCGACGAGAAGAGTTGAAAGAAGCAAATTATGCCGGAACACGTCGGACCTCCTGTCCTTCTGGTGTGATTCAGAGGACTTCATGCAAGTGCCGGGCCAACCTTGAGGCGTTCTCCCCCAGATTTCGATGTCCGGGCTTAGAATCGTGGAATGAGCCATAAAGAGGTACCCACCAAGACCCCCCCACGCCTGGGCCAGACCAGCCGCTTCGCGGACATCGGCACCGTCCTGCTGATCGCCCTGATGCTTGGCACGTTCTTCGTGGTGAGCGGATTCACCACTCCGGGAGACGAAGGCCTCTTCGCTCGTTTCGCCGCGGCATTCGGCGGAGGCATCGTCACCACCGGCCTTTGGCTTCTTGCCGCGAGCGGATACGGCGTCTGGTGCCTGCGTTGGATTCCGGAAGAACTCTCGGTGGGCGCAGGGCGGGGTACGAGGTTGCTCGCGACCATAGGACTGGGCAGCCCGGTGCAACTGTGGCTCGCGCATGTCCTCGGTTCCTTCGGAGCACTCGATGCGACGACCGCATGGCTCATCACCATCGGAGGCATTCTTCTTCTGGTCCAAGGCATCCGAACTTCGAGCAGACGACTCGAAATCGGAGCCGGAGACGGCTGGCTCCCCCCCCTCAGCTGGACGTCGGCGCCGGCTTTGACCGTGCTGCTGGTCGCCGCCTGCGCCGCACCCGGATGGCTGTGGCAGACCGAATTCGGTGGATACGACGTCATGGCGTACCACCTTCAACTTCCACGTGAATGGTTCGAACAGGGCGGGATCACGACGTCGACCTGGAACGTCTACAGCGCGATGCCGAACCTGTTCGAGACCAGCTTTCTCCACTTGATGCATCTGAATGGCGGCGCACTGGCCAGCACGATCCCTGCGCAATTGCTTCATGCCGCGTTCGCCGTGTTGACGGCCGCGACGACCGGAGCGGCGATCGGACGCTGGTTCGACCGGAGCTGGATGGGCACGGGCTTCGCCCTCGTTCTGGGAACACCATGGGTGATCGTGGTCGGTTCACTGGCCTACAACGAGATGTTCGCCTCGTTCATGCTGGCCACCGCGATGCTTCTTCTCGCACCCGGTCCGGAAACACATGTCATCACCCAGCGAGAACAGAGACTTCGAGTGGGCGTGCTCGCCGGCCTGCTTGCAGCGAGCGCATGCGCCGCCAAGCTCAGCACGCTCGGAATCGTCGCGGTGCCGATCGGCCTCATGATGCTCAAAAAGACCGGAGCACGAGGCTGGCGTGATGCCGCTCCGATCGGTGCACTGGCAGGCATGATCATCCTTGCGCCGTGGATGATCAGAAATCTGTACGCGACGGGCAACCCGGTGTTTCCCTTCGCGACCGGTCTTTTCGGACTCGGACATTTCAGCGAGGAACAAGCCAGCCGCTTCGCGTCGGCCCATGGCTCACCGCTGGGACCGCTCGGTCGCATCAGCGAACTGTTCAACCAATTCTTCAGATACGGCCTGGGCGCAAATCCCTACGAGGCGTTTGGCGAACCCTGGCGCGCGCAGTGGTCGATCCTTCCCATGCTCGCCGGCCTCGGCCTTGTCGTCGGCATGATCCGGAACCGGACACGTGATGCAGCCAAGCTGCTTCTCGTGATGTGCCTGGCCGCCATCGCATTCTGGCTCGTTGCAACGCACCTGAAGAGTCGATTCCTCGTCCCCGGCATTCCGATGTTCGTCGCCGCGATCTTTCTGTTTCTTCCCGAGAAACTTCCGCGCGTGAGCAGAGGAAGGCCGGTCATCGCGAGCCTGCTCGTCATGTGGTGCTTCCTTCCGGTCCTGCTCTTCCAAAGCGAACGACTTCTGCGAAACAGCAGCGATGATCCGGGCTTTTCGATCTCCGCGACCATGACCGGAAGATTGGATCTCCCCACCGGGTTGCAGATCGCGCGCCTCGTGGGGTTGGAGGAGGACCGTGAGAAGCGGATCGAACTTCTGAAGAGCGGCAACTCGAACGCATTTCTCGGACTGCTTCCGAAGGATCGCCGTGTGCTCTCGATCGGAAATTCCGCTCCCTACCTGTCGCCAAGAAGCTACGAATACACCACGGTATGGGATGACCACCCGCTCGCAAGCATCCTCGAGGCACACCGAGGCGACCCTGAAGCCGCGGTGCGCGCATTGAGGGAACGTGGCACTGATCTGCTGCTTGTGAACTACCCCATGCTGCTTCGGTGGCAGGCGAGCGAATGGCTCGACCCCCGAATCGATCTTCCGACTCTGGATGGGATGCTTCGCATCATGCCGGTCGAATTCAACTGGCCCAACGGGGAATTCATCTTTCGGGTCTCCGTGGAGGAAGCGGTCCCGAGTTCAAAGGATGGCATGGCCCCCGATCATTCCGATGAACCCGAAGAGGATTCCTCCGGGGAACAGGAGCAGTCATGAACAAGCGAGTTCGAATGGCACGCCTGCTGTTTTTTTCATACATCGGGCTGCTGACAGCATGCGGAAATCCCAACGCCTCCCAGACACGCACCGAGGCCGCGTGGAACCCACCCACGAGAAATGCCACCGAAAGCCGGGGAGCCGCCGCACCGATCGCCTACTGGAAGAACGCCGATGAGCTTGGGAGGGGTCGTCCGGTCGATCGTACGCTTCTCGAAGGCACGCTCATGGAAGCCGCAGGCCCGCGTGCGCTCCAAGAAGTCCTGGTCGATGCCGCACTCGAACGCCGACTCGAGGAACTCCGATTGATCGTCACCGATCAACGGATACTCGAGGAACGGATGCTGCTGCTGCAGGCACTCGATGAAGACGAGGACCGGGCCATCCGCCTTCTGGAAACGGTCAGACGCCGAGAGGGTCTCGGACCGATTCGTTTTTCATCACTGCTGCGGAGAAACGCCGCACTTCGCATGTTGATCCGCGATGACGTCAGGCCGAATGAAGAGTCGGTTCGAGCGGCATGGGATGCCAGGCACGGACCACGAAGAACGGCACGGGTGTTCGTGGGCCGCACTCCGGACGCCTGCTCGGAAGTCATCGCACGGGTGCAGGCTGGCGAGGACTTCGCGTTGCTCGCAGCTCGAGGCTCGACGGATGCCAGTGCATCGGCCGGCGGCCTCATCGAACCGATCTCACGCCTGGATCCGAGCTGGCCGACCGCTTTCCGCGAGACACTCTGGACGACGCCTCTCACGAAGGTGTCCGCACCAGTCCTGGTCGATGGAAACTACGTGGTGATCCTGCCACTCGAAGAGGTTCCTGGAGACGGAACGACTCTGGAGACAGCCCGGTCGGATTCGGAACGCCGAGTCCGGCTCGCCCAGGAGCGCTTGCTGATGGATGGTCTCGCCCGCGACCTTCTCGGCTCCCTGCAGGTCGAGATCATCGACGGGGACCTTGACCGCGCATGGCGGACGCCCGCTCCCTGATCGAGTCGATGCGCTCAGGATTTGAGTGCAGCCACTCGCCAGAAGGAGAGTGGGATCAGAACCGCCGTCGGCAGAAGAGCCATGATGGCGGGTGAGACTCCGGGGACCGGAAGAAGCATGATCAGAACCGAAAGCAACAGGACAGGAACACCTATCGATGCGCACTTGACGCTCTGAAGAAGCAGTGGACCCGGCAGACGACACAGAAAATTCGGAAGAATCAGCAACAACACCAGCAGGTTCACACCGACACCACCGATGCGGGTCCACATGATTCTGGCCAAACGCCCCGATGACGTCGCGGCATCATCCCTGAGCACGCCGATCTGACGAGTCGAGAGCATCTGAGCCCGCTCCTGGTCCCTTCGGACCAGAAGTGAATGGGGTGAAAGATCGGTCTCGAATCGTTCGACGACCTCACGTGACTGGATGCTCCCTTCATCACGACCGACGCGTTCGATCGCCATTCCGGATTCGAGCACCCAGTATCCTTCACCGTTCCAGACAGCACGCGGCGCGGAGATCCTTCGCTCGGCGGTTCCATCCGCATCGCGAGTCAGCACCAGCAGATCGTCGATCACGCCTCGATCGGCATCGAGCATGCGACCGGTGACCAGGTTGTCTTCGTCATCACGGGTCATGACCACCGGAAACTCGCTGGCGGTCTCGGAGAGAATCTGAGCATGTTCACGCAACAGGACGGGCGCGAGTCGGGGAATGATGAATTCCTGATTCACGATCTGGAGGAGATTCAGGAGACCGGCCATGAGAAAGATCGTGATCGCAACTCGCTGCAGGGGAATCCCGGCGGCGAGCATCGCCACGAGTTCCCGGGAACGCTGCATCTGGGACAGGGTGAACCCCGCTGCCGCGACGGAGACCAGCCCGACGAGAAACGAATAGGACTGAAAGACGCGAGGCCCGTGAAAATCGAGAATGGCCATGAGAGTCGCGAAGGTGGTCGATGAGAACCGGTCGTCGTCGACCGCGCGCGAGGCCGCCTCCACGAAACTGTCGAATTGAAGCACCACGTCCACGGAGACCACGAACAGGAAGATCAGACAGAACAACGTGAGGAAGTTCAGAAGGAATCGATAGGCGATGTGTCGATCGATGAGAATCATGCGCTGAG
>Ga0315320_10003467_pt1 | contig 12923 bp, 11 predicted proteins | sample M140m21515metaG_FD_203458 | JGI IMG/M metagenome (GOLD analysis project Ga0315320, IMG submission 203458) | Ammonia-oxidizing marine archaeal communities from Monterey Bay, California, United States - M1 40m 21515 | ecosystem: Environmental > Aquatic > Marine > Coastal | place: USA: California...
ACGGTACGGTTCAACCCGTCTGCTCGACAACGTGGAGGTGGGCTGATGGATGACGCGTCACGGGTGCTGTTTCTTTTGGTTGTCCTGATCTCCTTGAATCAGCTCTTCGCCCGTGTACCGGCGCTCCACAACGGCGCGTGGTCATACCTCATGGTACAGATCATCAATCTTTCGGCCGCCACAGCCGTGATCGTGTTTGGTCTTCCGGGCTTCGAGGACCTCAGCATGGTGCGGTGGTTGCTCGGCTTGCTCTTGTTTTGGCACGTCGCGCGGAACAACTTCACCTACCGCGAGGCGCGTCATAAGCACCGACTCCGGAAACGCGCGCAGACGCGCCAGGCCATCGTGAGGGCGCTGGATGATGGCCAAGGCGTTCCTGTTGAAGAGTAGTCGCGAAGCTTAGCTTCGGTGCGCTTCTACGATGGCCGTGACCTCGTGGCTTTCGAGCAGTCGGTTGGTGGTCTTGGCGTGATCAAAGATAGCGGTCACGAGGCTCTCAGTCGCCTCAATCTTTCGCTGTTCGAGCCAGAAACGGATGTTCGACAGGCCCGACTGGTGGCCGATAGCGATCTCTTGATGCAGTCCAAACCAGCCCGCGGGTACGCCGCTGTAAATGCGATCGGCGAGCCAGTCATCACCCTTCTTTTTGGCTTTGATGACCGCGGCGGCGTGTACGCCGGTTCCTGTTTTGAACGCGTCTTCACCAAACACAGGGTAGCTGTTGGGGATGTTGACGTCGCAGGCCTTGCTGACGAGCTGTACAAGCTCGCCCAAGTCGGAGAGGTCACCGAGGTCGCCGCCCATCAGCTTGAGGTTCACGAGGACTTGATCGATGGAGGTGTTGCCGACCCGCTCACCGATTCCGAGGATGGTTCCGTGGACTCGGTCGCAGCCCGCTTCAATCGCGGCGAGCGTGTTGATCAAAGATAACCCTCGGTCATTGTGGCCATGCCAGTCGACCGTCACGCGGTCTTGGACCCCGTGCTCCTTGAGCAAGTCGAGTGTCCAGCGCACGAGCGCGCGGACGCCTTGTGGTGTCGCGTGGCCAACCGTGTCGCACAGAATCAGACAGGATGCGCCCTCTTCGATGGCCGCTTCAAACAGTCGCCTGAGCGTGTCCGGATGCGAGCGGATGGTGTCTTCGGTCACAAACGAGAACGGCACACCCCCGTCCACACACATCCGCGTGGACGTCCGGGTCAGGTCTTCAAGTTTGTTCTCGTCCCACGCTTCTGCGTACATACGAATCGGTGAGGAGCCCAAGAAGGCCATCACTTCGACGGGCATCCCGGTTTTCTCGCTGATCTCAAGAATGGGTCGTAGGTCGTTGGGATGTGTGCGCGCCGCGCACGTTGGGCGAATATTGAGGTCTTCATCCACCATCTGCTGCACAATGGCTAGGCTGTCGCCGTAGGCGCGAGGTCCAGCACCGGGAAGGCCGACATCCGTGGTGTGCACACCAACCTTGTCGAGAAGTCGCACAATGCGGTGCTTGGCGTCACGCTCCGGGTCACGAATCGATGGGCTCTGGATTCCGTCGCGCAGGGTCTCGTCGTGGAGTCGAACAGGGATACCTGCCAAGTCTCCAGTCTTGCCTTTGTTCCAGTCAAAAATGACGTCTTGTTCATTCATGTAAGCGCTCCCACCGCGGCTAGATCGACAAGGTAACCCGGTGGGTGCGGGCTCGTGGTGCGAGCCGCCGAAGAGTCCGTACTAGGGCGCGAGTGCGTAGAGGTCTTCAATCCAGATGGTGCGACCGATCAAGCGGTCGCTGTCCTCGCGCCAAGTGATCTCCCATACGACCGTACCTTCTTGGTTTACCTCGCGGACGGTTCCGTGTGAGCCGTAGTTGTGCAGCGTGTTGCCGTTGGGGAGCCGATGTGCTTCGCCTGCGGTCTCCGCGTAGACGCCCTCACCCTCACCAAATGCCCAGATTTGCCGAAGGGTGCGCGTCTCATCGTCGACAACATACTCGCGGACCAAGGTCTCATTCTCCACGAGCGATTTGCTCGAGAGGATCAACGTCCCTTCTGGCGTGTATGCGACGCCGTGTTGGAACAGGAACTTGGAGTTGGGCGGGTCAAAGGCATAGCTATCGTTGAGCGAGCCCCAGTGACGCAACGTCTCTCCGGTCTGGTGGTCGACCTCAACGACCGTGTCGGTGTTGGGGCTTGAGAAGACGAAGGTGTCGGAGGAGGCGTTCCAAGACAGAGCGTTGGACCAGCAGGTTGCGTCGTCTTCGTCGATCGATGCATGGAAATCTCGACAGGACCAGATGGTCTCGCGTGCTCCGTCGGGCGTGACACGCTCGAGGAGTTCGTCCGGGCCTTGGTCGCGACCCCACACGACGGAGCGATCCGGCATATCAACGAAGCCATGGTGAAGACCGGGGGTGTTGTAGGTCTCGGCCTCCGTACCATCAATCTTCATCCGCGTGACCGTCGAGCCGGCCCCGTTGTCGAACCAAGCCCACCAAGTCGCGGCGTCGTAAAGCAAGTCGCTTCCGTCCTGGGACACGCGCATGTAGAGGGTCCAACGGTAGTCAGTGGTCAGCGAGGCCCAGACGACGCGACCTTGGCGGTCGACGATGACTTTCCAGTAGTTCCCCTGCGTCCAGCCACCCTCTTGTTGGTTGACGCTCGCTAGGAGGTAGTTGCCCGTCGGATCCCACAACGTGGGCTCACTGTTGAGCAAAGACACCGCGGGCAGGCCTTCGGGTAGCGGCTCGGCCGAGATTTGACGTTCCTCGGAGGTCGTCCAGCCATCGGCTGTCTCGATGACGAGCCTCCACGTAATGTTCTCCTCATACGGCGCTCCCAACACGATCTGCTCGTGCGCACCCGCTCCGCGAGACGCAGTGGGCGTGGCTCGCCAGTCCTCGTCTGTGAGGCGCCACTCGACGTACGCGTCGGCCGACGCGCTCTGCTCCCACCCCACATAGATGATGGATGCCAACGAGTCGTGCCGTCTCGCGCGTACGTTGGCGAGCAAACCGTCCGCTTGGGTGGTGGTGGTCGTAGGGTTGGTAGTCTGGGTAGGGTTGGTTGGCTGCGTCCCGGTCACGCCCGTGGTCGGGTCATCGACTACGACCTCGAGTGTTCCCCCCGTGCAGCCTGTCAGCATCAGCGCAACCGTAATCATCCGTAGCATGCAAACCCCCGTATATGAACAATGCCATAACGACGCCTCGCCCGCCTCCACGCAACCCTTACAATCTAGTACAACACTAGAGGGCCTCGATGACTACCGCGATACCTTGTCCACCACCGATACAGGCCGTTCCGAGACCGTAGCGCTCGCCACGACGACGCAGCGCGTGCGTCAAGGTCGTCATGATGCGCGCACCGGTTGCTCCAAGGGGATGACTCATCGCGATCGCGCCACCGTTGACGTTGGTGATGCTTCGGTCGAGACCAAGTACCTTCTCAACGGCCAGATACTGCGGCGCGAACGCTTCGTTGACTTCGACGAGCGCCATATCGGCGATGCTGAGGCCAGCCGCTTTGAGCGCTCGCTGTGAGGCGGGCACGGGGCCGATACCCATGACCTTTGGATCGCAGCCTGAGACACCCCAAGAGACGATCCGAGCCAACGGATTGAGGCCCTTCGCTTCCGCCCATGACGCATCCGCGACGACCAAAGAGGCCGCGCCGTCGCCGATACCGGATGCGTTCCCCGCGGTCACTCGTCCTGTGTCGCGAACAAAGACCGGGGCTAGTTTTTGGAGGCTCTCGATGCTGATGTCCCGTCGTGGATGCTCGTCGACTTCGAAGCGCTTCACACCTCGTCGAGACGGGACCTCCACGGCACACAACTCATCTTCGAAGCGGCCCGCGTCCTGTGCTTTGATCCATCGTTGATGGCTCTCGAGCGCAAAGATATCGCAGGCCTCTCGGTCGATATTGTGTTCGTCCGCGAGGTTCTCCGCGGTCACGGCCATAGGAATGCCGGTGAACGTATCGGTAAGGCACTCCCACAGGAGGTCTTGCATCTTCGGGGGGCGCCCGAAGCGTGCGGCATCACGCATACCGTGAATCACCATGGGTGCCTGGGTCATCTGTTCGGTTCCGCCGCAGAGCACGACGTCGGCTTGGCCGGTCAAGATCTGCTCGGCTGCGGTGACGATCGCCTGGAAGCCTGAACCACAGAGGCGGTTCACGCCGAGTGCGGGTACGCTCTGAGGGATACCCGCGCGCAGACCCACATGCCTTGGCAGATAAATGGCGTCGTTCGCGGTCTGCAACACGTTGCCGTACACCACATGGTCGATGTCTTCGGGCGACACGCCGGCGCGCTCGAGCGCGGGCGTCGCAGACGCGACGGCCAAGTCGGTCGCGGTCATTTTTTTGAGGCTGCCGCTCATCGTCCCCATGGGCGTTCGGACACCTGACAATATGACGAGGTCGCGTGTTGGCTTGGACATGTTCTGGGTTCTCCTTTCTCAGATTTCGAGGGCGTCTAACACAGCCTGAGTGGCTTCTGAGGTCGACAGCGTGCCGCCGAGCTCGGGTGTCACATGACCGCTGGCGAGACAGGCTTTTACGGCCTCTCCAATCGCCCGATCGAGGTCAGGCCGGCCGAGGTGTGCGAGCAACATTCCGGCAGACAAGATGGCGGCGATGGGGTTTGCGATCCCTTGCCCTGCGATGTCTGGAGCAGAGCCATGTACGGGCTCAAACAATGAGACGCGCCCTGGGTGAATATTGCCTGACGCCGCGAGCCCGATCCCGCCTTGAATCGCGGCGCCCAGGTCGGTGACGATGTCGCCGAAGAGGTTGTTGGTGACGATGACCTGAAACTGCTCAGGACAGCGCACAAGGTCCATACACAGCACATCCACGTACCGGTGATTCGCCTCAATCGAAGGGTATTCGGAAGCGACTTCACGGTAGACCCGCTGCCAAAGGTCGTGGCCATGGCGCATCGCGTTCGCTTTGTCGGCCATGCAGACCTTGTCGTGGCCGTGCTCATCGGCGTAGGCGAAGGCCGCTCGGACGATACGCTCGACGCCTTTACGGGTGTTCATCTCCGCCTCGATAGCCACTTCGTCGGGGGTCCCACGCTTGAACTGGCCGCCGATCCCCGTGTACAGACCCTCGGTGTTTTCCCGAAACACCATGATGTCGATGTCGTCGGGTGTCTTGCCGGCCAACGGACAGTAGCGGGCGTTCAGCAGCCGAATGGGACGCAGATTGATGAAGAGGTCGAGTTGGAAACGGAGTCCCAAGAGGATGTCGCGCGCGTGCACGTTTGAGGCCACGCGCGGGTCACCGAGCGCGCCCAAGTAGATCGCGTCGACCGACTCGCGGAAGTGCTCCACCGCGCCGTCGGGTAGCGTCGTTCCGTCCCGAAGATAGCGCTCAGCACCTAAATCCATATGCTCAAAGCTTAGGTTCAGGTTGCAAGACGCGTCTAGCGATTCGAGAAGCCGGATCCCTTGCTCGATGACCTCGGTACCGATCCCATCTCCGGGGATAACTGCGATGTTGGGCATGACGACTCCTACGGTGCGATGACCGACTGCATTCGTGTGGCGAGCGTCGTATCGCGTGGGACCCATCGGGCCAGTGATGGTCCGATCAACACAGGTTGTGCTTGCAGTGCCTCGATGTCTCGTGAGCCGGTGAGGACGTGGGCTACTCGAATCGCGTCTACGACCTCGCGGCCACTCTCCATTGCAGCGTCGAGGCCTCCCTCGTTCCAGGCGGTGAGGAAAGGACGAGCCATACCGCCCGCGGTCGCACCCAAGGCGACAGCCCGCGCGATGTCGAGGCCGTGCTGAACACCGCCTGTGGCGATGATGGACAACCCAAGGTCGGTCAACTGTGCGACGGAAGCGGCTGTAGGAACACCCCAATCCCAGTAGAGCTCGCCGAGGCGTTGACTCCGGGCCCGGGCCCGAAGGGTCTCCACACCAACCCACGAGGTCCCACCCGCGCCTGAGACATCCACGTGCTCGACGCCGATCTCTACCAACCGCTTCGCGACGCGCCGCGAGATCCCGCAGCCGGTCTCCTTCGCGATGACAGGGCATGGGAGCTCTTGGATCAGCCGACTGAGGGTGTCGTAGCCGCCGCGAAAATCTTCGTCGCCGTTGGGCTGGATGATCTCCATGGCCGGGTTGAGGTGGATGCAAATGGCGTCGCATCCGGTGGACTCGACAAGGCGCGCGACATCTGCTGTGCTCGCGTCCCGCGCTTGGACAATGCCCAGATTGGCGAACAAGGTCGCGGTTGGCGCAACATCGCGCACTTGGTAGCCGAGCGCTTTGGGGTCGTCGAGCAGCGGACGCATCGAGCCGAAGCCAAACGCGAAGCCGAGCGCCTCTGCGACCTGAGCGAGGTCGCGATTGATTGTCGCGGCGCGATCGATGCCTCCGGTCATGGCAGCGATGACCACAGGAGCGGACAGCGTCTTGCCCACCAAGGAGGTGGTCAGGTCAACGTCGTTCATCGCCATCTCTGGGAGGGCGTCGTGTAGCAACGAGACCTCCTCGAGAAGGGTCGTTTGTTGTTTAAACGCAACCTTGTCGCTGCTGCATAGGTCGAGGTGGTCGGCCTTTCTTGAGCCATGGTCAGACATAGTCGTTCTCCGTAGAACACGCTCCACGCGCAATAACCGCTGGTATCACGGAGAAGTCAGCCGCTTCGCAGGCCGTGACAAACTGTTGTGCATCGTCGTCGTCGTCAAACAGGGCGACCGCACAATCGCCCCCGCCGGCTCCAGATGGCTTCGCGCCCCCACCGTGCGCGTGGGCGAGCGAGACGATGGCCTCCAACGCGGGTGTCCAGTAGGGAATTCCCGCTTGTTCGCACATCGCGCCGATTCGCTCACCTCCTCGATGAAGAGCGCGCACTGGGTCGGACGAAAAGGCATCGACGAGTGATCGAGAGTCGCGGATAAACGCATCTCGATCCGAATGTTTGAGGTAGGTCGCGACCCGTGGACCGGTCTTGGCGGACTGGCCGGAGAAGACGACCACCGGCTGACGAGGTGGGAGACGGCGCACCGATGAGCCCTCGACGCGAGTCAGTCCACCGTAGACGCTCGCGGCCACGTCAATGCCGGACCCGTTTCCTTGCACAGCGTGATGGACCCGATGTGCTAGCGCGCGGAGGTTGATGGCGTCGAGCGTCTTGCCATCGAGGCGTGAAGCCGCGAGGGTCGCTGCGACCGTCGCCGCAGCGGAACGTCCGAAGCCAGCTTTGTGGGGCTCGGCCGTGGGGTTGTGGTCCAAGAATCGAAAGTGTCCGAGAGGCGTAGTGAGGCAGGCCTCGATCGCCGCCCGCACGAACCGGTCGTCGCCACCCGGCGTCTCGATGGTGAGCTCTGGGCTCGGACTCGCCTCACAACAGACCCCCCGATCCACGGCGGCTACGATGGACGGCGCGCCGTCGAGGACTGCGTACTCACCCAAGAGCACGAGTTTGCCAGGGGCCGTCACATGAATCATCGGTCGCTTAGAAGATGGGCACCGGGCCCGGGCTGAAGGACGTGGGTCTCTTTGGTGTGTGCCTGAATCGCGGCCACGACAACATCTGCGTCAGAGGCGCGGCAGAGGATTTTTACTTGAGGTCCGGCGTCCATGGTCGCCCACGCGGAGACCCCGTTGGCACGAAGGCGAAAGACCTCTTGCAACACGTCCAAGGTGGCGCCTTTCCAGTAGATGAGGGGCGGTGTCGCGGTGTGCATGGTCGCATGCATTTTAAAGGTGGAGCGCTCCATGGCCTCACCGAGACCGTCGAGGTCGCGTTGTTCGATGGCCAGTAGGGCATCTGAGACATCGCGCTCCGAGGTATCGATCCACTGCTGGTAGAAGGCCGAGGTCTCCCGGCTGCGCTCCATACCTTCGGTCGAACCCACTGCTTTGGGCCCTGTCTCAACCACGCCGATGACCATGGCGAGGTCCCACCCGTTGAGCGCGTCGATGGGATACCCGTGGCTGTCGGTACCATCAGGCTGCTCACCTCGCCGCCAGTGGACGAAGCCTTCCCAAAAACTCCTGCAGGCGGAGCCCGAACCGAGCCTAGAGAGCGTTGACAGGATCACCGGGTCGGTGGGTCGGTCTGCCGCCGCGCAGGCGGCTAGCGTCAGCGCCGCAAAGCCGGACGCGGAGGAGGCGAGGCCCGCTCCCATCGGGAAGTTGCTCTCGGTGTCGATGGTTAGCGGTCCGCGTCCCACCAAGATGCGATCCAAGAAGGCGAGGACACGTCGGCGAAAGGCTTCGGGAGCCTCTTCACCACCGACGCGCACGACGTCGTTGGAGGTGCCTGTTTCGACCGTGGTTTGGGTGCGAAAGCCCGAGAGGGTGAGGGAGACACTCGAAACCGCCGGCAGGTTCAGGGCGAGATCGCGCTTGCCCCAGTACTTGATGAGGGCGATGTTTGGATGTGCGATCGCTGTGACTCGGCTCATGATGTGGTCCCCTGCGGCTCACAGAGCCACGCACGCGCTCCTAACGTATGCATCGCGTCCAGCACTCGCGCGCCGCCCTCCGGTCCGTCACAAAGTGCGATAGCTACGCCGCCGCCGCCTGCTCCAGCGAGCTTTGCTCCGCTCGCACCGTGACGCATTGCGTGGTCGATCAGGGTGTCGAGTTCTGGTGTGCTGACGCCCAAGGCCGACAAGAGTCGTTGATTCTCGCTGAGCAAAGGACCCAGCGCGTCGATGTCAGGCAAGGCCTCACGGCAGGCGCGCACGGTGTCGCCAATGGCGCGAAGCACAGGGGCGTTCTCGGGGTGGTCGCGCGCGACCCTGTCCACGAGCAGAGATGTGTCGCCGTGTAGGCCGGTGTCCATGACGACGAAGGTGTGGGCCGGCATCGTGATCGGCTCAACGGTGGGCGGCGTGCCGCGAACAAACCATCGCCCACCACCGTCCACTGCGCACGCGAGATCGATACCGGAGGGGTTTCCGTGGAAGCGTCGCTCGATCGGCAGCGCGGCCTCGTAGAGGTCTTGGCTTTCTGTGGAGCCATCGGTTGCCGCGGCGTACGCGCGCGCCACTGCGGCGGCGAGCGCTGCAGAGGAGCCCATGCCACGACCGATGGGCAGCTCCGTTTGGAGGCTGACGCGCCAGCCTGTTGGACCGCATATGTCGGAGACGGCGGCCAGCAGTTCAGGGTGGACATCGCCCTCGTGGATGCAGGTCGGTCCCTGATGAGGTCGCAGCGTGGCCTGCGTGCCGCGTTGAACGGCGAACGCGATGGCGGGCTCGCCATACACGACCGCGTGTTCACCACACAGGATCAGCTTGCCGAATCCGAAGCCGGTGTGGGCCTTCAAGGCCGCTCCTGCACAGCCCTTAAACGTCGGAGCACCATCTCGGCGCGGTGCGCCGAGATGTCTTGTTCGGCCACCATATCGGCCATTACGAGTGGGATCTCTTGTTCGGTGGCTCCGGCCACCGCAGCCACGGTCCGCGCGTGCATCCGCATGTGACCGGCCTGAATACCTTCCGAGACAAGCGCCTTAAGGGCTCCGAGGTTTTGTGCGAGTCCGACGGCCGCAGTGATGGCAGACAGCTCCCGTGAAGAGGTGACACCCATGAGATCAAGATTCGCCCGCACGGTGGGATGGATCGGTATGGTTCCGCCGACCGTACCCAACTGCAACGGGATCTCAATGCTCCCTTCCAGGCGGTCGCCGATGACCTCCCAACGCGTAAGCGGACGATAGGTTCCGGCACGCGCCGCGAAGGCGTGTGCGCCAGCCTCGATGGCACGCCAGTCATTGCCCGTCGCGAGCACGACGGCGTCGATGCCGTTCATGACGCCTTTGTTGTGCGTCGTCGCGCGGTACGGGTCTGCCCACGCAAATCTCCACGCCGCGGCGATCGAGATGCAGGTGGCTTGGGATTCCTCCACGTCTTTTCCCCAGACCGAGAGGGGCAGTGACACCTTCGCCCGCGCCAGCCGCCGATCCGCAAGGTTGGAGAGGATAGCCATACGAACGCGCTCTCCGGTCAACTCCTCCACCATGGGGGACAGGCGCTCCGCCACGGTGTTCACCATGTTCGCGCCCATCGCGTCGACGCAGTCGATGTAGAACTGGAGCACCACCATGTGCTCGCTTGGATGCCCGGACTCGTCGTACACGAGCTCGCGCACCTCCAAAGACCGTACGCCTCCGCCTCGCTCACGCAATCTTGGGTGGATGTCTTTGGCTGCGGCCAGCAAGGCGTCGAGGTGCTCCTCGAGTTTGGCGATACAGCTCTTGTGGTCGCCTTCGGGCGTCAACTGAATTTGGCCGATCATGATCGATGGATCGGTCTCGGTGACGAAGCCTCCGGCGTCTCGAACGACGCGCGCCATGTGACTGACTGCGGCCAGCACCGAAGGCTCTTCAATGACCATGGGAACAACGCGCTCGCGCCCATCAATGAGGAAGTTGACCGCGACCGCGTTGGGGAGCCCAAAGGTTCCGATCACATTCTCCACCATGGTGTTGGCCACGCCGAGGGTCAGGCCATCCCCTCGGACAGCGCCCTCTGTTACGGACGAACCAAAACCTTCGCGCGAGAGGGCACGAAGCCTCTCATCGGGTGTCAAACGATAGAATCCTGGTATGCGTGAGGTCATGGCCCTCTCAACCGTAGGGTTACCGAACAATAGGTGCCGTGTAGGGCGCCCAACCTATCCCGATCGGACGTTGGCTGCGTAGACCGCTTCGATCTCGGCCGAGTACTTCGTCAACACGGCCTCCCGTCGAATCTTGCCGGTGCTCGTCAGGAGGCCGTTATCGACGGTGAATGCGTCGGGGACGAGGATGACATCGCGAACCTGTTCCCAAGGTGAAAGGCTCTGATTCGTCAGGTCGATGCCCTCTCGGATGAGGGTGACGACCTGGGGGAGCGCGACCAAATCGCCCAAGCCGGTCCAACTCAGCTTTCGTTGTTCGGCCCACTCCGTGACGCGATCCGTGTCTACGGCGATCACGGCCACGCAGTACGCGCGGCCATCACCCGCGACCACGACCTGATGAACATAGGGCCAAGCAGAGGTCAGCGCGCGCTCCAAACGTGCGGGTGCGATGTTTTTTCCGCCGGACGTGACCAGAACACTCTTCTTCCGTCCCGTGATGACGAGGGAGCCGTCGGGCAGAAGCTTCCCGAGGTCGCCCGTTTCGAGCCACCGGCCGTTTCGTGTATCGGTGACCTCGGCGTGTTCTTGATGGTAATAGCCAAGCATGACGGACCGATTTCGGATGGAGATCTCACCGGACTCCGAGAGTCGGATCTCCGTCCCCGGGAGTGGTCGCCCGACGGTCCGGTGCCGGACGTCTTCCAGTCGATTCACCGTCGCAGCACCGGCCGACTCAGTCAGCCCGTATCCCTGAAGTATGGGAACCCCGATGGCGTGGAAAAAAATCACGAGGTCTGGGTCGAGAGGAGCACCTCCGCAGACAACAAAGCGCAGACGACCTCCGAGCTGTCCTCGAAGCTTTCGCAGAAGCAAACGCTCCGCCAAGAGTTGCCGTGCTTTGAGGTGTGTTGGGTACGGCTCATGGTGTAAGCGCGCGTCTGCGACCTCGAGTGCGACGTCGAGCGCCATCTGGTACGCCTGTTGCTGAAGAGGCGGGTGGGCATCGATCCATGCGCAGAGTCGCGTTCGTATCTGCTCAAGCACAAGGGGCACCGTCGCGAACCACGTGGGTTTGCAGTCCACGAGGTTTGCATCGAGTCGATCGATGTTGCTGTCCACGAGCGTCGGCACACCAAGTCGTATGAACACAACCTGCATGGTCTTTGCGAACACGTGAGAGAGGGGAAGGAACAGCAACTGAATATCTGCGGGCGTCATCAAGTCGAGGGATTCAATGGCCTCTGCTTGGTAAATCCATGCGTCGTGCGAGAGCATCACGCCCTTGGGTTGACCGGTCGTCCCCGAGGTGTAGAAGAGGGTCGAGAGGTCGTGCGGTCTCAGACCGGCGTGTGCCCGCTGGTAGGCCATCGGATGCTGGTTGCCGTACGTTCGACCTCGGGCGGCGAAGGTCGCTACCGCGATCGCGCCTTCGTGTTTGCCTTGAAACAAGATCGTATGTTCGAGTGTGTCGGGGAGGGGAGCCGTTTGAAGTCCCACCCAGGTCTCCTCATCCTCACAGAACAACACCCGGGCGCTGCAGTCGTTCAGGATGTAGAGGATGTCTTCTTGGCTGGAGCGGTAGTGTATGGGGGTGCTGACGGCACCCACACACTGGATTGCGAGGTCCGCGAAGATCCAGCGCTCATGCGAGCGTGCGAGCAGGGCGCAGCGGTCGCCCGGCTTTACCCCGCTGGCCAAAAGCCCGTTGGCGAGCTCCCGTACCCGCCGCGCGGCCTCGGACCACCGAATGGTGCGCAGCGCGCCCTTAGGGTCCCGGACATACATCGCCACGGCGTTGGGAGTTGAGCCGACCCGGTGATGCCACAAGTCCGCCGTGCTCCGGAACGTGGACGCAGCCAAAGCGGAGCCCTGAAAGTCTCCGACTGTCTGCGGCCCAGAGCCGCTCATGTGAGGCCTACCATGTCGAGGCTACTCCTTGAGCTTCGGATCCAAGGCGTCGCGGAGTCCATCACCGAAAAGGTTGAAGGACATGACCGTGAATACGATGGCAAAGCCGGGGAACAGCGCGGTCCACGGGGCGCTTCGGAGTACCTCTCGTGCGTCGTTAACCATCACGCCCCATGTCGCGGTTGGGGGCGCGACCCCGAGCCCGAGAAAGGACAGAGAGGCTTCGGCCAAAATGGTCGAGCCGATGGCGAGAGAGCAGTAGACGATGACCGGCGCCAGCGCGTTGGGGATGATGTGTCGGAACACGATCCGTTGATCGCTCATGCCGAGCGCACGTGCCGCTTGTACAAACTCTTGCTGCGAGAGCGAGAGCACCTGGGAGCGCACAATGCGAGACACACCCATCCAAGCGGTGCAGCCTAAGATCGTCACC